>Ga0074045_10000165_pt1 | contig 60445 bp, 55 predicted proteins | sample BogForMeECP23OM2_FD_94442 | JGI IMG/M metagenome (GOLD analysis project Ga0074045, IMG submission 94442) | Bog forest soil microbial communities from Calvert Island, British Columbia, Canada - Bog Forest MetaG ECP23OM2 | ecosystem: Environmental > Terrestrial > Soil > Wetlands ... | reverse complement strand
TTTCGCCGTCGTGGCCAACGAAGTCAAAGAACTGGCCAAGGAAACGGCCAAGGCCACCGAAGACATCAGCCGCAAAATCGAAGCCATTCAGACCGACACCAAGGCCGCGGTGGATGCCATCGCCTCCATCAGCGAAGTGATTAATCAGGTCAACGGAATCTCGAACACCATCGCGACCGCAGTGGAAGAACAAAATGCCACCACCAACGAGATGGCCCGCAACGTCAGCGAAGCCGCGCACGGCAGTGGCGAGATCACCAGCAACATTGCGGGCGTAGCGCAGGCGGCGGAAAGCACTTCGCGCGGCGCCAGCGACACCCAGAAGGCGGCCCAACAGCTGGTCGAAACTTCGGCCGAACTGCGCCGCCTGGTCGAGCAGTTCAAGATCAGCGCGCAAGGCAGCAGCCATGCCAGTGGAGGCAGTTCACTTCGCAGCATGACGGCGCAGGCCGGGGCCTAGAGTTCGCGGAATGCCGCGCCGCGGGCGACGGAAGAGGTCAACACGGAAATGACTCCAATTCGCATTCTCGTAGTCGACGATTCGGTGGTGATCCGCAAGTTGCTGTCGGAAACTTTGTCGGCCGACCCTGAGTTCGAAGTGGTTGGGTCGGCCGGCGATGGAAGAATCGGGCTGGCGAAAATTGCGCAATTACATCCCGACCTGGTGACCCTCGACGTCGAGATGCCGGTGTTGAATGGATTGGAGACGCTGACGGAACTGCGCAAGCTCTATCCCAAGTTGCCGGTGGTCATGTTCAGCACTCTCACCGAGCGCGGAGCTTCGGCAACCCTGGACGCTTTATCGCTCGGAGCCTCCGACTATGCCACCAAGCCCTGCGATACCGGGAGTCCAGCAGTGGCGCTCGCGGCCATTCGCGCGGAGCTGATTCCGAAAATCAAGGCATTGTGCGCGCAGCCGGCCAGCAAACTGGCGTCGTTGCCTCCGCCCCGTCCGCCGGTACCGGTACGCCGGCCCGCCCAAAGGCGCATCGAGATCGTAGCCATTGGCACCTCCACCGGGGGTCCCAACGCGCTCGCGGAAGTACTCCCTCGGCTTCCCAAGGATTTTCCCGTCCCCATCGTGCTGGTACAGCATATGCCTCCCATCTTTACGCGTCTGCTGGCGGAACGGCTCGATTCACGCTCGCAGATTCACATTCAAGAAGGGAGTGCGGGCGTTACGCCGTGTCCCGGGCAGGCGTGGATCGCCCCCGGAAATTTTCACATGACCCTGAAACGCTCGGCCATGGGCTCACGACTGGAGCTGAATCAGGACCCGCCGGAAAATTCCTGTCGGCCCTCGGTCGATGTGTTGTTTCGTTCCGTCGCCGACGTCTATGGAGCGAATGTTCTGGCGGTCGTCATGACCGGAATGGGCTCCGATGGTGTGATCGGGGCCGAGCGTATTCGCGGGCGCGGCGGCGAGGTCATCATTCAAAATGAAGCGTCCTCGGTCGTGTGGGGCATGCCCGGCCTGGTCCATGCTTCAGGACAAGCCGACGCGGTTTATCCGCTCGACCAGTTGAGCCAGGAAATTACTCGTCGCGTATTGCAGAACCGCGCAGCTCCTGCCCTTTCCCCCCGCAATGAACCCGTCGCTCTGGAGCATCGATCCAAATGACGAGCGCAACCATCGCCGTAGCCCCCGGCAGACCGGGCGCACCAGTGGACCCGGTATTCCGGCAAATTCGCGATCTGGTGTACAAGGTATGCGGTATTTTTCAGCTCGAAGAAAAGCTCTATCTGATGGCCGATGCCTGTGGGCGGCGCATGAAACAGGTGGGAGCCCGTACCCCGCGCGAGTATTGGGACTTGTTGACTGCGCACGCCAGCCGCGAAGCCGAGCTTCGCCAGTTGCTGAATGAAGTCACCATCGGAGAAACCTGCCTGTTTCGAAGCCAGCCTCAGATCGATGCATTGCGAAAAGTAATTCTTCCGGAACTGGTACAGGAAAAAAACAAGCAGGTGGTCAAGCGGTTGCGGATTTGGAGCGCGGGCTGCTCCACCGGCGAGGAGCCCTATACCCTGGCCATGAACATGTTGGAGGAGAGTGATCACCTGCTCAAAGACTGGACGATCGAAATCCTCGCTACCGATTTGAATGACCGCTCCGTGGAAACCGCCAAGGCCGGTATCTATGGCGACTACGCGCTGCGCTGCACCTCCGAATATTTCCGGCGCAAGTACTTTACTCCGGCCGGCGAGAAGAAGCTGGAGGTGCGCCCCGAGGTTAAGAAACTCATCGCTTTCAGCCGCCTGAACTTGCAAGACGACTCGCGCATGCTGTTCATGAAGGGCATGGACTTGATTTTCTGCTGCAACGTCCTCATCTACTTCGATGGGCCCTCCAAGGGTAAGGTCGTCAACCATTACTACAGCAACCTCAACTTCGGCGGTTATTTCTTTCTGGGCACCTCGGAGTCTCTGTTGAATTTGAACGACCACTTTCGCCTGGTCCATTTCCCCGGCACGATCGCGTATTGGAAACCCTCTCTCAAAAGCGGGAAGCTATGAGCCCATCTGTTGCTGTCGACATCCGGGAGCGGGTCAAGCACATTGAGACCATGCCCTCCATTCCCACCGTCTTTCTGCCATTGCTGGAGCTGCTGAACCTGCCTCCCGAACGCGTGAAGCTGGATGAAGTCGTGGAGTTGGTCTCCTATGACAATACGATCGCCGCGCAATGCCTGCGTGTCGCCAGTTCCCCGCTCTTTGGCCTGGCGAAGTCGCCAGAATCCATCAAGGCGGCGGTGATCAGTCTGGGGCTGCGCAAGGTCGAAACCATTCTCCTCACCTGCTGCCTGGGCAGCGCTTTTCCCACTCAGAACTGGAGCCTGGACCCGACGGTCTTCTGGAGACATTCCTTGGGCTGCGCCATGGTGTGCCGTAAATTCAGCGAAAAGCTGGCTACGGGAGACGGCGACAAGGCCTACATGGCTGGGCTGCTGCACGATATCGGGTTTATTGTGAACTGCATCGCCTTCCCCAAGGAATTTTCTGCCGCGGTCGCGCACGCTTCCAAGGAACAGATTTCCTTCCATGAGGCGGAAAGCGCCGTCATGGGGTTCACTCATTGCGAGTCCGGCCGCGCCTTAGCTGAACAATGGCACCTCGCCGACGATATGATTCGGGTCATCGCCCACCATCACGCGCCGGAAGAAAGCGACACTGCCCAGCCCCTGATCGCACTGGTGCACCTCAGCGATTTACTTTGCCGCATGCGCGGCATGGGTTATGGATATTACGAGCGCAACAAACTGGATTGGGTCGAGGATCCGTCGTGGTCCATTCTCCTGAAAGAACACCGCCGTCTCGCCGATGTAGACTTGGCACTCTTTTCGTTTGAGTTGGACGAGGCAGCGGTCGAGGTCCACGAACTGGTTTCTACCATCTTCGGGGGAAAATTGAGAAGCTGAGGGCGAACCGAAGACTTTATTCGGCGGAAATACAGCTTAGTCGCAACGAAGGCAGCGCCGCCCTCTCCTCAAAATCGGTTACCCGAATATTTTCGCAAAGAAATGCCTCACGCCATCAAACATCTTCTTGTGTCGCACAGGCTCCTGTGGCGGCGGCAATACCATCGCCGCAGACGGCGGACGCCGGCTCGATAACGGGAAAGAGGCCAGCGTGGGTGACGGTCTAAAGGTGAGGATGGCTTGCGCTTCTGCGTGGGGCTGATTCCTTACCGACGCCGGCAATTCCGTGATCTGCACTCCGGGAGCCGGCGTACTCAAAGCAGCGGGCGCACTCCGATCCGCCTCTGGATTTTCTCCTTCCGTCCCGTTCGAAGCCATAAGCAGGCCGCGCGGCGGTGGAGGACACCCGCAATCTACGGGCAGGATCGTATCATCGCTCGATGCCGACGCCGAGTGCAGCGCCGTGTCCTCGGGACTTAGTCTCCCCCCGTGCAAAACAATCTGATCCTTCGGCTGAAATTCAAATTTTCCGTCTCCCATCAGTTCATAGATGATCGCCGAGGAGGTGTTCCCAGGAAGAGTCCGCACACAAGTATTGCCCTGCGCATCCGCGCGGATCGCGTAATCAAATTCTCCTGGACCGCGCAGCAGAATACGGAAATCTGGAGTAATCACTTCGTCGGCGGAGTTGTCCAGTGTGATGTGCGTCTCCACCGCGCCGGAACCAATCGCCAGCATCATGTCGGGACCAGTTTTGGAACGAGTCACGGAAACCGTGGTGCGCGGGCAAACATAAAAATTTCCCCCACGACGAAGACGCAGCACGGTGGTCTCCGACGAAGCAGTAATGGAGGCGCCCGAAGCCAGTCGCTCCACCGGTACGACGTTGCCGAGATCCACCGCCTCCACCGGCGCTGCAACGGGTGTCACCTTCTTGGCGTCCGCCGCGCGCAGGCGCACCAACAGGCGATTGCCGGCTCCCTCCCAGGTGTAATCCATCGGCTTTCGTAAATCGATTTCAACATGCACCACTGGCGGATTGGTAGCGCTCAGCTCGAGAGTCACCGCGCTCACTTCCTCACTCTTTACCGGTACCTCTTTGTGAGCGACCGACATGTTGGTATTCGGCAAGTCGATTGCCAGGCGCGGCGGCCCGTCTAATTTACTGATCGCCGGCGTCACCGGAGCGGTCGTGATAATTTCAATGGCAGGTGGCCCATCGTCCAGCAAGAGTTTCAGGTGAACAATCGTCGCGGGAGTCTGGGAACCGCGAGGCAGCTCTTGCGATCCCTGATTCGCTGCTCCTCGGCCCAGTAGAGAAATCGGAAAAATAAACAGGGAAGCTGCCGCCAGTACGCCGGCAATGCAGCATGCCGATCGAGGGCCCGCCTTTCGTTGGTGACGCCGATGCAACCGTGGTCTCATGGCAGAGCGAAAGTTAAGGTAACTTGAGTTTCAAAGCTCGCCGGGCGTCCGTTGCGAGTAAGAGGTCGGAACCGCCACTGCCTGACCGCATCGGTCGCGGCAGTCCTCAGCCCGGGATCTCCTTGCACAAGACTCAGCCTCTCGATTGTTCCATCCCTACCTACCAGAACGTCGAGCACCACCCGCCCTTGCACGTGGTGCGCCTTCGCCTCATCAGGGTATTCGGGCTCCACGCGGTTTACGATACGATCGAGCGCCGCTTGCTCTCGAAGCACTACCGGACCCGAGGAGCTCGAAGCGTCCTTCTCAACCAAATCTTGTGACTTCGTCGACGTAGGTTTCGCTTCTTTGCCTTCAAACAAAACGATTCCGGACGAGTCATCGTCCTCCGCATCCTCAATTTCCACATCCGGCCCAGTCTGCTTGGTCCTTATGGACACCGGCTTTGAGGGTTTGGCCGGAACCGTTTTGGCGGGAATCGGCGCGCTTACTGCCAGCTCTGCAGGCCCGGTCACCGGCGAAGCTGGAGCGGCGGGAACGGGCGCAAGTGCCGAAGGCTGTGGCGCAACAGCGGCGGAACTCCTCGCTGCCGCATGTGTCCTGACACGAGGCACAGTCGTTCGGGTCAGCTCCCACCCGACGAGAAGCGAGATGCCGACGATGAGAGCCGCTGTCAGCCATGTGCGCGCTCCAATCGCGATCCTGACCCCTTCAGCTTTTCTTTCTGCAGGAATACGCGCTCGTTTCTCGACCTTCTCTGGCGCGAAAACGGAGGAATTGCGTGCGAAGTCGCTCGCAGATGCATTCACCCGCGCAACCGTATCCGCAACGCGATGCGACAGTGACTGTATCTTCACCAGATCACCAGCCGCGAATGCGTCGGCCTGCGGAGAGAAGGCGCCGAGAACGCCCAATTTCTCTGAACTTTCATTCAGCACTGGGAAAAGCACAATCGAGCGCGCACCCACACTGCGGCAAACCGAGACATCAAGTTCCTTGGAGTTATCCGAGTTATGAACATGCTGTATCGATGAAGTCCGCAAGCAAGCCTCTACCATTCGCGAATCACGACGCAGGTAGGCTACAAACTCGGACGACGTTGCGCCGTTCAGCGCGCGGTAAACCATCCCGCCGTTCCGTAATAGACCGATGAAGGCTCCGGTCGCACAAGTGGACAGCCGGGTTTGATAGACGATTTGCTCCAACACCAGATCGATGGCAGCGTCTGCCCCTATAACCTGGTCAGTTTTTTTGCCTTCTCGTATATGTCTGTCGAAATTGCCGCCGTGGGCAAGCGCAGCTGGACGCATGGACGAAGCTGGCGATTCTTCGGAAGGAATCGAGTCGTCGTTCGCGCCGTTCGCCAGGCTGGCAAAAGGCGCTGCTGCGGACATTTTGTGCTCGGCCCGGAATAGACGTCTAGACTTCACTGGCACCTTGATTCGGCAGCCTTCGGCTCGCCGTTAGTTCGACGATCTGAGGAAACGGGGGTATCACTTCGGGGTTGAGCCCATCTCAACCCTTCCTAATGATCTCACCGGAACCTCATTGCCGTAAATCGCTCGGATGGGCCAGAGCTTGAGTACTGTTGCCTTCTGGCGACGAATGCCCTCCGCGGCTGGACTCCGCCGATCGTGCAAACCTTCCGACGATCCCTGAGCGCGTAGAGACCCCCATCTTTACCATCACCAGCCGGAGAAAGGCTTTCACGGTATTCGGGCTGATGAGCATGCGCTTGGCAATCTCTTTGCTGGTCAGTCCCTGTAAAAGAAGTTGGACCGTTTCCTGCTCTCTCGGCGTGATGTCGAATTGCGCGATCAGGTCGCTCGTCATCGTGATGCCCGACGAGTTTCTATCGAGGACGATTGCCACCGGGTGGCTTTCGGACAAATCGGAGTTCAGCTGGAATGACCGGCATACGTACCGGCGCCTGCCCGATTGATATTGTCGTACGAATTCCAGCTGCTTGGACTGATGATTGATCAGGCTGGAGCGAATCTTGTCGCGAAGAAATATCTGCAGATGTTTGATCTTGTCCGAACCGTCGGGGAATGTCAGGATCTGTACCGCGTTTTCATTGGTAGCGAGCGGATGAAATTTATCATCCATCAACAAGAACCCAGGTTCCGAGTTGGTGACCGACATGGCATACTCCTCCCGTCACTATCCTGTAGTCCCTGCGCAACAAACCGTTGACCAGGAACTCAGCTCTACGACGGAGTTCAGCAAAGTTGACATCCGGGGGCCCGGGGGGATCAAACCAGTTCCGAAACCGGCAACTGGCAAACGAAAGTGAAGAACTTCATTGGCAAACGTTGGCTTCCAGACTCCGACTCCAAGGAGGGCTACGCCGTTCGGCGTATAACTCGACGTAAAAACACGTCGCTTCGAAGTCCTAGCCTGGGGTTTGACGATTGCTGTTTCGGGGGGAGAGGAAAACTATCGGGAGTTTGCCATCTCTTTAAGTGGTTGTCAAGGCAGTAATCTTTTTGTTACTTTATGGTCTAATACGTATGGGTTAGTCTCTCGGCCTAGCCCAAACGGCTCGTCCATCCGCCCTCTTGTGCCCACTACCGCGAATGATCTACTCTTGCGTCACTCCCCTCGCGGTCTGAAGTGTTTCCATGACTAGCACCGTTCGATTACGCTTCCTGATGATTGCTGCAGCAGGATTATTCCTGGCTTCCCTTGCATTCGGCCAATCCGCCGGAACGGCCTCCGTTCCCCAGTCTGCGGCGATATCGAGCAATCCAAGAGTGACCTTCGCGAACGGCAAGCTGTCCATCAGTGCGCAGAACACGACGATGAAGGATCTGCTGCGTGCCGTGAGCCTCGCTACGGGCGCAGTCATCGAATTTCCCAACGGGCACGCCGCCGAGCGCATGTCTGCGACTATCGGGCCCGGGCCGGTTCGCGAAGTACTCACAACTCTGCTGAACGGGTCGGGATTTAACTACGTGATGCTGGGATCACCGAATGATCCGCGCAGTTTGCAACGCATGATTCTGACGGACGCAGAACCTTCTGCTCAGCCTCAACTGGAGCAAACCGATTTGGTCGCGCCCCCACTGGTAGCCGCTGGTCAACCAGCCCGAACTGCGTTTCTGTATCAACCTCCCGCTTCTCCTTCAGTCCCATTGACTCGTGATATTCCCGCCGTTCCTCTTGAAGCGCCCAAGGATCCAGTCGCTCCCGACGCCCTGGGGCAAATGATGCGGGACATGGCTCAGAAGATTAGAGAAAAACAGCAGGAGCAGGGAGTTGTTCCAGCTCCGGTGCAACAGAACACAGTTGCGCCCGCGCAGAACACGACTCCAACACCTCCGCCGCCGCAGAATGCGCCAGCACCGCAGCCCGAGACGGCTGACGCCCCGCAATAGATACCCGGAATAAATAATCGAAACAGCGATCGACGATTAGCAATCAACGATCAACGCACAGCGCGAATGGCTTGATCAAGCCAGCCGATCACGTTTGCGCGGAGACAATAATCACAAAGACTCTAGCACCCTATTCTTAGCTGCGGAATTGTGCTCGGCCTTAGGTGAGATGATTCCGATGGAAATTTCTCGGCGTGTGAGACGTCAGTGGATCACGACCGTTGGCTGATTTCCGGTGCTCCAGGCGTCCGCCGGCGGCGTTACCGTAGACGACAAAGCTCCCCCTTGGGATGCTCCGGCCGAGATATTTGTCGCGAAGCTCACGTTGGAAGTCGCCGCTGCGACCTGCGCGCAATGAGTTGAACAATTCGTAGTCAGTGCAAGGTAATATCGTCCAGCCTCAAGACTGGCGGAACCTTGAATCCAGGTCAATGTGTGGAAGGCGTCCGAGGGTGCAAATGTAGTTCCCGGAGTAGGCCCAATATCCAATACGAGAGTCCCCGAGCTGCTGTAGATGCCGATGTCATAGTCGTTCGCAGTATCGTCCAGAGTCGTCACGTCGTACGTTACCTCGGTAGTCGTAACGCTATACGGCAAGAGAAATCCCCAAAGCTTGTTAATGTTCTGGGTCGCACTTAGAAGGCCTCCGGTACGCCCTCCGGCGGTCACAAAAAATGGCAGTGTTGTGCTGCCGCCTCCCGTCGCCGAGATCGTGACCGACCCCGGGTTGTTTGTAATGCTGATGTTCTGGCCCGCAGTGAGGGTTGCGAGCACGGGTGCCTTGCCCGTCGAACCGATCAGGATCTCACCGTTGGTCGGAGCAGCAGTCGAAGTCAGACTCGCCGGGTTCGAGAAGTACGCGATTCCATCCGGCGTGCCTGCAAAATTACCGGATAGCATGACCGTGCCACCCAGAGCCACCGTTCCCCCGCCTGATAATCCCGAGCCAGCCTCCACCGTGACGGAAGGATTCGCCAGCATTGCATTCGTGACTCCCGCCGCCGGAATACTGATGGTTCCCGTCTTGGTGATGGGTCCGCCCGTTAAGCCTGCTCCGGTGGCAACACTGGTAACCGTTCCCCCGGAACTGGGAGACGCGTTGGTAAGCGTGACCGTGCCGCCGAGTGCTACCGCGCCTCCTCCGGACAGTCCTGAACCTGCCACCACCGTGACAGACGGATTTGCCAACATCGCATTCGTTACCCCCGCGGAGGGAATGCTGATCGTGCCGCTTTTTGTGATCGGTCCGCCTGTCAAACCCGCGCCTGTAGCGACGCTGGTCACGGTCGCAGTACCGGGAAAAGTCTGCCCAGGCGCGAAGGTGAGAACTCCACTTCCGGCAATCGACAGCCCGGTCTGGTTGAAGACTCCACCGGTGCCATACAGCAGGTTCAGCGTAGCTGAGGTTTTCGCAGTGTCATTTCCCACGCCATTTGCCTGCCAGCGAAAGTCGTAGGTCACCGGCCCGGGAGTAAGTGTGTTGTACACGGAAGCTTGCAGGTCCAGAGGTGTGGAAGCGAACGATGTCGTCGTCGTGGCCGTGCTGACCGGAGGCAGAGTCGCGCCTCCCAGCGCCGACAGTGTGCCTCGCAGGAAGGTGGCTCCCGAAACATCCAGCACCCCGGCAGGGTTGGTATTTCCGATTCCAACATTGCCGCCGGATTCGAAGATGGCCGAATTCTCAATGTTGCACGAGCTGGTGAACTTGGAAATCTGGTTCGCTGTGCCAGTTCCATCGCTGGTGATCGAGCAGGTCGTTTGCGGCGACAGAGCTTGCGGGACGGCGCCCGTACCGCTGCTTGCCGCCTGTGAGACAGGTTGCGCAGCCGCGAAGGCTACCGGCATGCTGGCTTGTTGAACCAATGAGGATTGGCTGCCAGCCAGGACAAACGCCGAAGCCGGTTTGCCTCCCAGCGTCTCCGCGTCCGCTGCCTTCAGTGCATAAGGCACACTCAGTAACAGTATCCGCGGTTGCTCCAGTTGCCCCTCCGGGCGCACGCCCAGCCAATGCCCTTCGGCCTGCGAGAAAATCTCCAGCGGCAATCCTGTCTCACTGGTCGCCCCGAGCAGTACGTTGTAGTGCCCGGTCGAGTCGAGTGATACCTTCTGGCTTTCCTGCCACAGGGCCGCCTGATCGTTCTCATCCTTGTACAAGCTAAATGTAACCTCAGTGTTCCCCGTGATCGGCCTCCCGGCCTCGTCCTGCACGGTTCCCTGAATCCGTATCAATCGAGGTACAGTTGCCGTCGACGATGACGAAGTCGGTTGCTGGCCATCCACCTGCGCGAACGCAAACACAGTCGAAAGCAGACACGTTACGATGCAAACAGAAATACGGCTGAACTTTGTCCACTCTTCCTGATTTATTCTCCGATGGAGTTGAACCATCGATCGGCCGAGGTAGCGAGGAGATATCGGAGTAGTCAACCAGTCCCCCTGGATGTGGAAGAGCAAAGTCTGTGAAGTATCAGAACGGCGGGCGGCGGCCGCGGGGAGGGCCTTTCACCGAGGGCGACCCAAATCGCCGGTCGCACCATGACGGACTTCATCCCGGGCAATCGGCAAGGTGAAGTCGTCCTTCAAGGAATAAATCCTTCCCCTCTTCTTTCACAATCCTCCAGCTGGGCTAGCCAAAGGACCTAGTATTTCGGATTAGATCATTCCGCGCGAATTAACGCTCGTCTGAACCAAAAGTGGAATTGACGGGCTGCGGTATTTAGGTTTAGATGTTGGCCGGGATGATCGGTCCGGATAATGCTGATCTCCTGAATCTGCCGGCTTTCGGGGCAAAACCAAGATAATGGGATTGGAAACATGACGAATATCAAGCTGCTGATCGTAATTCTTCTTGTAACGGGCCTGTCTTTTGCTCAAAACTCCGCCAGCGCTCCGGCCACTCCGCCCCCGATGGTAGCCCCAGCCGACGCCAAGAGCCACGCCGGCGAGATGGCCACCGTATGCGGAAAGGTAGTAGATACGAAGATCCCCAAGTATGGACTCGCTGGACGCGGAAAGCCCGTCAGCTTCTTCATTGATCAGCCGCAAACCAATACGGTGTTCTATTTCGTCGCATTCGGAACGCAGGCCGGAGGTCCCCAGGAGGTCGTTGCCGCTTACGAGGGCAAGCGCGTGTGCGTGACGGGCAAGATCAATATGCAGCCAACCGCCTCGCCTTTCATCTTGGCGGCAGATCGATCCCAGGTCAAAGTTCAACCAGAAGGTCAGTAACGGGAAAGCTCATCCCCCCAGGACTTGAGACGGTGTATGCGGAGCAAACGGCGCTCCGATTTCAGCCTTTTCAAGCCATTCCAGCTTGAAGCAAATCAGGAACATATCACTTCAGCGATAGAAGGGGACAGATTATGAAGAAAAGATTTCTAATACTCTTGCTGTTGTGCGGAGGGCTCGAATTATCAGCCCAAACCGTAGTTCAACAGTTTGCCGCGATTAGCGCCGGAGAGGCCACGACCTCAGACATGGATCTCGAGCCGACCGCCAACGGAAGTACGCTCATCGGAATGCCGCTCGAACTCACGCCTGGCGTGAAAGTATTAAGTGTCACCGACAATGCGCCCGCTGGGGGTAATACCTACAAACTGGCCTCCGGCGCAAGGTCGTCCTGTCCTGAGGGGTTGCTTGATATTTGGTATTGTGAGAATTGCAATCCGGGCGTAGCCGAGTTGCAGTTCCATTTGTCGAGTCACACCAAAGCGAGTCTCAATTCGTTTCTGGAAGTTTCAAACTTGGCGTCATCCTCCGTATTAGATGGTAACGGCGAGCAGGTAAGCAATGGGGTTGCAAACAGCGAAGGTCAGGAGGTTGGGCCCAAAATTACAACCACAGCCACGGATTTCATTGTCGCTCGTTTCTTTTCGACGGCTCCTTATCCAACCGGAGTAACTCCCTCCTCCTGGACTTTTAAGCCCTCGTATGTTTACCTGCAAAACGCGCCGCCGGGGACCTATCAACCCACCCTGACCGGAGGAAAGGCCGGGGACACATTCTGCATGAGCGTAGCCGCCTTCAAGATCGCGGGATCTGGTGCAATCCCCCAATCCGGCCAAAAGAAGCACTGAGGCCGCACCACGCCGGCGGGCCTCAAGGTTAGACAGCCATTGTTTGGCTATGGAGCGAGCATCAACGGGGGAAGGGCTGTCGACAGACGTTCTACTTTTTCACCGTGTCGTCAGACGGCACCAGTGCTGCGTTTTGCTTCTTTGCCACGGTGGGGCCTAGTTCTTGCATCACCGTTTCCCGCAGCTTCCCGTATCCAATGGAGCCGCTCATGAAGTGCCCGTTGATGAAGAAACTGGGCGTGCCCTGTAATCCGAGCCGCAGGCCCTCTTGGGCATCCTTCTTCACCGGAGCAGCTTGTTCTCCGCTGTCGAGACATTGATCGAAACGCGTGGTGTCGAGTTTCAGCGCGCGAGCCTCTTCTTTTAGCTGGGATAATTCAATCTTCTTGGTTTCAAACAAAGAATCATGAAACTCCCAGAATTTTCCCTGTGCCCCAGCACACCGCGCGGCCTCAGCGGCCTTTGCCGCCAGCGGGTGCATGGGAAGCGGAAAGTCTTTGTAAACCACCGACACGAAAGTGCCAAACTGTTCCCGCAGCCGGATGAGATCCTCGTTCACTTTCTGGCAGTAAGGGCACTCATAGTCTGCGAACTCGATGATCTGGACCGGTGCCGTCTCCGAGCCCAACCGCGGAGCATTCCCGACCTCGACGTGAGCGCTCGGCTGGCTCAACTCAACCACCACACCATATTGTCCTCGAAGCTCCGCGATGTATGCGTCTCGCGCTTTTTTCGTTCGAAGCTGATGTACCGTATCGATGATATGGGAGCGCGCCGATTCATAAGACTCGTCGGTTTGCACGCCTTCATAGTAGAACCGAAGCTGATCTTCCGTTGGTTCAGGCACGTTAACCGAGACGTGACGTCTAAATAACTCATCCAGGGTCACGCCTTCCTTCTTCGCCTGCATTTCCAATAGCTGATCGTCAATGAACTGATCGAGCGCATCGCGCTCAGCAAGATAGTACTTGTACTTGGCTTGAAGCAGTTTGCCTGCTTCCTTGTACTCCAACTCTTCTGCGGTTACTTTTTTTCCCGCAATCTCGGCTACCACGTTAGAGTCAGCCTGGCTAATGGCTGGAACGGAAAAAGCACACAGAGCCATCCCCAGTCCGAGCCCCATCAGAGTCTGCTTGGTCAACATTGTGGAATTTCCCCTCTTCAGAATTATGAACGTTGGTCTCTTGGGGGAGGAAGGACTTCAGAACATTAGATCATGAGATAGGTTGGGAGGCAATCACAACGTGCAACAAATCAAAGCCCGGACGCCGGTTTTATCACCGGCGTTCGGGTTCTTTCTGTTCGGTCGGTTGTGCAGTTCCCCGAGGAAGCTGCTTCAACCTTGCCGCACTGCCCTTTCAGGTCCAAAGATTAGAAGTTGTAATCTTTGTACGTGCAGGTGCAGGGCGAGCCGCTCAACAGGTTGTCGAAGTAGCAGAGCTGCTCCAACAGTGACTTCTCACCAGCGGCGAGGTTCGAATCGGCGAACGTGGTTTCCGTCTGGGAGTAAGCTGCTGGCCCGTACGGATACCGGTTGGCAACGCTCTGGATGTGGGTCGCCCAGCCACGCAGACCAGCGGTCGGCGTGTTGGGTGCGAAGTTCGTGTAGACGTCAGATTCGGTCGAAGAGGAAATGACCTTGATGACGCCGCGCGGAGGCACGATGCCCCGAATCGGATACCGCGTGAGCTGGTTCTTCACGGATTCCGAAAGCAGACCATCAGGCGTTACTTCGCAGCTGCAGCATTGAGTCAGCTCTTCGCTGTCATCGAACACGTAGAACGACGCCCACAGGTTTCCGCCTGTGTCGCCATCATTGATGAAACGGACCGTCGCATCGGGAGCAGCGGGGATGTTGTTGGCGAAGTAGGTGACGAAATAGACGCTGTTGTCACCAACGTTTTGAGCCACAGCATTTCCTGACGCGAGTCCTAGCATCAGGGTGATGGCCAGTACCGAAAACAGCAAGGTTCCAATCTTCATTGTATACATCCTCCTGTACTTCTTCTTGTTGTGGCGTCTCGGCGGCTGTGGGGAGGATCAGCTATGAGCGCGCTTGCGGAACTGTCAACCTTTTGCAAGTTCTTTACAATTACCCACGTGGCTTAGTCGGAAACACTAGGTGCGAGAGCTAGTCCTAAGGGAGTAGTTCCTCGCCCCGTTGCCTGCTCGACAAGGCTCGGGGCAAAGTTCTGAACGTCCGAAGACTAAACAACCGCCGCATCTGCCGCAATCCTCCCCAGGTATTAGTCTTCTTGACTAGTTCGCATGTATTGGTTCTTTCCCGGGGATCTTTTGCCCCACCGATCCCATACCTCTTTATGAGTTCCTTCTACCATTAATTTCCGGAAACAGAATCGTTGGTGCAGACAATGTGCTGCGGACTTAGTTCGAACTTCTTCTGGTGGCGTCATCCTAAGCGCCGCCGCTTTTCAAGGCGGAGTGAAGAGCCTGCCCTGTGCTTGTCGAAGGGGTCCCGCCGAGCGCTACTTACAAACTGACCCACTACCAGCAACGCCATTGCCTTGACAACAGCTCGATTCAATGGGAAACTTGCTCGTTCTCTCCCCCTGCCGGTTCGCTGGTGGCGCATCACTTCCCCCTTCGTCGCTGACAAACCCGGTTAGTCCCAATAGCCTAAACGCCGAAACCTGTTTGAATCGCATGCCCCGCCCATGTCGACGGGTCTATGCAGCAGGTGAGCGTCACATCACGAACTGTTGTCGCCGATAAGAGAGGATCCGTCTGTGGACCACGATGTTGAAAGTAATGGCGAGAGAGTCCTCAAGATCGCGAGGAGCAAACCATGACCATTGGGATATCTGAACCTGGATTCCTAATCTTGGACTCCAAGTTGAATCCTATAGCCTGCAATCAGCAAGCGATTACGATCCTCACGTTCCCCAACCTCGCCGACCAGGTTAAGAGGGTGAGTATTTTTCTTGCGGACAAGATCCGCTTCAGCCTGGTCAATCGCCAATCCAAAGATTCTCTGGAATTCGTCAAGGAATTCAGGTCTGGCAATCGCCGCTACAACTGCCGCGTCTTCCACCTCGACTCGCCGGATAGAGGCAGTCTCGTAGTGCTCATACTGGAACGGTATTCGTCACGTTCCGCGGCTTTATCCCAGCTCTCGCAGGAGTTTGATCTGACCGTTCGCGAACAGGAGACCGTCCAATTACTGTTGCAGGGCCTCACCAGCAAAGAGATCGCCGCGCGGATGGATATCAGTCCAAACACTGTGAAGGCTTTCTTGCGCCTGGTCATGGTGAAAATGGGTGTATCCACTCGCTCCGGAATCGTCGGAAGAATTGTCGGGCCTCTATAGCCGTTAGCCGCGGGGAACTAATCCATTTGAGGACTTTACTTCAGGTCGTGCTCACGTAACATCGCAGTTTGTCATGCGATCTTACGATGTAGAGCGCAGGAGACATCCTCGATTTCCACAGACGTTGGAGATTGAGGTCAATCCTCTTCCCCCTTTCGATTCCGCTGAAAGTTCCAGGACGCCGATCCTCGGGCGCGCGCAGAACATGAGCAAAGGCGGCCTTTGCTTATTGAGTCAACAGCCCATCTCACAGTCTTCCCTCTTGCGCTGCGAAATGTCCGCCGCCGAGGTTCCCGTTCCAATCCCAACTCTCTTGCTTGTCCGCTGGACAAAAAAGCCCAAGGTTCGCGGCAATAACTACCTCTCCGGGCTCCAATTCCTAATCTGAATCTGAGACTCGCGACGGCGTCCACTGAACCAGCCTGGCAATTCTCCGGGTTTTAAACACTCCTTATTACTGCTTTTAGGCTAGTTACAACAGAGAATTACTGATAAAATACCTTTGACGTATAGTGGGCCTCTCCAAGGGGCGTTCCCCAATCCCTCCTCCTCCAGGTTGGGTTATTCATCAGGTGGTGAAGCATGGGACCTGCAGGCGCGGGAGGAACTTCGCGCGGCGCAGCCGCGCACGTACGCCTTGCCCTGCTGCTCTCATTCGCCTTCACGCTGTCGGGATGCGGCGGCATGCCTCCCGGGATGACCGCCCCTGCTTCTGCCGATAAGACTCTTACCTCGATTGTGATTTCTCCAGTGGGGCCTGCCGTTGCGTTGGGACAAAGCCAGCAGCTCACTGCGACCGGCTACTTCAGCGATGGCAGCAAGCAGGATCTGACGCAAACGGTTTCCTGGTCGAGTGCGCCTCCTTCAATCGCGAGCATCAGCTCATCAGGAATGGTTTCCGGCAAGCAAACCGGAAGCGTCAAGGTCATTGCGACTTCAGGCTCGGTCGCAGCTTCCGACACTCTTACCGTTTCGCCGGCTGTCCTGATTTCAATCGCTGTTACTCCGCAAACCCTCTCCGTTCCGAAAGGCGCGGCGCAACAGCTCAATGCCATAGCCACCTTCAGTGATGGCTCTCAGCAAAATATTACCAACGCAGCGACCTGGTCCATCGCTCCGTCAGGCGTTGCCACCGTCAACTCCGCCGGAATGGTCACGGCTCAGGCAATTGGTTCAGCCACAGTCACAGCGTCCTCGGCTTCACTTAGCGGAAGCGGAGCGCTCTCCGTCTCGCCCGCCGTCCTGGTTTCGATTGCAGTGAACCCGCAAGGTCTCGCGCTTGCCAAGGGCGACCTGCAACAACTGAGTGCGACTGCCATCTTCAGCGACGGAACTCTGCAGAACGTCACCAACTCGGCAATGTGGTCCGTTGGCCCAGTTGGCGTAGCCACCGTCAGCCCAACCGGCACGGTCACGGCTAAAGCTGCGGGTTCCGCGACTGTCGTGGCCAGTTTCGCTTCGATGAGCGGCAGTGACGCTCTAAGTGTGTCGCCCGCCGTCCTGGTATCGCTGTCGGTGGCCCCTTCGAACTCCTCCGTGGTGCTTGGTACCGGCAAACAACTCATCTCATATGGGATCTTTAGTGACGGTAGCTCGCAAGATGTCACGCAATCAGCGACCTGGTCTTCTTCGAATTCTTCGACGGTGAGCATCAGCTCTGCCGGAGTCGCGGTCGCAAACGCAGTTGGCTCCGCTACAATTTCGGCAGCCTACAACGGACAAACGGGATCAGCGAAAATCGTAGTGATGCCGCAGCTACTGGTGAACTACTTCAGCAATAACTCTCTGGCAAATCCGGATGCAACCGTGCAAATCTCCAACGTCGGAATGACCGGTGGCCCTCTCTGCGCGATGATCTATGTCTTCGACGCGCGAGAAGAAATGACGGAGTGCTGCGGGTGTTCGATCTCGGCCGATGGCATCCGAACCCTGTCCGTGCAAAATGATCTGACTAGCCATCCCGCCACCGGCGTTGCGCCACAAGCCGGCATCATCGAGATTGTCCCCGCGGCAAGTATCTCCAATCAGTCCTGTAATGCCGCCAATATTTCACCCGCGGGGGAACTGGTGGGGTGGGGAACTCACCTGCAGGTTCAGGCGACAAATACGTTTACCTCCACGGAAACACCGTTCGACATCGTTACGCTTCCTCCAACCGAGTCCGCCGTTCTTCAAGGCCTGTGCGGATTCCTGATCGCAAATGCTCCGGGCATCTGTACCTGCGGGACCGGCGAATAGCGGCCATTACCATCCAGCGAATGCTAACAATTTAAATTTCGTGATTAATCCTTTCGGAGTCGTGTCTCGCGCCCTTCCATCGTGTATAAGCCTGAAACAAGCACGCCAGCAGGGGTTTCCAAATGACAACGGACCGAATTCTCCCGAAGGATGCCGATGAGGCGTGGATCGCGAAGTATCGAGCGGCAGTAAAAGAAGTTCGGGTTGAACCTTCGCGTTCCAGCAAGATCCGTGAAGCGCTGCACCGGGCGGGCACGCTGGCTCTTTCGGGCATCGGCCGGATTCTGCATCGTTTGCTGGGATCGCGCTCGCAAGCATCGGCACAGCAAAGATCGTCCCAGCCTCCTGAGACCTCGGCTGTCCCGCCTCAGTCCGCAAGCGAAGCCATTCCACACTTAACCCAGGGGTTGCCTCCACTTACAGGCAAGGCGCTCATGGATGAGAATCAGGAAGGCTGGCGAGAGAAACCGGTAGCTTGATTGGCCCGAAGGTCTTAACCCCAATAGAGGTCGGTTAACCGGAGCCTTTAATACCGATTTTGAACTTCTCCCGCAAAGGCTCGAAGCTTTCGCGGGCCAGCTTGCGGAACCTGCGTCAGGGGCCGAGGGGCAGTGGCTTCGGAATCAGGACAGACAACCTTTCCAATAATGCCCGAACGCGTGGAAACTCCCATCTTCACCATCACCAGCCGAACAAATGCCTTTACCGTGTTCGGACTGATCTTCATGCGCTGCGCAATTTCTTTGCTGGTAAAGCCTTGTCTGAGGAACTGCACCGTCTCCTGCTCGCGCGCGGTTAAACCGAAGCGTTCGGAAATCTCCGCAATCGTCGCCGACCCGTTACTTTTTCGCTCGATCAGGACGATCGCCAAGCCTCCCGATTGTCCCCCTCCGTTCGGCTGAACCGCCGCGACGTCGAGCGGATAAGAGCGACAAACGTAGGTCCTCCTGGCCGATTGAACCTTGCCCTTGAACCCTGAGGACGCATTGCTCTCAGACAGCGAGGCATGCACTTTCTTGTTTAGCCACGCTTCAAGATTGTTAATTTTTTCCGGTCGCTCCGGAAATGTGAGTATTTGGAGCACCTCGGCATTCGAAGCAAGCACACGCAAGGAAGAATCCACAACAATCATGCCCGGTCGGGCTGGAGCAGAAGGCACTCGGTATCCCCTTTTCAGATCACGCAACTTGACTTGGCCTTATCAGGGCGTTTTTCTTGGGGGCTCTCCAAAAGGATTACTTTGACGCACGAACTTTCGCAGTCACAGCGATTCCGCCTCGCTGATGTCCATCGAGCTATATTAGGAGGCGCGCGCTCCCCCGGCAAGGGACAACATAGGACATTTCGGGACATTGCAGGACATGCCGGGCAGCGTTACCTTGTCAGTTCTTGGGCAAGTCCACTCCAGAGAAGCGCTTGCAGGCTTCGAGCAACTTCTCCTGTGTCGCCACGTCGCGGGCGGCAGGGTGCGGCGCACGACGCTTCATATGATAGAAATACTCCCCCGAAACCTTGGCAGCCGGCTCGTCACTCACCGCAAGCCACACCTGGGTGCGATGTCCGGCGTCCAGGTCATCTGTCGCTCCAGGACCTCCCATCTTGGTCGCGACCCAGCCGGGCTCGAGAGCATTCGATAGAACGTTAGGCCAGCGGCGCGCGACCGCAAAGGCCAGAAGCACGTCGTGCAGTTTCGTGTCTGAGTAAGCCTGCTGTCCCTGCCATGGCCGGTGCTCCCACGCAAGATCCTTCAGACTTGTGTCGCCGCTCTTGTGCAAGCCGGAACTCAGGTAAACCAGTCGCTTCGGCCTCTCGATCAGCGCAGTCAAAATGTACGGTGCCAGCGTGTTAACGGCAAATACTTGAGGCAAGCCGTCTTCGCTTGCGCTCCGCTGAGGCTCCCGGTATCCGATTCCCGCATTATGGATCACCGCATCGAAGGAACCGAGCGCATTGACCTGTTCGGCAACGTGGCGGGTTTGAGCGATGCTCGAGAGATCGCCAATGACCATCGTATCCGCTCCCGGAACAGCCGACAGCGCTTCCCTTCCGCGCGCCTCGTTCCGTGCGTGCAGTACGACTCGATGTCCCTCCTCGATGAGAAGTTGGGCGGCCATTCGTCCGAGCCCGTCAGAAGAACCTGTGATGACTACCCGCGCCATTGCTTCCGCCTCGCATCACGCTATCAAAAGCAGAATTTCTGGCCGCCTCGACGCGCGCTCCTTTTATCTATTCCTGAATCTTCGGATTGATCCAGGGTCCATCGTTTGAGATCAATTGCTGCACTTCATCGGGTCCCCAAGTTCCCGGCTCGTATTGATAAAAGGGCGTGACATTGCCCAGGATGGGCTCGACCGCGCGCCACTGCGCATCCACCAGGTCCTGACGGGCAAAAAGATCACTCTGCCCCCGCAACGCATCGCCCAGCAGGCGTTCGTAGGGAGGCATATCATCGGCGGCCTGCTGGGTCAGCGAGAGCTCCACGTCGTTGCCCGTCATCCGCTCGCCCGGCGTCTTTACCCGCACCCCCATTCCGATGGCAATATCCGGACCAATGCGCATGCGCAAATGTGCGGAAGTGCCGGGAACGAGTTCCCCAAAGGTCTCCATCGGTGGGCGCTTGAACTCGACAAACACCTCGGTCGCGGTTACTGGCAGCATCTTGCCGGCGCGGATATAGATCGGCACACCCGCCCATCGCCAAGTTTCAATGAACAGCTTGAGCGCAACGAAAGTTTCGACCGCGGAACCGGCGTCTACGCCCGGCACGGAGCGATAACCTTTATACTGCCCCCGCACCACGTCACCAGGAGAAATTGGCCGCACAGCCTTGAGCAGCGCGGCTTTTTGGTCGCGCCACGCATCGTGGTCTTCGCCAGTGGCCGGATCCGTGACCAGGGTGGCCAGAACTTGCAGCAGATGATTCTGCACCACATCGCGCACCGCTCCCGTCTGGTCATAGAATTTACCGCGATCCTCCACCCCAAATTTCTCCGCCATCGTGATCTGAATGCTCTTTACATAATTGCGATTCCAGATCGGCTCGAACATCGGATTGGCGAAGCGCGTGTAGAGAATGTTCTGCACCGGCTCTTTCCCCAGAAAATGGTCGATGCGGAAAATCCGGTCCTCACTGAAATACTGCTGCAGAATCCGGTTCAGCTCCTTTGCCGAGGCCAGGTCGTGTCCGAACGGTTTTTCCACCACCACCCGCGCATTTTGCGCGCAGCCTGATTCCGCCAGTCCCTTTGCGACGGTGCCAAACAGGCTGGGCGGAATCGCCAGATAATGCAGCGGCTGCTTTGCCTGATCCAACTGTTTGCGGAGTTCGACGAAGGTTTTCGGATCGTTGTAATCGCCATCCACATAGCGCAGCAGGCGCGTCAGCTTCGCGAACGCCTCCTGGTCCAGGCCCCCATGTTTCTCCAGGCTGTCCTTAGCGCGAGCTTTCAGTTGATCGAGATTCCATCCTGCTTTGGCCACTCCCACAATCGGCAAATTGAAACCTTCGTCGCGAATCAGCCCCTGCAACGACGGAAAAATCTGCTTGTGCGCGAGATCGCCGGTGGCCCCGAAAAATACGAAGGCATCCGATTGGAACTCTCCCATCAGGCCGCCTCCGATTTGTCGGCAGCTTTTTCTTTGTGGCCGCCAAACTCGTAGCGCATCGCCGATAGCAGCTTAGCCGCATATTCTTCGTCGCCTCGCGAGGAGAACCGCGCAAACAGCGCGGCACTGATCACCGGTGCCGGAATACCTTCGTCCACCGCCGCTTGAACCGTCCACCGCCCTTCGCCCGAATCCGATACGCGTCCTGCAAAATTCGATAGCTCCGGATTATCCCGCAGCGCAGCCGCAGTCAAATCCAGCAGCCAGGAGCCGATCACACTCCCACGTCGCCACACCTCCGCCACCTCTGGCAAGTTCATGTCGAATTGGTAAAGCTCGGGATGCCGCAGTGGCGTAGTCTCTGCGTCCACTTCACTCTTGCGTTTGCCCGCATTCGCGTTCTTGATGATATTCAACCCCTCCGCCAACGCAGCCATCATGCCGTACTCAATGCCGTTGTGAACCATCTTCACTAAGTGTCCTGCCCCGTTCTGCCCGCAGCGCAAGTATCCATTTTCCGATGTCGAAGGCTCGCCGCTTCGCCCCGGCGTTCGCGCCGCCGCGCCAACCCCCGGTGCCAAAGATTTGAAGATCGGATCCAGATGACTCACAATCGCTTCCTCTCCTCCGATCATCAGGCAATATCCGCGCTCCAGCCCCCACACACCCCCGCTGGTTCCACAATCAACGTAATGAATTCCCTTGCTCTTCAACTCGCCCGCACGGCGAATATCGTCGTGATAGTAGGAGTTCCCTCCGTCGATCACGATATCGCCCTCCTCCAGCACTGGCCTCAGTGAATCCAGCACCGAATCCACAGACGCCGCCGGAACCATCATCCACACCGCGCGTGGCTTGATGAGCTTCTTCGCAAATTCAGCGATCGTGTTGGACGGCTTGGCGCCCTTTGCCACCAACTCCTCCATGGACTGTGGATGCCTGGCATACACCACGCAATCGTGCCCCGCTTTCAAAAGCCGCTGCACCATGTAAGAACCCATACGTCCCAGACCTATCATTCCGAGCTGCATCGCTCTCTCTCCTGTGAGGTAATGGTTCAGTAGATGCCAGACCCAGCCTCTAGGAAGCTAAAATCGAGTTGCTTTGGCGGGACTTAGGTTCTTCCTTCTTTTGCCGGAACCTAAGTCATAGGCAGGAGTGTTTGCGCGTCGCAATCTACCTTCCCCAGGAAGAACTTCGGCCGAGGAACGGCAGGGCCTCGCGTAGTCTAGGAAGCGCCCTTCGCAAAGGCCAGCGTGGTGGTCGGCATCGAGACGGTCACCGTCCCAACAATCGCCCGCCGGGCATGGAAGTTCTTGAGCTTGAATATCACCGTCGGTGTGACCTCATGTCCCTTCGAGACCAGTAACGCTCCGTCGTGAGTGTGCACTTCGTGCTGAATAATCATGCCCGGGACGAGTTCTTCGATGCGGCATCTTCGGATTTCGCCTTCTTCAGCATTTGGATCCAACGTCACAAGCGCTTCAAAAAACTCGGGGCTGAAGTTCCGGTTTTGGCGAGCCAGAATATGTGCTGCTTCCGTCCGTGAAGTCCCCCTATGGATCAGTCGTTCGTAAGCCAAGACCAGCCGCAGTATTTCCGCGCCCATCCGCATTTCCGCCTCAGCGTCGTCGGTCTCGAGGACTGGGCGGTCTTGATGCTCGATCATCCACGCGATGGGCTCCAGACGCGGGATCTTCGAAAGCAGATCGCACGCGATGCTGGGATGCGCGTCAAATTGCGCCTGCTCGTTCGGTAAGAGCTTCTCCCCGCGGTTCGCGGCATCGATCGTCTCCGGAGCCAGCGTCACGCAACCCAGCTGCGACATCATGGCCGCCACTTCGTATTGCCAGGGGTTTCCCAATTTCATTTTGGTCACGATGTGATGGATGTAGCGGCGGGCGCGCTCCGCCCGGCTGAAGGCGGTGGGATTGACCAAACTCAGCACCTCGGTGAGAACCTGAATGCTGCCGCTGAGCGTATGCTCTAGGAGTTGCTTCTCTGCCGTGACTAAGCGGTATTGAACCAGCGCCGCAGTCAGAGTCTTCGCCATCACTTCCTTGTTGCAGGGCTTGTTGAGGAAACGAAAGATGCTGCCTTCGTTGATGGCGTTAACGGCTGTTTCCATGTCGGCGTTGCCCGTCAGCATGACTCGAATGGTATCCGGCGAAACGCTCTTGATGCGGATCAGGAGCTGGATGCCATCCATTCCAGGCATTCGCATATCCGAAACCACAACTGAGTAGGGTCCGTTGTCGGCCACCAGCTTCAGAGCTTGCTCCCCGCCCAGCGCAGTTTCCATCAAAAACTCGCGGCTCAGAGTGCGCCGGAACCCCTCGAGGATGTTGCTGTCATCGTCCACTAGAAGGATCTTTTCAGACATGCTGTTCCCCTTTACTATCGACCGCTTGAGATCGTTCCTGCTGCTTTTGCGCCTTCGCATCGAGCTTGCTTCGCCACGCGTTGCCTCGCTCGGCGCATCCGATCCCGGCCAGGAAGTTCTCATCAATTGGCGCTCGGTCCCGCAGCCGCGAACAACTTTTTTCGTCGTGATACGCGCTGGCCACGTGCACCGCCGCCAGTGGCGAGAACTTCACGCTCAAACTCCCGGAAGGATCGTGGTGCCACGCGACCGCCTCGACAATCGTGCTCGGCAGTCCCCATAAGCCAAGCAGATAAGCGGCCACTTGAGCATGGCTGCAGCCCAGAACTTCGCGCTCCGCAGCATAGAGGCCCACGTCGGCGTTTTTTCTGTATTCCAGCACTTTCCCGTATTTCTCTTCTAGCGCCGAGGCCAGGATCAGCTTGCCTACATCGTGCAGCAGTCCGGCGGTAAAGGATTCGTCCTGGACGCGCTGATCAGCGTGCTCGCAAAGCGCAATCTGTCGTGCACTATGGCTGACTGCCAGAGAATTCTCGGAAATGTGTTGCATGTCTTCCGCAGTCAGCAGCCGGCTCGCAAATTGCTCGAATACATGCGCCGATAACACCAAGGCTCTGAGAGTATCGAGCCCCAGCAGTTTCACGGCGTGCGAGGCGCGGGAAACCTCGCAGGGCAGGCAGAAGAACGCCGAATTCACCAGCTTCAAAACCTTCGCCGTCATCGCCATGTCCGCTTCAATCAGTTCATCAACCCTTTGCAGCGAGGGCTCAGGATTGCGTAACTCCTCGTTCAGTTGCAGGTAAACCTGCGGTAGGCTGGGCATGAAGTCCAGCTTCGCCACCAGTTCGCGCAGACCCGGACATTGCAGAAGGTCCTTGAGCGCGAAGGCGCGGATCAGCCTCGACTTCAGCTCTTCTGGCTCGCATGGCTTGGAAATGAACTGATGCGCCGGATTCACCGAACGCAGAATGGTGTCGCGATCCGACTGCCCTGACAGCACCATGCGCAAAGTTTGCGGCGACCGCTTCTGTACTTCTTCGAGCAGCTGCGCACCATCCATTCCCGGCATTCGCATGTCGGTCACGATGATGTCGAAGGGTTGCTGTTCCATCGCTGCCAGGGCTTCGTTGCCTCCGGGAGCGAAAACCATCTCCCATTCCGAGCGCATGGGGCGCAGGCTGCGTTGCAGCCCGCTTAAGAGCATCGGCTCGTCATCGACGAATAAAATTCGTTTGGCGATCACTGCGCCTCCGAATTTTGGCCCAGCGGCATCCGAATATAGAATGTCGTTCCTTTTCCCACCTCAGACTCGAACCATATCTTTCCCCCATGGCGTCTGACGATGGCTGTGTGGGCCAGGGCCAATCCCTGTCCCGTTCCCTTCCCCACCGGCTTGGTCGTGAAGAAGGGCTCAAACACCCGCGAGCGCACCGCCTCGGGTATTCCTGCGCCAGTATCGGAAATAGAGATCTCGACCCAATCTCCGTCTCGCGCGGTTGAGACCACAATCTTTCCTTTTTCCTGAGGATTCTCTTTCCCGACCTGCGCAATCGCATGGGTCGCGTTAATCAACAAGTTGAGAATCACCTGGTTGAATTCGCCGGCGTGGCAGAGCACGAAAGGGAGAGCCGGATCGAAGTGCGTCTCCATCTCCGCCACATATTTCCACTCATTGCGCGCGACCGTAATGGTGGTCTCGATCGCCTTGTTGATGTCGATCGCTTTTTTTTCTTCCGATCCAGGATGCGAGAATTCCTTCATGGCGCGCACTATCTTTCCTACGCGCTGGATGCCTTCCAGGGACTGCTCAATCGCCTGCGGAATCTCCGCCTGTAGAAATTGAAAATCTGAGGCCTGCGCCAGGTCGTCAAACTTCTGCAGCGTCTCGCAGGAAACTTGGCCTCGCGTCGCCTCCTCCCTCATCTCGCGACTAATGCCGAACAGCGCATGGAACGCGGGCCACGATTCCTGGAGGAATCGGGTGTTATCGGCCACGTATTGCGTGGGAGTATTGATTTCGTGCGCAATTCCAGCGGCCAGCTGTCCGATCGCTTCCAGTTTCTGTGCCTGCCGTTGCTGCTGTCCCAGATTCTCCCGCTCCGTCACGTCGGAGCCGATAATCAGCAACTCATCGATATCTTCCTCAGGTGCCGTAATCCAGTTCAGGCTCAGACCCAGCAGTCTGGTTTCGGAATGGATGACAAACGGAAGCGTGTCAATACGCCGCGGTGCGCGCTCCGCAAACCAGGAATCAACCTCCGCTTGCATGTCCGGCCGCACCCACTGTATGCCGCATTTCGCCAGATGCTTTCCCGCCACCTCGCACGCAGCTAGGCCAAATACTTGCGCCGCTGCCAGGTTCCAACGTTTGATTTCTGAATGCCGGCTGAGTCCAATCAGAATCGACGGCACCGAGTTGATGAACAGCTCAGCCTCTGCATGCGCCCGCCGCAGCGCCTCCTGGACAGCTCGTCTCTCCGTGGTATCTACCAACGTCACGATGCAAGCAGTCTTTCTTCGCGGTCTTTTGTCTCTGCCGGGCGAGGATTCGATCGTCCATGACGCGCGAGATCGCAGCAATTCGCCTGCTATTCGGGTAATCGGCATTGGATCTGCGTAACTTGAGCGGTACGCGCGAAGAAGCGGCAGCTTCGCCCGTTGTGGCGGAGGCTCGTACCGTTATCGGTTAGAAACAATCAAGAATGGAAGCGCTGCCAAGAATCGAGCGCCTATACGTATAGAAAGGAAACTCACAATAACGATCAGCTTTGCTTGGTCATCACCCGACCGACGAAGCGTGCCACCGACTCCAGTTTCCGCAGATCCTCAGGAGTAAAGTCTGGCCCCGCCGCCGCTAGCCTGGGAGCTTTGCGGGAGACTTGAATCACGCCCATCACTTCTCCGTTTTCCGTAAGCACAGGAGCCGACATCAGCTTTTGAATGATCTGCGCGTCCAGTCCTGTGTCGCCGATCTTGACCAGCTCAAAGATGCTGAAATGCTTTACCTGGGTGAAACCGTTGAAAAGCTCTGCCTGCCTGCTCCGCGCCGTCCGCGCAGCGACCGCCGAGCTCGAAATGGGAATGGCCCCTGCCGTTTTCAACTCCGCCGGGTATACGAAGTTCAGAAGGCTCCCACGAAGTTCCAGCAGCGCAACCTCGGTTTCGCTCACCCGGAAGATCTTGGCGATGCGGGCGCACATCGATTCGATAGTGCTTTCCGGCGCGTCTAGCTCCGCAAGTTGTTCAATTTCCGGCATCCTGACGAGGATGCCTGAGCGGGGATCGACCGGCAAGGTAACCAACGTGCCTTGGGAATAGCACCTTCCTTCGATGTGACTACGGTACTTTACTTTCTGAGAGTTCCTAGCCGGCCGGCGTTTCCTACATCTGATTCAGGGTTTTAGAATCGGAGTGTTCTCCGAGCGCTGGGAGGTGCTCACGGCGTTCTTCCGCCTCGACTGCAATTCGCTTTGATTTTCGATAAACATTGGCGACCGCCAGCGTCCAGAAAGGAACCAGATCGACGCCCGGCAAGAGCTTCGCAAGAAACGAGGGCAGAAATTCCCAGTGCCAGCCCAGCTGGTGAATCATAATGGCGCCGACACCAAAATCGAGCACGTCGTCCGCGGCCGATAAAGCGCCTTCGACGAAGAACGGGAAAACCACAATCTGCAGCGCATCCGCAAGGATGGCCAGCACCATGGCTTCTCGAAAACGCGAACCCGGCAAGATCGTAATGGCGTCTTCCCCCAAGGGAGGATCGCTTTCGTGCTGCATAAGCCTATTCTATGCCGATGCGTCGAGCCTGTCAGCGCACTCGCCGCCTCCGGTGGTGGTCAGTTTAACTTCATTCCAGAGGCGTCATCCCGAAGACTCCGCGTCTTCTCCAGCGGGGCGAGAGCCTGCCCTGAGCCTGTCGAAGGGGAACTCGTCGAGCACAGCTTCCTACTGACCCACTACCCCGTCTCCACCCGTTTGCCCGCTATGCTGCAAATGATTTAACCTCGCCCCAGCCCATCATGAAGATGAATCCGACCCCGAACCTCGCGACCGAGCACTTTTCCCACGCCATGCGCCGGGAGATCTACGAACAGCCCCAGGCCATCGCCAAAACCGTCGATCGCCACCTGCAGAACGACATTCTTTTTCCTGGCGCCCTGCATTCCATCGAGAGCGCCCTGCTCACCTTCGAGAAGCTGATCATCGCCGCCAGCGGCTCCAGCCGCCACGCTGGCCTGGCCGGCGAAATCATGATCGAAGATCTTTCCGGGGTCGCCGTCGACGTGGAGTACGCCAGCGAATACTGCTATCGCTCCACGCACGCCGCGGTCGATCCCATCGTGATGGTCGTCACCCAGTCCGGCGAAACCGCCGATACCATCGCCGCGCAACGCGAGGCCCTCACCCGTGGCGTAAAGACCATCGCCGTTTCCAACGTTGCCGAAGCTACCATCCCTCGCGAAGCTAGCGCCGCCCTCATCACCGGAGCCGGCCCTGAACTCGCCGTCCCCGCCACCAAGAGTTTCACCACGCAAGTCACCGTTCTCTATCTGATGGCCCTGTTTCTGGCTCGAAAGCGCGGCCGCATGACCTCCGAGGTCACGCGCTCCTATCTCCATCGTCTCTTGCAGCTTCCCGAAGCCATCGATCGCAACCTCCGCGCCTGGGACGGCCTCGCCGAACAATTCGCCGACCGGCAGTATCAAGCGGAAAAATTCCTCTATCTCGGACGCGGCGTCCACTACGCCATCGCCCGCGAAGGCGCGCTCAAGCTGAAGGAGACTTCCTACGCCCACGCCGAAGGCTATCCCGCCGGCGAGCTGAAACACGGTCCGAACGCGCTGGTCGATGAAAAACTTCCCGTGGTTGTCTTGGCTACCTACGATCACCACGATCCTGATTCCGTTCTGCGCTACCAGCGCACTCTCGAAGTCATGAAGGAAGTCCGTTCCCGCCATGGCCGCCTGGTAGCGGTTGCGACCGAGGGCGACCGCGAAATCGGTACCGTCGCCGACGAAGTTTTCTTCGTTCCCCCAGCTCCAGAATTGCTGCTGCCCATCGTCGAAGTCATCCCCCTTCAACTCTTCGCCTACTATGTGGCCACGAAAAAGGGTTACAACGTCGACCACCCGCGCAATCTTGTAAAGGCGGTGGTCACCGAATAATCCGCGTAGCAAACCGTTCACCACAGAGTCACAGAGACACGGAGAAGACAAAAGAGAAAAATAAGGGAGAATTAGAGATCCCGGAGATTTCCTCAGTGTCTCTGTGTCTCTGTGGTGAAACGCTTTTGAATCCTGACGAGACCCCATGCCCACTCCCAATCCATCTCACCTCGATCTGCAAGCCATCGCAAAACAAGTCATGCAGCTCCACGGCTTCAACCCCGACTTCCCTTCCGCCGTCCAAAAACAGCTCGCTGACCTGCGCGCCCACCCTCCGCAAATCGCCGCCGGAAAAGATGTCCGCGATCTGCGCAATCTTCTCTGGTCCTCGATCGACAACGACACTTCCCGCGATCTCGATCAGATCGAGGTCGCCGAACGCCTGCCGAACGGCGATATAAGGGTGTCCATCGGCATCGCCGATGTCGACGCCTTCGTTCCCAGGCAGACTCCAATCGACCAGCACGCCGCCCGCGAAACCACCACGGTCTATGCCGGCGTCCGAAATTTCCCCATGCTGCCCGAAGAGCTTTCCACCGGGAAGACTTCCCTGCTCGAGAATCAGGACTGCTTGAGCGTGGTCATCGAATTTGTCGTCGACGGAGGCCGCGTAGCCTCCAGCAACGTTTATCGCGCCCTGGTTCGCAATCACGCGCAACTGCAGTACAACTCGGTGGGCGCGTGGCTCGAAGGCACAGCTGCCGCACCCGCCAAAGTAGCTGCTTCCGCCGATCTTCAAGCCCAGCTTCGCCTGCAAGACGAAGTCGCCCAGAAGCTAAAGAGCCAGCGTTTCGAGAATGGAGCCCTCACCCTCCAGACCACCGAACTGCACCCGCTCATCTTGAACGATCAGGTCATCGACATGCAGAAGCAGCAGAGAAATCACGCCACCGACTTGATCGAAGATTTCATGATCGCCGCCAACGGGGTGGTCGCCCGCATGCTGGAAAAAGTTTCATCCCTCCGCCGCATCGTGAAGCAGCCCGAGCGCTGGGATCGAATCGTTCAACTCGCCGCCGAGCACGGCGAAAAACTTCCACCCGATCCCGACTCCAAAGCTCTCAACGATTTCCTCCTGAAACGCAAAGCCGCCGACCCCGATCATTTTGCCGACCTCTCGCTCGCCGTCATCAAGCTGATCGGTCCCGGCGAATATGTGCTCGAGCGTCCCGGCGATCCCTCGCCCGGCCACTTCGGCCTCGCGGTGCAGGACTACACTCACTCCACCGCTCCCAACCGTCGCTTTCCTGACATCGTCACCCAGCGTCTCATCAAGGCCGTGCTCGCCGGCCAGCCCAACCCTTACTCCGACGCCGAACTCACCGCCATCGCCGCAAACTGCACCGCCAAGGAGGATGCCGCACGCCACGTTGAGCGCGAAATGTCCAAGCGTCTCGCCGCCGTTGCCATGCAAAATCGCATCGGAGCCATCTTCGACGCCATCATCACCGGCGTCACCCCTGGCGGAACCTTCGTCCGCGCCCTGCAACCTGGCGTCGAAGGTTTACTGGCACAAGGCGCTCAAGGCCTCGACGTCGGAGACAGACTTCGCGTCAAGCTCATTCGCACCGACGTGCAGCATGGTTTCATCGATTTCGCCCGCGCTGACCGCCAACCGCCGCAGGACTCCTCCCCTGCGGGTCATCACGCAAGCCAATAGTCCTCAACAACTTCGCCGGTTACCCTTGACCTAGGACTAGGTGCGGAAGAAAGGGCGGGATTCTTTTTGCCTGAATGGCGCAAACTCGTTTGCGGAGTGATGATCGTCGTTTTCCCTTCATCACTCATCGCGCAAAACACTGGCGGCGGCCTGCTTCACAGCAACGGAGGAACTTGGCTCAACGAAAATCCCGCGCCTGCAACGGCTGCGATTTTCGCCGACTCCCTGGTCCAGACCCAGAAAGGTTACAGCGCGAGAATCGATGCCGAGGGCTCGAGCGTCCAGATCGGGCCTGAGACCGTGCTGCAATTCCAGGGTAACGAACTCACCCTCGACCACGGCAGCCTGAAACTCGATACCGCTACCGCGATGACGGTGATCGTCGGCTGCATCACCATCAATCCCATCGTCGCAGACCGAACCCAATACGATGTGACCGATATCGACGGAAAGGTGAAAGTAATAGCTTATAAGAAGGATGTGAAAATCCGTCTGCACGGCTCAGCCCTGCGGAAAACCAAGCCCGGGGCTTCGTCTGAATTCATCGTCAAGGAAGGCGAGCAGGCAACTCGTTCCGAACATTGTGGCGCACCAATCAACCCCGGTCCGGGCACTAAACCTTTATTCGATAGCATCTGGGCCAAGGGTGCCGGTCTCGTCGCCGTTGGCGTAATTACCTGCTACGCATTATGCCGAGGGTCGTCCAATCCAATCAGCCCCACGGATCCCTAACCCTTCGAAAACATGCAGGCGCCGCCGCGAGTGTCGTTCTGTTCTACTTCCCTTTACCAGCGTCAGTCTCCGCGCCACTCGAAGGCAGTGCGGCCGTCAAACGCCCGCAGCGCAGTAGGTAAAGCATATAGAAAACGATGACCAGATTGCCCACAAACACCACCGAGCGGAGAACTGTAATTCCGCGCATGAGCTCATGAATCTCCAACGGTATGAGTAAAGTTCCTGATCCAAGGGCGAACCACTCCGCCCACCTGCGTTGCTTCCACAAACCGTAAGCCTCGGCAAAACGAAGCGCGGAATAGGCAAATGCCAGTCGCGCTGCCATCCACAAGCGTGCGTCGGTGATGTCGTCGGCAAAATCGAGAAAAAGCTGCGCCGAGTGCCGGTCCGTGCTGATGTGCAAGAGCGCCAGCAGGCTCTCCGCCATCACCCACGCATCTTTGTGCACAAGCAGGATCGCGCCCAATCCGATCAGCAAAACGAAAACGCCTTTTGTGAATTCGAAGGAAGCCACCAACCGCAGGAGGCGCCGCTGCGCGGGATGGAGATCGGATTTCGTTGCAGGCGAGGACATGCCGCGGCGCTAATAATTCTCAGGTTACCACGCGTTATTTGTTTGGCGTCATCCCGAAGTCCCGCGTTTTCACCAGCGGGACGAGGACTTCGGAGTCAACTAGTCAACTACCCGTTCGTAACTTTAGCGGCCTGCCTTGCTGATGGCAAGATTATGACGGCAAGGAAGGCATCATGAGAAAGCTCGCAATTCTGCTCACGTTCTCAGCGCTAGCCACCGCAGCGGCGGCGTCGCAATCAATCGTAGTTCACGCTCCCCAAACTGCCCGGCAGGCGCTGATGGAAATGTTCTCGCTCAAGGCTTCCGGAACATTCGTCAAACACTTGCCCGCAGCGACCGTTAGCGCCCTGGAAAAATCCGGCGCGCTGAAAACTCTGCAGCAATATTCGATGCTAACCAGCCAATTCCACTCAACCGGAAATTCTTTGGAAACGTTTGACACCGGATCCGTATTGCTGGCCTCGACCGATCCTAAAACCAATCAGAAAGTGGAAGTCGTCGTCGAAAAAGATTCCCTGCAAGGCGATGACGACAACATCGAGCTCTCTTTTCGTACCTACAAGAACCAGCAACTCCAACGCACTCCCTTCATGCCGCGGATTACTTTCGCCATGAAGATGGAGTCCGGTGTCTGGAAGCTCAACGAGATTTTGGTCAGTGTGCGCGTGCCGCTCTCCGATCCTGATTTCCTAAAGAGTGTCACGGACGGCATAAAATCACGAACCGCCACACCGCCGCAGCCACAGATCCAGCTAACGCAGAATCAATTCACCCAAGCCCAACCGTTCCCAAGCCAACCAGCCCAGAACCAGCCCGGCCAGACCCAGCCAGCAATTTTGAATCGAGGCTTCGACAATTCCATACAGGCGGCCATGCGCTCCATTCTGACCGCCGAAATCGCCTACAGCGCCACCTACCGCTCGGTCGGCTACACTTGCACACTCTCTGACCTCGATGGCTTCGGAGGCGGCGAGCCCAATGAACATCAGGCCATGCTGATTCCCAGCGGCCTGGCTAGCGGGAAAAAATTCGCATACGATTTCACGCTCTCCGGATGCACGGGCAGGCCTGCGACCGCTTTCCAGCTTGTCGCCGCACCCAGGGGAAACAACTTTGGGCGGCGTGCTTTCTGCGCCGATCAATCAGGAGCGATCCGCTACTCCACCGACGGCAACCCCGACACCTGCGTGGCAAGCGGAGTCCCGGCGCAATAAAACTTCTCAGCGCTTGCCCGACCGCACCGCGGCGCGCAGCTCATTCACGATCTCCCGGGACGCCCGGATCGCCGCCGCGTGCTGATTCACATTGAACGAGATCGCTCCCACCCGCGCGTGGCCGCCGCCGCCGTAGCGCTCGCAGATCTTGGCGAGGTTAACCACCGGCTCCTCCGGCGCCCAAGGATTCGATCCCACCGACACCTTCACGCGAAAGCTGCTCTTGCTCAGCCCCACGCTATAAATCGATTCCGGATGCAAGTAATAAGGAACGAACTTGTTGTACCCCTCCAACTCCTGGTCCGTGATATCGAAAAAAATCGTGCCGTCCGTACACTCCGTGCGCTGCCTTAATATTTCGATAGAGATTTCGTGCCGCTTGAGCAACGGCGGCAAAAGCGGAGCCACAAACGGCTCTTCCAGAATGGCTGCCAGCGGTTTGGTCGCGAGCAACGGAATCAGGTGCGGGACAAATCCCTGGTCCGGCGCCGATTCAATCACCATGGTCAACTTCATCGCCGGCTCCTGCATCTCCACCGCCGTCTTGGCGTCGGCATACAGAGCTCCATCGATCACGTCGGTCCAATGCACCAGATCGGCCATTGGCGCGGGATCGAATCCAAAGCGCTGCTGCCCGATCATGGCGATAAAACTGGTGCACGACTTGAACGCCGGATCGTAGAACTTCCGGTTGCTCTCGTCGCGCTCAAAGTGCGCCGCGTCCGCGGTGGAAAGAAACGCGCTCTCATGATGATCGAACCACCATGTGATCTTCGGCGAGCTCGAATACTTGAAATCGACGATGGCATTCTCATCGCCAGTGAAATCCGATTCGTCAAACAGCGATCCCGCGCGATGCAGCAGGCCGGAAAACTCAAAGTCCACATCGCTGCGGATGCGCTCGCGATAAAAGCGGGAGAACAGCGCCGCCGAAGACGCTCCGTCGAAACACTTGTTGTGATAGAACACCTTGACTTTCAATCGAATCCCCAGTCCCCGAAATTTCGCCGCCCGCGGCATCCACCGCGAGCGCAATTTAGCCGCGAAGTAAAAGCTAATAGGAATGACAGCTTGGAAGAGGAAAGTCAAGCGCCACCGGGTCCCACTAGCGGCGTAGTCCTGAAAATTGAGCTGTGTGATTCGTCCGGCGTCATCCCGAAGTCCCGCGTTTTCACCAGCGGGACGAGGGATCTCCCCAGCGCTTCAGGGTCAAACTTAGCCGTGACTCGGGTGCAACTTGCGTCGCCCATGCGCCACGATTAGCAAAGGCGAAGCTTGTTCGTCCATAAAACAACAAGCACCTGCCCCGTCAAACTTGCTTTTCCGCCAGATCTCCGATTACCGGCAGCTTATACATTTGTCCCTGATTCGCCTTGATCAGCAGCACAATCCAGGCAATGAAACCGCCCAGGCCGATCAGCGGCCAAATCAATACGGTGAGGAAACCGAGCAATGGGATGTGAGCCACGATGCGCAGCCCAATCCAGAGAATCCACCAGCCAATGTTGAAAAATATGCACTGCCATGCGTGAAACCGCACGAACCGATTCCGGCTGTAAGGTTCCACGATGAGAAAAATAATCGCCGGGATGATCGTCACGTAAGCCAGCATCCCCGCCACGTTATCGGCCAGTCCGGAACCTGTGTTGACGACCACAGGCACGGTTCCCCCGCGCCCGCTGCAGGCTGCACACACGGTCGCGCCGTCGGCAATCTGAGCGCCACACATATTGCAAAATGCCATGGAAGCCTCCTCGGTTCCTTAGCGGTTCGTCCCAGCGACGTTGCGGCAAAGTACCAGAAAGCGACTTCTGAAGCAAACTATAGCGCAGCGCACCTTGAACTCAGTTTGCATCCGCCAACTGTTCCGCCAAGTCCCCCACCAGCGGCAGCTTCAGCATTTCTCCCTGCAGAGCCTTCACCACCAGGACCATCCAGAGAACTACGAATCCCAGACCCACGAGCATGGAAACGAAAAAGAGCGGTAGCACCGAGAGGAGCCCTATCACCGAGCCCACAATCCACAGCACAACCCCGGCCGCTATGCCCGCGCCCAACAACCCCAAGCTCTGAAACGAATGGAAGCGCGCAAAGCGATTGCTCTTGTAAGGTTCCACGAAAAGAAAAATCGCGGTCGGTATCAGACCATAGGCCAGAGCACCCACCAGCCTGGCGGGCAGCGCGCCCACTTTGCCTTGCACGCGCTCGACTGGTTGCATAGCCCGGCCGCAGCCTGGACAGAAGGCAGCGTCGTCGGGCATCGATGCGGCACACTCGGGACACGAAATGGACATGCGTTAGAGTAACCCGTGCTCGCCCCCGTTACAAAAATGGAACATCGCTGCTCACTCGTATTTCTCCGCTGTCAGCCAAAAAGTCCGCTATAATTCGTCTTCCAAACGGAATGGACTTCGATCAACTCATTACATTTCTGGAAGTTGCTCGCCAACGCAGCTTCTCCCGCGCGGGAGAAAAAGTTTTCCGCTCGCAATCGGCGGTGAGCGCGCAAATCCGCCAACTGGAACAGGAATACGGAGATCGCCTCCTCGATCGCTCCGGCAAAACCGTCAAGCTGACTCCCGCCGGTCAAATCTTCTACGAATACGCCCAGCGCCTGAAGGCTCTCCGCGATGAATCTCTAGTCGCCGTTGCCGACCACGGCCAGACTCCCCGCGGCACGCTCATGGTCGGCGCCAATGAAGCCACCTGCCTTTACGTTCTTCCCGAAGTCTTTGGCGAGTATTGCCGCCACTATCCCGACGTGCAAATCAGCATCTATCGCAACTTCACCTACAAGATTGTCGAGAAGCTGGAGAATGGTGCGCTGGAGGTGGGCGTGCTCAGCTTGCCCATCCAGTCGCCCAGCCTGAAAATCCAGCCGATCTTCCGTGACCGCCTGATGCTAATGGTGAGCCCGAAGAATCCGCTGGCCAAATTGAAATCGGCCCGCGTCAGCGAGATGGTGAAGTATCCTCTGCTTCTTCCCAAAACCGGCCACACCCGCCGGTTGCTGGATAAGCTCTTCCGCGAGTACAACTCCGAACTGAAAGTCAGGATGGAGTTGCCGAGCATCGGCATGATCAAAAGCTTCGTTGCCGCCGATCTCGGTATCTCGCTGATTAGCGCATCCTTCGCGCGCGACGAAGTCGCTGCCGGGCGGGTGAAGCTGATTGAATTGGAGGGCGCAGAGCTATGGCGCGAACTCGGCCTTGCCTACCGCCGCGATCGCACTCTCTCCGTCGCGGCCAAAGCTTTTATTACCGTCTCGCGGCAATTCGCCACGAATCCCAAGAAAACAGATGGGTCGGCGAATGCCTAAGCCCTAAGCGGCTTTTGGACTTTGCCCTTTCACACTCTGAACCACGGTCGCAGGCAATTGCAGCACCCGGATCGTCGAATCAGTCTGGGTTCGTACGTGTACGGCAATTCCGTCGTCGTGCGCGAAAGGATCGGAAACAACTTCAAATTCCTCCCCGTAAAGCCGAATACGGCCCGACACGCCGTACCCAAGATGCTTAACATGGTCACAAATTTCAGATATAGAAGGGGGCTCAAGATTAAGGCTGGTCATGATATCCCCATTATAGTCCTCGGCTTCCCGTTTCGGTCTTGGGCAAAGCTTTGCCGTAGTATCCTCGCGAGCGGGTCATTCTGCTCATCGAAACCCTGATCATCGGGAGAAAACATCACCGAAAGGAACCCGCGTCTGCCCCAAAACGAAAAATCCGGCTATAACCGCTTCCTCCTTCTCGTAGCCGGCCTAGGAGGATTGCTCTACGGCGTCGATGTCGGCATCATCGCCGGAGCCCTTCCCTACCTGGAAGCCACTTCCGGCCTCAATGCCGGCCAGCTTTCCATCGTCGTCGCAGCCGTGCTCCTCGGCAGCGTCATCTCAACCTTATTCGCCGGCACCCTCGCTGACTGGATGGGCCGCAAGCTCCTCATGACCCTCAGCGGCGTTCTGTTCGTGGTCAGTATTCCTGTAATCGCGCTTTCGCATGGCTACCAGCCGCTGGTTCTCGGCCGTCTTCTGCAAGGCGTGAGCGCAGGCCTCATCGGCGTGGTCGTCCCGCTCTATTTGGCGGAATGCCTGGCCGCAACCCATCGCGGAAAAGGCACCGGAATTTTCCAGTGGCTTCTGACCCTCGGCATCGTCGCCGCTGCCGTCGTCGGAATGTTTTTCAGCATTCGTGTGGAAGAGGTCGCCAGGGTCGGCGATCCCTCCCGGCTTTTCGCTTTCAAAGACACGGCCTGGCGCAGCATCTTCTGGGTTTCGCTGCCCCCTGGGATTCTGTTTGTCATCGGCAGCCTCATGGTCGCCGAGTCTCCACGCTGGCTCTTTCGCCGCGGCCAGCGCGATGCCGCCTACGCCGCGCTCCTTCGTTCCCGCACCACGCAGCAGGCCGACCTTGAACTTGCGGAGATGGAACAAGCCACCGCCGCGGAAAAAGCGCGGACCTCCACCGGAAGGAAGGTGAAGGAATCGCTCCTGCGCCGGAAATATGTGATCCCCTTCGTCCTGGCCTGCGTGATCCTCGCCTGCAACCAGGCCACCGGCGTGAATTCGATCATCGGCTACAACGCCAACATTCTCCTGCAGAGCGGTCTCTCCGATGTTCAGGCTCATTGGGGCTACGTACTTTTCACTATCGTAAATTTCCTGACGACCTTGGGCGGCGTAGCACTGGTCGATCGCAAGGGACGGAAATTCCTCTTATCCCTCGGCAGTGCCGGCATCATCGTGTCCCTGCTCTGCACCGGCGCCTTATTCCGGCGAACCGAATCCCTCCGCGTCGATTCCCGCGCGGCGGTTCAGTCCATGGTCGATTCCAATCAGGCAGTCGCGATTCATTACGACGAGAACATCGCGAACACGCTCCTCGCAGCCAGCGTCAACGGCAATGCCGTCGCCATCCGCAATCGACCCACCTCGCTGAGCGTCATCTACTCCTGCGGAGACTTCCGCGCCGCCACCAAAGTGGTTCGCTCCGACGATCCCGTGGCCAAGCCTATCGAGATCACGCGCGAAAGCTGTCTGCCCGCCAACAAAGTGGTCGCGTTCTTTTCCAACCCGTTCAGCAATCTCGACGCCTCGCGCCTCGCGCCGCTAAAGATCGACAACGCATTGATCAGCCCGGTTCCTAGCACTCACAACGGCTGGTTGGTCGCCATTACCCTCTTCGTCTTCATGGCGTTCTTCGCCATCGGCCCTGGCGTCTGCGTGTGGCTTGCTCTCTCGGAGTTGATGCCGACCCGCATTCGCTCCAACGGCATGAGCATCGCCCTGTTGATCAACCAGGCCGTCTCCACCGGCATCGCGGCCACCTTTCTGCCCACTGTCGGCAAATACGGTTACTCCACCATGTTCTTCGCCTTTGCCGGGTCGACCGTGATCTACTTCATCACGGCCGCTTTCTTCCTTCCCGAAACCAAAGGTAAGACTCTGGAAGAAATCGAAGCTCATTTTGAGGGCTCGGGCAAGAGACCCGACCTCGCAACTGCTTGATCCACAAAGAGGTGTGACGGTTAATGACACTCTAGTGGGGGGGCATGGCACGAGGGTGCCATTTACCGAATCCGGCCCTTGTTCTAGTCTCCTAGGTGAGCAGCACTTGGGGGAGGGCTGATCAACAGGCGCCCAAGACTCGAACTTGAGTCTGGGGCGTTTTGTTTTGCGCGTCCCTCTTTCCCTTCCGCTTCTCTTCCCATCTGCAGTCGTTTTGACTGTAATGACAAGCGGACTTTCCGCGATGGTAATCTTGCGGGAAGCATAGAAACCTTCCTATAGTGCGGGAATGCATCAGATCTGGCTGCTCGTGCCTTGTGCAATTGTTCTGCTGTTCTGCGGGGCTGTGTATCTCGCATGTCTGGCCTGGCGAAAAATGGGACTCGGGAGACGGATCGCCAGTCTTCTCCTCCTTGCACCACATTTTCTGCTGATCCTATGCGTCGTCGTATCCCAGCTTTGTGGCCACCCGCCTCAAGGATCGAGTTGTTTCAATACCCAGTTCATCTGTGCCGTGCTCTTGGTATTCATCCTTCCAGTTCCGGCTCTGCTAGGCACGCTGCTGGCCTTTGGAATTTTCATACGCGCTCGACGTAGTTTGTAGATTTGGCGAGTGGTCCACCAAAGCCGTTTTCGGCTCGGGATTCTGTCTCCGCCGTTGTTCTCGGCATATACCCATGCGCTCATTGAGGGTCAAGGTGACGAACTGCGATTTCACACTCTCAGAACCGGATTGTTGGTGAGATGGGGACGTTTTCGCCAGCAATGTCAGTTTCTTCTCAAATGCAGGATATGGGCTCTCGGAAAAAGCCTCATTCAGAGTGTCGGGGCGCTCACTTGCGGTCGGGCTTCGGACGAGCGGCCGGAGATTTCTCGGCCTGGGCGACGTATCTCATCAGTGTCACCAGTTGCGGCATCGTAACTTCGAGGTTGAGGTCCCTACCTCGGGGGCCTCCAATCTTTTTGAGATCTCTCGCACAATGAAGCCGCTGACTGATGTAGATCGGATGAGGAAAGCGAATGACGACGGGAGTCTCTACGCGCAGGACCTCGCTCGCCGGCAACGAAAACTTTTGCTTCTTCTTGCGTTCGCCCAGTTCTTCAAAATCAAAGCTGCCCTTCGACAGCACGATCTTAGCGTCCACGATTTGCCCGCCTGCCAATAAGTAGTACTTCACTGGCAACTCCAGCGGGGACGCGAGTTGCAGAGGCGTGTCAGCCGCTACGGGTGCAAGGTATCGTGGCGCTTTTGCGTCATTGAGGGGCTCGAATCGCTTCACCACTCCCGCATCATCAAATTCCACCAGCAGGTTGCCGCTCTTCCATACCCTTCCCGCGGCACTGGGAAGCCGGGGATCCGGATAGACCATCCATGCGGCCCAGGTCGACGACGACCAACGGCCCAAGAAGAAGTGGTCGCCCTGATAGCCGGTATCAATCAGCTTGAGCTTTTCTCTTACTTCGGCGCGCGTGGTCTGGCCAGGATGGAGGAACGATAGATCAATGTCCTTTACCTCAGTGCCTTCGGGCGTGCGCGTATGCTTGTGCAGGGGCGTCGCGCCGATGCATCCCAGCAGCATCACACAGAGAGCAAGAGCGATCCCCAACTGCAACTGCTGCCGTGTGCAGACATGCCAACTCTCAGTTCTCATTGTCATCAGGAATCCCTCGCCTTAACTTCGAGCAGGACCCCGTCTGCGATTCACTCCATCCATGCGAGATACAGGTGGCCTACGAGTCCGCGTGGGCGCTCCTGTGGTTTACCGCGACGCTGGCGTCAGTTCCTTCTCCAGCAGTACGAGATGCAGACCCTGGTTACTGGTGGCTGCCAGCACGTAGCCCTGTGCCTGGTCCTGCTCAATGTCCTTCTGCGCGCTGGAGATGCGCACAGTTTGGTGGAGCTTGTACTGGTAGCGGGAACTGGACGAGGGAGCGGAGCGCCCAGCGATCAACGCAGCGCCGTTGCGGAATTGTACAAACGATTGTGGGATCAGACGGAAGCCTGCTCCCGCCTTCTGATTGAGCCGCTTTTCCACGCCTCCCGGGGAGTAGCCGTGCAACAGAACGTACTGATAGGCTGGCGCGTCTCCGGCAGACTTTTCGAGTGTGACATCTGCCGTTCGGTTGGAGTTAAGTGCGAAGGCTACGACGTGATAACCCGCAGCGCCTTCGTCATTGAGTTTCTTCTCCGCGTCATCGAAGTGATCGGAAGAGATGGTGAGCGTATGACGACCGATGAGGGGTGCTGAGACGGCTGTCGCAGGTGTAGAGTTAGCTTCAGTACCTTGTTCCGGGTTTGCACCCCCCACCGATAGCACCGGAAGGGGCTGGGCAGGGTGTGGAAGAACGCGTTCCCCGATCAGCTTTGTGGTGTCGACGATCTGTCGGGCAAACTGTTTGGTGACGTCGGAACTGGCACCGCCCAAAAAACCTCCCGCCAAAATTGCCCTTACGTTTTCTGACAGAATGGTTTGGCCAGTGGCACGGTCAATGAAGGTGAGGTGGGCAAAGATTTCCGTTGAACCCGCGCCATAGCCGCCGAAATAGCGTTTGGCACGGCTGCCGGGCTTGAAGTGGGTGAGAGTTCCGGCGAGCCTGAGAACCGGCGTATCGGCATTGGTGGGAACCCCTCCCGCGGCGAGGACTTCAAGGAACTCCTTCGACTCGCGCAATTGCTTGGCGATTTCGTCTTGGAGCGGTAGAAGAAGTTCGACCGGGAAGTCGACACCTTCTTGTATCGCGAAGGCTTCCACCTGAATGACGTTGTACTTGTCTTTTACTCGTTCCAGTTTGGAGTCTGCTGCGAAACAAACGCTGCAAATGCAAAGCAGGATAACGAGAAATCTGGAAACCTGAGGTAGCATCTGGGCGAGGACGTCTGGCACGACACTCAAATCAGCTACGGGTAAGACACCGGCAAAGGCTGCGAACATATGGACGGCACTTTTCATGGCACGGCCACTCCCGTACTTTTTAAGCGGAATCCTCCTGTTGCTGTCGCAATCCGCGCTGCCTGATCCAGTCGAAGAGGAAAAGAACTCCGATGAGGAAGGCCGGCCCGCTCACTGCCACATAGGTAACCAGCGGGAATCGTTTCCCCATCGTGATGATGTAAATAACCCCAAGCGAGAAGTAACCGATTGCACCCGCCCACTCCCATTTTCCAAGAAATGAGAAGAACCATCACAACGATGGCCGTGGGAATCATGTGCAAGGCTAGAGCGAGCATGGTGCGCCCAAAGGGCAAGTGCTCGCTGAAAACGTCCAACGCAAAGATGCTGATGAATGCTGAGAACAGGATTCCAAGAATTCGCCGCGACCAGTAAAAAAGAAGAACTGCCACATGGCGATTCATGGCACTCCTCCGCGTTGCAAAGGACTTGGTTCGCCTCAGGGGGGTGTGCGTTTCAACCGCGGGAACGGCGCTTCGGAGAGGCGAGAGAATTTACAGCTTGTATTCTACTACCGTTGGAGTGGGGTGGCGAAGAAAGGTGACCGCAGATATGCTCTGCCAATGGGCACAAACTTGGGCACGGGTGAGGCCTGGTTGACATAATATCGCCATTACACTCATTGACAAATCGCCTGCCCTGGCAGCCTCTTGAACCTATGCCTTGATACCCTTCCTAGAGCTCTGATTTCCGATACCTTCCCGATTTCCGCTTGACCTGCGCTCTCCAAGGCGCTAGCCTGAGAATACCCAATTCAGCTTCAGGAGCCGGGCACGCGAAGAGATCTAACTCCTTTGGATTGAATATTTTGCCTGTAAGCGATTGCAGCTCTAGGATTGTTTCAGATTTTGGCGCTAACTCCATGATTGCAATAGCCCGGGAGGAGGGGGGGGATACCCCCGCCAGCCGAAATTCCCGATTCGGGAGTTGCCGCCAAACCCTCGCTGCCGCCGTCATCCTCATCGCCACATTCGCCTCCACTCCAACAGCCTCAGCCGACGCCCTCCGCGGAACCCTCGTCCACGAAGAAACCATCCGCGTAGCTCCCAGCGCGGACGCTGCCCGAGTCGGCGATTGTACTCGCGGAGTCGAACTCATCGTCCTGGATAACAGTCGCGACTGGGTCAACGTAGAGGCGATTATTCGCGCGCCCAGCAACGAAGAAGGCGCAACCGAAGACGAATCCGAAGGCAAAGCCATCACCGGCTGGCTTCCCCGGCAAGGCTTGATCCTGAGCACCACACAAGACGGCGACCGCATCATCTTCGGCGAGGCCGCTGACTCCGAAGACCAGGCCAGCCGCCGCCGTGGACGCCGCGACGCCGCGCAAGACGCCATGCGCCTCTACTACCGCGTCTACGATCTGATGCCCGCCTCCCCCCTCGCCGCCGAAAGCCTTTATCGCGCCGCCGATATTCGCTGGCAGATCGACCGCGCCGACGTCATGTCGCGCCCCTCCGCCCGCGCCCGCGAAAACTACATGCGCGCCCAGATGAAAGAAGACTGGATGAAGCTGGTCATCAAAAAATACCCCGGAACGAAGTGGGCTGATCTCGCTTCTTTCCGCCTCATCGATAACAAACTCTGCGGCGACTGGGAGGGCCTGTCCAAGTGTCCCGATAAAGAAGCCGATCTCTACGAGAACTACGCCAAAGATCACCCGCAGTCGCCCGCAGCCGCTGAAGCCTTGTACAATGCCGCAACTCGCCGCGCTGCGCTCATTGAGATCTACAAGAACGAACCTAATCAGAAAAAATCCGCGGAATCGAAGGATCGCGCCCTGTCCCTGGCCCAGAAACTCGTGAGCCAATACGGCCAGAGCGACTGGGCCTTGCGTACCCAGCGGCTGATCTTCTACATTCAACAGGGCATCCCAACCTTCGGAAGCGCGGCGGACTAATCTTGCCCATCTATCAAGCGGTCGTTCTTGCCATCATTCAGGGACTGGCGGAATTTATCCCAGTTTCCAGTTCAGGACACCTCATCATCGTGCGGCGATTGTTGGGCTGGAACGAATTGTCGCCCGCACACGAACTCACTTTCGACGTCGCTCTGCACTTCGGAACCCTGCTCTCGGTCCTCTTCTATTTCCGGCGCACCTGGTTTCAGATTATCCGCGCGGCGCTGGGGGGAAAAATCGTCCGCTTCTCCGAAGCCGGAGGCTCGGACGAGAATCTGACCCTTCAGGAGCGGAATGATGAACGCATGCTCCTGTGGTTTCTCGCTCTGGCGACGATTCCGGGAGCCATTGCGGGCAAGTTGCTCGAGCATTCCGCCGAAGATTATTTCCGCGAACACATCGTCCTGATTGCGGGTGCGCTGATCGTAGTTGCCCTTCTCATGTGGCTCGGAGAAAAAGCCAGCAAACTCGAAAAGCCGCTCACGCGAATTTCTCTCCTCGATGCTCTGGTCGTGGGTGTCGCGCAGGCGTTTGCACTGATCCCGGGAGTTTCGCGCTCTGGGTCTACCATCACCGCAGGCCTGTTCTGCAATATGACCCGGGAAGCCGCGGTTCGCTTCAGCTTCTTGCTCTCGACTCCGATCATCGCCGGCGCCGCTCTGCTGAAGGCACACGAGCTTCATAAGGAAGGCCTGCCCGCCGGAATGCACGCGCCTTTCCTCGTCGGTATTCTCGTCTCCGCGGTCGTCGGTTACGCGACCATCGCGTGGCTCATCCGGTATCTGCAGTCCAATACCCTGCGAATATTCATCATCTATCGCATCGTCTTTGGCCTCATCGTGATCGCCCTGGCGTACACGTGGCATCTGCAGTAGACAAGCGACTATTTTTAGCGGGAAGCCAACTGTACACTCCTGACAAATTCCGTCATTGCTGGCAACCCGTCTTCTTGGCATAATGATGGGGCTCTGGCCAATTTGCGCCACGGGACAAGTTTGCGTCCGGTGTAAGAAACGGCCTACATGCATTTTCTGGCAAGCATCTTTGTCCCCACGGGCAACCGGCGGCTGAATGAGCTGATCGGTTTTCTGTTGTGCGTCTCTGCGCTCCTCCTTTTCCTCGCCTTGGCCTCTTATTCGCCACTCGATCCTTCGCTGAACAGCGCCTCGGTTTTGACCGGCACGCACGCAGCCCGCAACTGGATCGGCGTGGTCGGAGCCCTGGTCTCTGACGTCGCCTTGCAGTTCTTCGGCATCGGAGCCTTTCTCCTGCCCATCTTCCCGTTCATGCTGGGAATCCGCTGGTTTGCCTCCCGCAAGATTCAGTCTCCCTTCGCCAAAACCCTGGGAGGAATCTGGCTGATGATGTTTGTCCCGGCACTGCTGGCGCTATTGCCGGGCAATACGCGCTGGCTGCACGTGATCCCCATGGAAGGCCTTCTCGGCCGGGTTGTGGGCGATGTGCTCATCCATTACCTGAACCTGGCCGGCGCCTACATCGTTTGCGCTAGCGTGCTGGCCGTCGCGCTTTACCTGTGCACCGCGTTTTCGTTCTCGTCCATCCAACTTTGGATTCCGACGCGCTTCGCATTTGTAACCGCGCTATGGAACCGCTATCTGGATTGGCAGGAAGAGCGCGCCAAGAAACGCCAACAGAAAGAGCTGGACAAGCGTCGGATTTCGAAGCCGCAGGTCAAAACGCAGTTAATTCCGTCGCGTCAGGTCGCTGCTAGCGAGCCAACCGTCCAGGCCAGAGTTGCCCCAGAGCCGCGGCGCACCGGAATCGAGCGCACGCTTGATCCTGAACCGACGGAAGTGGCCGCCAATGCGCCAGCCACGACCGCAGGAATTCTGTATGAGGCCGCGCCTCTATCTGAGGTCAATCCGGAGGTTACACAGCGCGCCGATATCGACCACAAGGCAAAGACGACCATGCCCCGCATCGCTGGCGGATACAAGCTGCCCTCCAGCAGCCTGTTGCAGCGTCCTGATGAACAACAAGCCGTGGATGCAGACGAACTCAAACTCCTGGCTCAGGTGCTCACGGAAAAATATGCTGAGTTTGATGTGCATGGGCAGATCACGCAAATCAATCCCGGCCCAGTGGTCACGACGTTCGAGTTCAAGCCCGACGCCGGAATCAAGTACAGCCGCATCACCAACCTTACCGATGATCTATGTCTCGCCTTGAAGGCTGAGAGCATCCTGATCGAGCGCATGGCCGGAAAGTCGACGGTCGGCATTCAGGTGCCAAACCGGCAGCGCGAGATCATCTGGCTACGCGAAAATATAGAGTCGCAGGAATTCATGGGCTCGAAATCCAAGTTGACGATGGCCTTGGGCAAGGACATCAACGGGCGCATCGTCACCGCCGACCTGAATGGCATGCCGCACCTGCTGATTGCCGGGTCGACAGGCTCCGGCAAGAGCGTGGCCATCAACGCTTTCATCATGTCGATTCTGTACAAGGCCACGCCAGACCAGGTGCGCCTGATTCTGGTGGATCCGAAGCGGCTGGAGTTGGGCAACTACGAAGGCGTCCCCCATCTGTATACGCCCATCATCACCGAGCCGAAGCTGGCGGCAAACGCCTTGCGCAATGCGGTCCGCGAGATGGAACGCCGGTTGAAGCTACTGGCGGCAAAAGGCGTACGGAATATCGACCAGTACAACCGCCTCTTCGACAGCGGCACACCAAGCCTATTCGAGGAAGACTCCGACGACAAACCGATCCCTTACATCGTGATCATCATCGACGAATTGGCCGACCTGATGATGCTCGATTCGAGCAACGTCGAGGAATCGATTACGCGGCTGGCTCAGATGGCGCGCGCTGTGGGCATTCATCTGGTGCTCGCCACGCAGCGTCCTTCGGTTGACGTGATTACGGGACTGATCAAAGCAAACTTCCCAGCGCGAATTTCTTTCCGCGTCGCGACCAAGGTAGATTCGCGAACCATTCTCGACGCCAACGGAGCCGAGGCTTTGCTGGGCAAGGGCGACATGCTCTACCTGCCTTCGGGATCGGCGCGCGTGCATCGGCTGCATGCACCGCTGGTGACGGAAAAAGAAATCGCGGCTGTAGTCGAATTCTGGAAACAACAAGGCTCGGCAGAATATCAGCAGCAATTCCTGGAAGCACCGAAAGACGAACGGGAAACTGGAAGTGGATCGAGCGCTGGCGAAGGATCAGGAGAAGGCGGCGAAGATGATCCCTTATATCAGGACGCGGTGAAACTGGTGGTGGAATTTGGCAAGGCATCCACTTCCCTGCTGCAGCGTAGGTTGCGCATTGGCTACGGCCGCGCCGCGCATCTCATCGACCTGATGGAGCAGGACGGCATCGTCGGCGCAGCCGATGGCCCCAAGCCACGAGAAGTATTGAAGCGTCCCGACTGGATCTCAGAAATCGAAGAAACCATGCGCTAGGTAGAGTTGTTAAGGTCTCGCTTCCGAGCGCAGCCCCCGAATTGCCAGTTTCGCCAGCGCGATCACAACCAGGATCATGACTGTCCATAGGATTGCCATATGCCTCTCGGACCACGGGCGGTCATCGGGACGGCTGGTGTATTGCGGGTTATGGACGCCCGCTCCCAGGTCAGCTTCCGCCGCAGCAGGGTCCAAATGAAAGAAGCGCGCGTAGTCGTAGACCGGAGCTGATAGCTTTTGGTCGCCGTAATACAGCTTCAGAGATATCCTGCCCTGCGGGTCAAAGTAAACACGGCGTTCGAGCGAGAACGGTTGAACTCCGAGGATTGCAAGCGGCGGATTATCTTCGTTGTCCAAAGAGATGATGATCTGGCCGGAGTTGCTGGAAAGACCGATTGCTAGCTCCTCCGCGGTCACGAGCGTACCCGCACGATTGACGCGGACGCGGCTTATCTCACCACTCGCTTGCTCGATGCCGCTTGCATTCTGCACACTCACCCGGCGACGGAAGTTCACTTGTTCAGCCGCGATTTGAAACAGAATGCGGTTCAGCGGAACTTTCGCAGGAATGTCGCACACGATCACCGTTCTGCGTGGCTTCTGTTGCGGCGCCGCGCAAGAACCGATCCTGGTCCAGGAAGCTTGTTGCTCGCGCAGATTGTAGATCGCCGCACCTTTGACCTGCTGCGGATGAATTCCGGCAGAGAGCTTGACGTGCAGGTATCGAAAGCTGGACGGTGGCAGCTTCAACACGGAATTGGAGCCCAGCTGTTCGCTGGTGAAATCGTAGATAGTGGAAGGCGCGAACTCGGTCGAGGTCGGCTCGCCAAGCGCGTTGGATCCAGCCACGGACGCAGTAACCACAAAATCTTTGGCGTCAAGACGAAGACGAATACGGTCGTAGGCAGCAAGACCCTCCGTATCCAGGTCAAACTCAGTATGCCCGGAGACACTCCCCAGATTGAGTATCTTGGCTTTTACTTCTTCGGAGGAGGTTCCAGCACGCTGCTCGGAAAGGGAGTACTGAACGGGCGAGTCCCCGTCGTATAGGCGCAGGTCTCCGAGATCAGGGCGCGAGTGATTCCAGATCTCTTCATCGATGATAAAGAAGTTTTGCCGATCTGGCTGTCCAACGTGAGCCTCACGCATATTGCTGAAGTAGGAGATGGCGGGCTCGGGCGGAGCGGAAACCAGGGCGACAAATAAGACGACCAAGGACGCAGATTTCATGCGCTGGCCGAGCTTTCCGCGCTTTCTTGTGCCTTTTTCTTTGCCGAGAGCTGAAGCCAATCATGCTGGTATACGAAAGAAATGGCTAACAGCAGCACGCCCAGGACGATGAAGCTGACGATACGGTATCCGCGATCGAGTTGAGCAACGTCATAGATAAAGACTTTGACAATGGTCGCGGCGATCAGCAGCAGAGCCTGCCAGCGAACAAGGGGAGCACGGCGGAGGAAGCCGACCACCATCAGCATCGCTCCATAGGCCATCCACAGAGCCGAATAAGTAAAATCCCGTTCGATCCGAATCCGACTCCAATCTCTGCCGTAGGCTTGAGTCCAACGACCATATGCCGGCCGGATCGCACTCATCTGCCGGTCGTAATAATCCGCCACTTCGCGGCTCAGCGCAATCAGGGCGACGACATTCAAAGCCACCACCGCGACGGCAGCCACCATGCGCCCAGCTTCATCGCTGCGGCGCGAGGCATACCAGGCGACTGCGCTCAGCACCGCAACCGCAATCGCGTACGTGGCCATGCGCATGTTGAAGATAAGTCGCGTCACTTCGAAATTGTCGATCACGAGCAGCCTGGCTACTCCCAGCGCAAGAGCGGCCAGGGCAAACACATTCAACAGTTCAGACTCGATGCGATCCGCCACCCAGAGAAACACGCCGGCCTCTACGAACCACCCGATCGTGATCCAGTGCGCGTCGAGCCGAATGGGAATGGCCACTGTGATGAAGCCGAGGGCAACCGCGAGATGGAGAAAATGCAGGATCTGCGCAGCCCCGGGGGTCATCTTCCGGCTGTGAACCTGACGGCTGAGAAAGATGTAAACCGCAGCCAGCGCTAAAGCGAACCAAGCCATGTCAGTTTTGTCGATCTCCTCAAACATGGCGTAGGCCTGGAGGAAATAAACCACCGCATTCACAAAAGCCAGAACCGCGGGAACCGAAGCAAATAATGGGATTTCATCTTCCGGTTGGAGGGTAACCAGGGGCGCGATCGCAAAAATCGCAAAGAAAAGCGTGGCAAAACTGAGAGTGAGTCCGAGTTGGCTTCGGCTATAGAAGCCGGAATACCAGCCCATATAGAGCAACAGCGTGCCCGCGTAGCTCATGACCAGGAGTCGCCGCCAGGGCTTGAACACGACCAGGAATAATGTAGCTAGATCGAGCAATGCCACGTAGGCGAACAGCGCCACTTCCCGGTTCTGTCCCGTCGAGAGCAACAGCGGAGTGCTGAAGCCGCCGGTGAGCGCGAAGGCGGCGAGCAGTTGCGCGTCTTGCGCCCAAGCCATCGCAGCCGTAGCCGCCGTCACCGCCAGCATCATGACGAAAGCAACACCGCTGGGAATCAGGCTGTAGACCTGAAATGCCGCCCATAAAGAGAGATAGAGCGCGCCAATCCCAACCGCCTTCAGCGAATAAGAAAACGCATGGTAGCCCTTGGCGCGAAAGCGCTCGCTCCACACCACCACGGCCACTCCGAGCAGCAGGCCGATGGTCACCCGTCCGGCGGGACCGATCCAGTTGTTATCGAAAGCGAACTTCAGAAAGTAAGAAATCCCGATTAGCAGCGCAGCGATGCCGATGCGATTGAGCCAGTGCGAGCCGATGCGGGACTCGAGATCAGTTTCAGGCTCTGCGCGCAACACCGGCTGAGCCCGCGGGGGGATGGACGGCAGAGGAGGCGTTGGCGCTGGCCTCTCCTTTATCCCGTCGGTTGCGGAAGCTTTCGGTCGCGTCGGGGGAAGAGGCGGTGAGACTACACTCGCATGCGCCTGCTCGACAGGCTCCGGCTCCATTTGGAGTTTGCTTTCGATCCGATAGACTCGGGTGGTCAGCTCGGCAAGAATGCGCCGGATCGCTTCGAGATCATTCTGCGATGGTTCCATGGGCAGAGCATCGAATTATGCGCGAAAAGGTCGGCCTGTGCACGCCCTTTCTCTGCGGGAACACAGCCGGATATAGAGTCGGGGTTCTAACGACCGCTGGAATCGCGGATGTGTTGGCTTCTAGGCTACATCGCGAACTTCGATCAGGAGTCTTCCGTTTTGCGCCACGAGCGCAGATTCACCGCGTAGAGCACAATGCAGAACGCATTTGCCGGAATAAAACCAAATTGAGCCGTACGAAATCCGATCAGGCAGATAACCACACTATTGACCGCCGCCAGGATCCAGCCCTCCCAACAGCGCCGGCCCACCAAAATGGTAGAAACAATCGTAAGAATGCACGACAAAAAATCCAGTCTGAGAAACACCGAAGCCTCCATGCAGTGAGTATGCGCCAGCATCGGCCGGTTGGCTGTAATCCGGGGTACAACCGAGGTTACGAAAGGCATCGTCTGAAAGGTCGAGCACGCTCGGGTAAACTTTCTGTTCGACCAGGAGTCAGCGATGAAAGTCTTTACCGAGTATTTGAAGTTCCACACCAAAACCCACCGGGCATATATTCACCTGACGACGCAGGTGGACGAGATTGTGCGGAAGAGCGGTGTCAAGGAAGGTATGGTGCTGGTCTCCGCCATGCACATCACCGCGGGAGTGTATGTGAACGACAACGAGAGCGGACTCATCGAGGACATCGATCAGTGGCTGGAGCATCTGGCGCCATTTCGCAAAAACTACAAGCACCACGAAACTGGAGAAGATAACGGCGACTCGCACTTGAAGGCGCTGTTGATTCATCACGAGGTGATCGTGCCGATCACCGCCGGCAAACTTGATTTGGGGACGTGGCAACGAATTTTCTACGCTGAATTCGATGGCCAGCGCGACAAACGCGTGATCGTGAAAGTGATGGGCGAGTAAGACAAGCTGCCGGTTTGTGAACGAGCGCGGTGCGATCAGAATCCACTCTCCGCTTGCCGGAAGTATGACGAATCCGTACTATCGAGGGCTGCGACTCTCGCCTTGCAAAGTCGCGCCGGAGGATCGAATGAGTGATGAGCTGCAGGAACTGAAGGAACACGCCGAACACGCGCGCGAGAACCCCAGTCTGGCTCCGGTATCGTTGACGATGGCCGTACTTGCCGTGCTGGTGGCCGTCGTGTCGCTGGCAGGGCACCGCGCGCATACCGAGGAGGTCGTGAAACAGGCTAAGGCTTCCGATCAGTGGGCTTATTACCAGGCCAAGAATATTCGTGAGCATGAAGATGAGTTGTTTGCCGAACTAAGCCCGGCCGTGGCCAGCAAAGACGCTGCGGCCATGGACAAATTCCGGGAAAAGTACGCGCAGGAAGGAGAGCGCTACAAGCATGAAAAGGGAGAGATTCAGGATGCTGCCAAGGAACTGGAGCAAGAAGTTGCCTTGCAGGAAAAGCGCGCCGACCGTTACGACCTGGCGGAGCTGTTCTTAGAGATAGGCCTCGTGATTACCTCCATCACTTTACTTTCTGGCAGACGAATCTTCTGGTACCTGGGGATTTTATCTGGCTTGGTGGGAGTGGCAGTGGCTGTTACGGGCTTAATCATCCACTGATCTGCTGGAGCTCAGGGCAGAAATGCTTTCATGCAGAAAAGGCTGCCGCCAGATTTCTCGAACTCCGAACTGTCGATCACAACCGGAGCTAGGCCTTCCTGAGTAAGCACGGATTCGAGATGCTGGGTAAGGTAAGGAGTGAGATAGCGTCCGTTGACGACGATGCCGTTGCCCATGAATTTGTGGGCCTCGTCGGCGGTGAGTTCGTAAATGCGCTTCCAGTAAGGCCGCAGGGCCGCCAGCGATTCGGGCGGATAGGTGGCGGGATAGATAAGAACGGCGTCGTTGTTTAAAGGGCAGAAACAGGTGTCGAGGTGATAGCAGTAAGGGTCCACGAGCTGGAGAGGGACAACCGGGATCTCCAACTTTGACATGGCCTCGCGAAATTTTTCCACGCCTTTCTCCGTCGAACGAAACCCATAGCCGGCATAGACGCGGGACCAATCTGGATGCCAGAGAAGATCGCCATGACCTTCCAGGCGCTCGTCGCCGAGATTGACTTCGAGGACTTTGAAGCCGCGCTGGCGGTACCAATCCACGTAGTATGGCACTTCCCGCTGCCGCGATGAGTGCAGCATCTGGCTGGGCACGACGAACCTGCCAAGGTCTTTGTGAAAACCCAGAAAAACCTGGTTGGCGGCGAAGACCATATCCTCATGCCCGGCTGCAGGATCGATGATCTCGATCTGGCAGCCGGCATCTTCCAACGCGGCACGGAGCGCCTCCCATTGTCGCTGAGCTTTCCCGCGATCGATCGATGAGTTTCGCAACATGTAAGGGTTTTTCTGGTCAACAACATCGAAATAGGCCGGGGGACACAGAAGAACCTGCTTCGGCATGAGTTGAGATGTTAGCGGCGGGTGAGGGAGGAAGCAAGGCACGGAAGACGAAACTTCGGCGTTGCGCCGACCCATCGGCACGAAAGCGATTAGGACCCGGACAGAGTCACAGAAAGGCTCAAGCAGCAGTATTCCCGATTGGCATCCGGGATGCAGGAACTTTAGTATCCGGCTGACTTCGTAAATCTAGACTCTGCTCGGGAGTCAGCGCAGCAGCATTAAGAGGCGAGTTATGCTCAGCCACTGCGCAAATTCGCAGTGTTCGAAACCGTTTCTGCGACTACGTGAGGGCAAGCTGTTTCTGGTGGAAACTCCGGGAATAACGAGACAGGAAGGCCTTACCGGCCCGATTGTTCCCACACTTCGAAAGCCTCCCCAGCGCGTGGAACATTTCTGGCTTTGTGACCGGTGCGCTTCGACATGGACGTTGATCCAAAACGGGACATTCGGGATCGCATTGATACCGCTTGCTCCTCCAGGAGGTAATGACAACAACGCGCCGGTCACCGCCGATGAGGAACTGATTTTGGCTAGAAAGCCGAAGCTGGGCGCTTGATCGAAAACAATAACGGACGAGGAACCTATCTCTTTCGTCCAATGACAAGAAGATGGGAGCTGGCGCCGATCAGGGCCGGTTCGTGCTCCACTCTCCGCAGCACAGCGAGCAGTCGCTCCCGCTGCTCCAGAACATCCCATAGGCCGGCGAAATCCTGAGCCAGCCAGCCCGGCCCCTCCACGGCGACGAGTTCGACCAATTCAAAACCCGCATCGGCGAGTTCGCCCGCGAGCTCGTCTGGAAGGTGAAAAAAAGCGTCGGTAAAGTAGTTGAGGTTGTCGGTAGGATTGCGATGCTGGCCTTCGGCCAGGTCGCGATCGAGGATCGGCACGAATTCCGGTTGGTCGAAGAATCCGCTGGACAAGGAATCCAACAGCGAGGCGAAGCGGCTGATGCCGGCGCCCCAGAGTAAACCCCCATCCCGAAGAACGCGACGTGCTTCGTGCAGTGCCGCAAGCCGTTCCTTCCGCTCTGTGAGGTGATAGAGAGGACCCAACAGCAAAACTGCGTCAGCGCTCTGATCGCATTGCTGCAGCTCACGGGCGTCTCCCAAGGTAGCCGAAGCTATGGGATGATGGGGTTGTCGGGCCGACAAGGAGTGCGCTTGTTCAATGTGAGTAGGAACAGGATCGATCAGATGAACCTCATAGCCGAGCGAGGCCAGCCATAGGGCGTAGGCCCCCGCGCCTCCGCCAACATCCAGGACCTTGGCGGGGGCCGGCGGAAGATGACGAAGAATCAACTCCTGTGTGCGGGCGTATTCGAGCCGAAACCACCCGGTGCGAAGTCGGGAGGCTTCGTTGGCCGCCGAGTAGTGGCGAATCATTTCTTGAGCGGAATTTCCGGTCATCGCTGCATCTCGGGATCGATGAGTAGAGTTAGGTCCAAGTGCTAAATCCATAGGCCCAGAGCTTTCCTCAGGAGCCGCTGGCCCGCCGATGCGGAGCGCGGTAGCCCATACCCATAGAGATGTGGCGCGCAGCATCTTTCAGTGCTTCCACGATGCGCGGCATAGTCTGCGGGCTCACTTGCTGCGTCGTGCCACTCAGGCCCAGCCCTGCTTCGATTAAGCCGCGATCGTTGAAAACGGGAGCACCAACGCAGCGCGCTCCCAGATTATTCTCCTCGTCGTCTACGGAGTAGCCCTGTGCTCGAACCTTTTCCAGTTCCTTAAGCAACCGCGGCAGCGTTGTAATGGTTTTAGGCGTTCGCTTTTCCATGCCACTCTTGTCCAGTATCTGCTCCAGGCGGTCTTGCGAGATGTGCGCGACCAGAGCCTTGCCCACGCTCGTGGCATGCACTCTCATGCGGCGACCCACCCAGGTATCCATGCGGATGAAACCCTCGGGCTCAACCTTCTCAATGTAGACGGCATCGGGCCCGTCGAGAATCGCCAGATGGCAGGTAAGGCCAGTCTGGTGAGTAAGGTGACGCATGATGGGCAGGGCCACGCCCCGCACATCCAGTCCGCTGAGTGCGCCACGGCTCAGGCTGAGAATCTTTAGCCCAACCCGGTACTTGCCCGATTCCTCGTCGCGAGTCAAATAACTCTGGGCCTCCAGAGTACGCAGGATGTAGCTCGCGGAACTCTTTGGAATCTGCAGCTTGCGGCTGATCTCGGCGTTGCTGAGACCCTCCGCCTCCTGCGCCACCGCTTCCAGCATGGCAAGCGCGCGCTCCACAGCGGCAGAGGGAGAATCGGAAGAAAGAGACATCGCAGGGCTATGGTAGCAAACTAGTAGCCGGACAACAAAATGAATGTATGTTCACTCTATTGAACAGAGTGCTTGACCAGGACCGGCGGATATCCTACGCTTCGCCAGTATGCTGAAGCTATGTTCAGCATATTGAACATCCTGAGTTCGCGCTGGAGAAGATCACAATGCCCGTCACGGCCCCATTATCCGAGAACCGCAGCTTGCTGAATCCCATCAATGTTGCGCCATCGGACTTTGATCCGAAGACCGATCTGCCAAACGGCTTCTGGAACTTCTTCCTGCCGCTGCACCAGATTTTTACTCCGCGCCAGCAAGAACTGGCAGCCCGTCGCGCCGAGGTGTTGCAGTCAGCGCTGGATGGCAACAAGCCGGCGCATCGCTTCCCTTCCGACACGGTGCGCAATGGCTGGAAGATCGCCCTGCCGGCATGGTGCCAGGACCAACGAAACCAGATGACCGGGCCGGCTGACGATGCCGAACTCTGCGTCAAGATGCTGAACTCAGGCGCTCCCGGCGTGATGCTCGATCTCGAAGATTCCTGCGTAAATGAGTGGACTCACCACCAGACTGGCGTCGCGAATATTCTCGCCTGCCTGCGCGGCGAATTGACCTATTACGACAAGAAGCGGCAGCGAACGGTTGCGATCCAGCCCAGCGGCACCGTGATTTTCACCCGTCCGCGCGGGCTTCATTTGAACCAAGCCGGCCTGATTCTGGGCGAGTTGGTTTCCGCTTCTCTCTTCGACGTAGCGCGCGTTTTCTTTGGCATCGATTCAACGGAGCTGAAGCATCCGCTGTGTTTCTACATTCCAAAGTCGGAATCTGCGGAGGAAGCTCTCTGGTGGCGCGACGTGTTCCAGACGTTAGCCGGGATTCGCGGAATAGCGCATGACTCGATCAAGTGCATGGCTCTGGTGGAATCGCACCCCTTGGCCTTTCAGATGGAGGAGTTCGCCTACAACCTGCGTGAACATCTGGTCGGATTGGATCTGGGGCGCTGGGACTACATGGCGAGTTTGATTCACTTCAATCTCGATGATCCCGATTGGGTGCTCCCCGACCGCAATACGATTCCGCACGATGTGCCTTTTTTCCAGAACCTGCGCGAGCTGATGCCGGAGATCTGTCATCATCGCGGGATTCTTGCCATCGGAGGAATGACTGCATTGTTTCCCAGCCGCGAAGATGCAGAGTTGAACTCCCGCGCTCTCGCGGTTCTCGAGAAGGATAAGAAGAACGAAGCCGATTGCCTGATGGATGGAGCGTGGACGGGACATCCCGATCAGAACGCGATTGCCGTGGCACAGTTCCCTTACCCCAACCAGATCCTTGCACGGCCGAAAAATGCGAGCCGCTATCCCGATCTGCGGCCTGTGCCAAAAGGTGTAGGCGCACGCACGGTTCAGGGAACGCGCGCTGCGGTGCGGACGGTGATCCGATACCGCGATGGCGTGCTGCGTGGAAATGGCGCCAGCCTCCTCGATGGATACATGGAAGATCTGGCAACCGACCGCATCTACCGGCTGATGATCGCACAGCGAGTACGGCACCGCGATCTGGTCAGCATCGAGGACGCGCAAGGCCGCAATGTGAAGCACACGCCCGAGTTCCTCACGCAACTATTCGACGAGGAGCTTGATCGGCTGCTTCGCGAACTTCCTGCAACAGCCGATGAGGAAGAAAGAGAAAGATTCCGCCGTGCCCGCGACTTGAGTGAAGCGATGATCGTGAACGGAGAATTCGACCCAGCTTGAACGGACCCAATTCAATTCAATTCGCTCCCCAACGAACTCACAGGAGAAAATGACAATGCCCACGAATAGTAACGGAACGAAGCATGCCCAACACCTCTCCAGCGCATCATTTATGAGCGACGAAGAGCGAACCGCACAGCAGGCGCTGGCCCAGGAGTGCATGGAGCACGAGTGGGCGAATAACCCGCGGTGGAAGGGGGTGCAGCGCCCGTACAAAGCTGAGGATGTGCTGCGCTTGCGCGGCTCCATTCACATTGAGCACACGCTGGCGCGTCTAGGCGCGGAGCGATTGTGGGAACTGCTGCAGACCGACTCCTACGTCAACGCTCTGGGCGCAGTGACGGGCAACCAGGCCGTGCAGCAGGTGCAAGCCGGGCTGAAGGCGATCTATGTGAGCGGATGGCAGGTCGCGGCCGATGCTAACAATGCGGGCCAGATGTATCCCGATCAGAGTCTTTATCCCGCAGACAGTGTTCCGAATCTTTGCCGCCGCATTAATAGCGCACTGCAACGCGCCGACCAGGTCCATCACGCAGAGGGCAAAGTTGCGCCGGGACAAACCTGGTTTGCTCCGCTGGTCGCCGATGCGGAAGCCGGCTTCGGGGGCACGCTGAACGCTTTCGAACTGATGAAAGGGATGATCGAGGCGGGTGCGGCCTGTGTGCATTTCGAGGATCAACTTTCTTCGGCGAAAAAGTGCGGACATCTGGGCGGCAAAGTGCTGGTTCCCACCTCGGAAGCGATTCAGAAGCTGGTGGCCGCCCGTCTCGCGGCGGACGTGATGGGAGTGCCGGCGCTGATTATGGCCCGTACGGATGCCGACAGCGCACACTTGCTCACCAGCGACATCGATCCGCGCGACCGTGCCTTTTGCATCGGCGAACGCACCTCGGAAGGCTTTTACCGCATCCGTGGCGGAATCGATTCTGCCATCACTCGCGGCCTTGCCTACGCACCGTATTCCGACTTGATCTGGTGCGAAACTTCACATCCAGATCTTGAGGAGGCCCGCCAATTCGCCGCGGCCATTCACGCCAAGTATCCGGAAAAAATGCTTGCCTACAATTGCTCCCCTAGCTTCAATTGGCGAAAGAAGCTCGACGAAGAAACCATTGCACGCTTCCAGCCGGAACTGGCCAAAATGGGATACAAATTCCAGTTTGTCACGCTCGCTGGTTTCCATGCGCTCAACCTCAGCATGTTCGAGCTCGCGCGCGGCTACAAGCTTGCCGGTATGACGGCCTATTCGCGACTGCAGGAAAAAGAATTCAGCCGCGAAACCCAATATGGTTACGAGGCGGTCAAACACCAGCGCTTCGTGGGAACCGGGTACTTCGATGAGGTGCAGCAGGTGATCAGCGGCGGACTGGCGTCCACCATGGCATTGAGCGGGTCAACGGAAGCTGAGCAGTTCGGCGAAAAGAAAATATTGGTGAAACCCAAGCATGGCCCCGATGCTGCCTGTCAGCCGATTCTGGGCGACTGCCCGCACACGCCCGTTCAGATTGAACCCAGCCGCCCTGAGGAGATGTTGCTGCCTTCGGGAGACTAAGACCTCAACAAAACAAATTGGAAACACTATCGGCGACAGAATTCAATTCTGTCGCCGATAGCGATTTCATATACGCGCTGGACGCGGCTAGCGCGTGCCCTTTGCCATGTAGGCGCTGACCTCGGCATGAGGAATCGCGTCCGCCGCGTATGAAAAAGTTCCTTTCTCTTTCACTTCCTGGGCCGCGCGCACGAGGGCGCCGAGGGCGGCCCGCGCGAAACTGCCGCCGACACTGATGCGCTTCACTCCGGCGGCAGCAAGCTCTTCAACGGAATAAACAGCCCCCTTCAATCCCATGAGGACGTTGACGGGCTTAGATACCGACGCGCAAACCTGTCGAATCGCGTCGAGGTTTGGGAGCCCTGGCGCGTAGAGGACGTCAGCTCCAGCCTCGCCGAAAGATTGCAGTCGCCGGATCGTGTCGTCGAGATTCCCTCGGCCATGAAGATAGTTCTCCGCCCTTGCCGTCAGCATGAATTGGCAATCGTGAGCCACTTCGGCCGCAGCTGCGACTCGCTCCCGTGCGAGTTCGAAATCATAGATTGGATCTGACTCATCGCCGCTCGCATCCTCAATCGATCCCCCAGCCAATCCAATCTCTGAGGCCAGTCGAATGGTTGCAGCACAAGCTTCCGGCGACTGGCCGTACCCGTTCTCGAGATCGGCCGAAACTGGTAAATGAGCTGCATCAACAATCGATTTGGCATTTTCCAAGACCTCATCGCGTGTGAGCCCGGCCGCCCCATCACGGCGTCCTAAGGAAAACGCATACCCAGCGCTCGTCGTCGCCAGTGCTTCGAAACCCAATGCCGTCAGAATCCTTGCCGTTCCCGCATTCCACGGATTTGGCATCACAAATGCGCCAGGTCGTTCATGCAGTGATCGAAATGCTTTGTATTTTTCATTGGGAATCATTGTCAGGATCCTAAAATACCAGCATATCCACCCCTTTTGCCTTAAGCGCACGGTCGAAAGTAACGAGCCTAAGACCTGCGACAGAGGCAAAAGCCAGAAGATAGGCGTCTCCCCAGACCTTGGGAGAGCGGCTGCGAACGCGGGAGTGGAAGCGGAACTCCCTCTCAATACCTTCTGGCTCGGGAAGAAACTCAATGCGACGGTCAGCCCACACGCGATCCCACAAGCTCCAAGCATCAACCATGGTCTTGGTGTCGCTCCCCTGATCTTCTCGGTGGTGAGAAGCCTTAAAACAGTGAGTTGCGTGAAACGGCAGAAGAAAAATTGCTGTTCCCCGGCTTGTTCAAACCAAGCCCGGGCCGTTTCCGAATGCACGTGCCGGCTCCATAGCAGTGCCAGCCAAACGTTGGCATCAAGGAAATTCAACGTATTCATAAATTTGTTCGTTGGTCACGTCCACCTTCGGGCCTTCGGAATCGATCAGCGGGAATCGCACCTTCTTGGGGCGCGGGCGCTGGCCCCGCAAGAGAACAGTCCGGACTCCCGTCAGGACCAACTCCCGAACGGAACGACCGCCGGCAGCAGCTTGTTCTTTCAGCTTCCGATATAGCGGGGCTGGAATATCAACCGTAGTACGAACTGAATCGCGTTTCATGCGAGGATTATGTCACGCATGCCATAAATATGGAATACGCATTCCGGGAAGCCGGATGACCATCCCCTTCTCTTCGGCACACCCCGGTGGTTCAACAAAAAACTGAAGCGTATTATGAACGCGACGGCAGTTTTCAGTTGAGAGGATCCCTATGGCCACTGAACTCGCTTTACGAGAATCGGCCTCAATTGCGACAATCGAAAAGGAACCTCCCGAATTTGCAAGTATGTGCCGCGACCCCGGTATTCCTCTCGTGCTTATGCATCAAGATGCTTTTGCTGTCGACTACCAAGACGAGGAATTCAAGCTGCTAGGCATGGCGATAAAATTCGCCGGCATTTGCGACAAAGAGCTCCAGATCATCGGCAAGAACCGCTATACCATAGAGCGGCCTCGCATTGCACACTAGAGTGTCAGATTGGGCTTCCGTTTTTCTTTTTGTTCTTGCGTGCGGCACAGATCGCTCGCAGAGAATCCTGAGCGGCCGGAGAGTAGTGTAAAATACAGATTGTCCGGCGCAGTCGGGAATGCCCTCGGCACCGGGTGGCCAAGTTATTGAGTAGATGCAATTTTGCGGAAGTGGTGGAACTGGCAGACACACCATCTTGAGGGGGTGGCGCCGAAAGGCGTGGGGGTTCAAATCCCCCCTTCCGCACCAATGCACTCATTCCGAACAATTTAGGATATTGCGACTTCCATGATTATTCTCGTCACCATCGTTCACGTGATCGTATGCCTGTTTCTGATTATCGTTGTGC
>Ga0074045_10000164_pt1 | contig 60518 bp, 50 predicted proteins | sample BogForMeECP23OM2_FD_94442 | JGI IMG/M metagenome (GOLD analysis project Ga0074045, IMG submission 94442) | Bog forest soil microbial communities from Calvert Island, British Columbia, Canada - Bog Forest MetaG ECP23OM2 | ecosystem: Environmental > Terrestrial > Soil > Wetlands ... | reverse complement strand
GCACAGACCCCTGAAATTTGCCGGGTCAACGAAGCCGGCATTTCGAAGGAGACGGGAAATCCTATGGCGCAGTATTGCTGGTTGCGGTCTTTTTCTTCGCGCTTTTTGGGGAACTGTTGCTTACCCGGCGCGTCTCCGGCGTTCCTCCTACGGTGTAGATTCGCAGCACCATTCCGCGACTGACCTTCGCGGTTTTCAGACCATTCCATTTGCGGATGTCCTCGGAAGTTACGCTGAACTGATCGGCTACGCCCCCGAGCGTATCTCCTTTACGCACCCTGTAGCGTACCAGGCGGCTTTTCGTCTCCTCGACCGGCCTGGCCGCGGGAATGATGAGCTTCTCGCCGGGCGTCAATCCGGCATTCCGTTCGAGGTCGTTGGCCTCGGCAATGGAAACTGGTGTGACCTGGTATTTCTTTGCAATGGAAGTAATGGTCTCGCCAGCTTCCACGCGATGGCGGCGCCAGCTTACCCATTTGTCGGGCGGAATATCAGCAATCTCGGCGGAAAACTTCTCTGAGGTGCCCTGGGGCAAATGCAACAAAAAGTTGGGATCGTCAGGGGTAATCATGCGCAGAAGCGAGGGGTTTAGGGAGCGCAATGTGGAGACGTCGACGTCGATCGTTTCCGCCACCAGGCGCAAGTCGATGGCGCGCCCGGGCTTCACTACATCGGTCTCTACCGGAGAGTCCGGCTCCACCGCAATTCCATAATGGGCGGCGTCTTTGGCAATCAACGTCATGGCCAGGATGATCGGTACGTAGTTCTGCGTTTCCTGCGGCAGGACGTTGCGCTTATAGAGCTCCCAGAAATCGGCGTAGCCGGTGCGCTCAATACCCTTCTGCACGTTGCCCGGGCCGCAATTGTAGGCTGCAATTGCCAGATACCAGTCGCCGAATAAACCGTATAAATCCCGCAGGTGCTGCGCCGCGGCCCGGGTGGCCATCTCGGGGTCCACGCGCTCGTCCACCCACCAGGTGCGTTTCAGTCCATACTCATTGCCGCGCCATTGCATGAACTGCCAAATTCCGCGCGCGCCAGCCCGCGATAAGGCCAGCGGCTGAAACGCGCTCTCCGCTTGCGCCAAATAGATCAAGTCCTGCGGTACCCCTTCTTCTTTCAATACCCGCGAAATCATCCCCTGGTACCTGCCCTTGCGGCGCAATCCATTCTCGACAATCAACCGCCCGCGCGGGGTCTGGAAGAAATTCAAGTAGGAAACCACTACATCGTTCACGGTGAGCGGCAAATCGTGCGAAACGTTTTTCGCCGCCGCTTCCGCGCGTTCCTTCAACTTTGGATCGACTGGAAAGGTCATCTCGGCCACCTCGTCGATCGGGGCTGGGACGGCGGGCGCTTCGGTAAAACCGTCCCCCGCTCGGTAGGCTTGTAGTTCGTACAGGTAGACCGTGTCGGTGACATGGCGAAACAGTTCGGCAAGCTGCGGGCTACTGTTCGGGTCATAGCCGCTTAGGAGCATCCAGTCCACAGAATCATCGAAATCGCGGCGCGCCGCTTCCAGGTGCCCGGCTTTAAAATTCGTCTCCCCTGCCGCGAACTTTTCCTCGACCCGGGCGATCAAGTAATCAATTCCTCCGGGCGTTGGTGCCAGCAACGAAACCCAGGATGCGGCCGACACCCTAGGCATTGGCAGTGTATTCACCTCCGGCGCGGCTGGCTCCGCCGTTTTTGCCGCTGCCTCGGCCGGAGCTTGCCCAGGTACATGGGCCTGCACGGGCTTCTTGCCACCATCGTCGCAGCCGCACAGCAATGCGGTTAGAAAGAAACAAAGTCCCCCGCTTCGGAGCACCAACCGGCTCATGGCGTTTTGCGGCATTCTCCTATGGTATGTAGCACGTTGTACCCGGGTCAACGAGTACAACACTCTGGGCGTGGCTCATCGCGCACCTCCCCCGCACCGAACGACCCCTCCTCGCCTGGGGTTTGCCAGCTGCGAGGGTGGATGGATCGGCTGCCGCAACGTGTTGGAAGAAACTTAGTTGATCGAACAGGGTTGGCCGGAGGATCTACTTAACTTGGACCTAGGCGCTTACACCTTTGACCAGCTTCCGCGCAGCCATGCCGAACATCAAGCGGGTAATCCCGGTCATGAGCAAGTTTACGCCCAGCAAAATTCCGATGGCCCACACCGAACTTGAAGGCCAGTGGAACCAGATCAGGCCGCCCAGAAACAGGGTGATCAGGCCGTTGATCAGCAACCATATAGAAGCGCCACTGCTGCGCGTTTTGAAGTAGGCGATAATCTCCAGCACACCTTCGGCCAGTATGATTCCCGCCAAAACCAGAGTCAGCGTGCCAACGCTCACAAGCGGGTTGGTAAGGAAATAGAATCCACCGATAAGGTATACGATTCCAATCAACACCTGCCATATGACCCGGCCGGCGCCACCGCCGCCAAACGCGGAGATCAGATGCGCCACTCCGCCAAAAATGAGTAACCATCCGACCAGTAGCGTCACCGCCAGGGCCGCTACCATCGGCTCGGCAATGGCAAAGATCCCCAAAAGGATAAACAGTACCGCAAAACCTATATACCAACCGGTAATTTTCTTTGCCGTTTCTGCCGGTCCCCGCAAACCCTGCACCGGATTCGCTGTACCCATCACGCACCTCCACTTGGATTCGAATTGGATTCGCCGCGACAACCGAAGCTCGCAGACGCTGTTCATTGGGCGGAAACAGCCTCATTCTACTCTCATCCCGTTCGGCAACCCTACAGATTCTTTCTGCAATCGACGAGGGCACCGGCTGGCGCCCCTGGGCAATCCCTTCTTGACCTTTCGCCTGGCAAGTCCGACTATCACCTTCGACCATCTGAAACGGGCTCGAATTTCATCTTCTAGGAGAAACACAAAGATGCGTTGCAAACGGCAGTCTCGGCAAAAAGTTCGTTCCCTTCCAGGCATTCTCTTTGGCCAATTCCCTGCCGCAATTCTTGTCGGCTTTTGCCTTTTTACCGCCTCCATGCCGGCTCGTGCCAAAGAAGACGAAAAGCCGCTGCGTATCTTCTTTATCGATGTGGAGGGTGGTCAAGCAACGCTGTTCCTTACGCCCGACGGGCAATCCCTGCTGATCGACACGGGCTGGCCAGACAATAACGGCCGAGATGCCGATCGAATCGTCCGCATCGCCAAGAGTGCGGGGCTCTCGCGAATCAATTACGTCCTGATCACCCACTATCATATGGATCATGTCGGCGGCTTGCCGCAGTTGGTAGCGCGGATTCCGGTCGAGACGTTCATCGATCACGGTCCGAATCGCGAAGCGAATGATCCAAACACCGAGCAGGGTTGGCAAGCCTACCAGAAGCTTCTTGCCAGCAACAAATTCAAGCGCATCACGGTCAAGCCGGGAGACATCCTGCCGGTTGAGCGGATGCACGCAACAGTAGTCAGTGCTGATGGTGCGCTCATCGAAGCTCCGCTTCCGGGTGCCGGGGACCCCAATCCCGCCTGCAAGGAATCGGAAACGCGTCCGCCAGACCAGACAGAAAACTTGCGGTCCCTGGGCATTTTTATTGAATTCGGAAATCTGAAAATTTTGGATTTGGGCGATCTTACTTGGGACAAGGAAATGGAATTGGTGTGCCCCCTGAACAAATTAGGCAAGGTGGAGATCTACATCGTGTCGCACCACGGTTCGCAGCAAAGTGGTAGTCCCGCACTGGTTCATGGGATCGAACCGCGTGTGGCGATTATGGACAATGGGGCAAAGAAGGGTGCTTCGCCCTCTTCCTGGGATATCCTCAAGCACTCGCCGCATCTTGAAGATATCTGGCAGCTCCATTTCTCTGACGAAGGTGGCAAGGATCACAACACCTCTGCGGAATACATTGCCAATCCCGATGGCCCCGATGAGGGAAACTATCTTGAAGTGAAGGGAAATACCGACGGAAGCTTTTCGGTATTCAATTCGCGCACGGGTAAGACCAAGCGGTATTAGGATTGCCGGTTCCGACCACGCAAAAGGTGATTTACGGCAGGAGTGCGCGCTGAATGTTATCGAGCCTTTGGTCCTCTTTGTTTTACTTCTGGTTTGGGTTGGAGGTCGTCATCGCCCTTGCCACGCGCACCGGAAAGAGCGTGGGCAAAGTCAGCGACCGTGGTTCCCAACTCGTTCTTTGGATCGTGATCGCCAGTTCAATCACAGCGTGCGAGTGGCTGCGGCATCTCCTCCCGCCGACGATTCCTTATAGCAGCAATTGGTTGCGCATGGTAAGTGTAATCCTCATTGCCGTTGGATTGCTGATTCGCTCTGTGGCGATATTGATGTTGGGGCGAGCCTTCAGCGCCAACGTAGCGATTCGCGACTCACAAAAGATCAATCGAGCCGGATTGTATGGCGTGGTGCGTCATCCCTCCTACCTTGGCATGCTCCTCATCTTCTTGGCGATCGGATTGCACTCGCGCAACTGGCTCTGCTTGGCAATAGCCATCGTTCCTACAACGGCTGCACTGCTCTATCGAATCCATATCGAGGAAGCTGCATTGCGAGAAGCTTTCGGAGAAGAGTACTTGGCCTATAGCCGAGAAACCAAACGGCTCATTCCCGGCGTTTTCTAATCCTTCCGCGATAGTTTAGGGAATGGTGTTTTCGCGTTCGTGCCAATGATGGACAATTTCGCGGACAACCCTGTCGCCCACTTTTTCTGCGGCTTCCAGTGCGGGGAAATAGGCCGAGTAGTTTCCGGACAGCATCGACTGCAGGCTTTCCGCTACGTCTGTGCCTGGTGGTTCGCGATCGTAATTGCTTACCGCGCGCAGAACCAGAACCCGTTTAAAATCGGCGCGGCGAGCCTGATCGAGGAATTTGAGCGCCTGCAGCGTTCCCGAATCCTCCATGGCACTTACCAGATAATTCCCTGCTCCCCGAGTGTAGTAACTGGTCCAGGCTTTGGCCCACTCCTCGAGCTTCGAGCCGTGCCAGAAGGTGCTAGAGGAAAGCTCTGCGCCCAGGGTCACAAAGGGGGGTTTCAGGGCATTGGGGAACCCTCCGAACCGGACACGTGATTTGCGGAGTGAATCGGAATCCTCAAGCGGAAGCTCCTGCGTCAGTTGCAGGGCCCAGGCGGCTAGGCGAGGATTTAGCGTATACACTTCACCGAACTCATCGTCGGCTGGCAGTTCATAGGGAGTGCCCTTGCGCAGCGGCACGTACCCTGTCGGCCAGTTTCCCGGAATCTGCCGCGCATCAATCTCATAGGCCAAGTCCCCATCCACTACCTGCGCAACCCATACTGCCGAGCCCAGCGAAACGTCCGCCGGATCGCCACCAGCAATCCCCGCCACAATCCAATACGCCTTGGACAAGTCGAAACGTGGATCCAAGCCCACAGCCATCACCGTCGCGGCGGCCTTTGCCGTCCCCACGCCAGTCAAAATCCCGAGTACCCCATCCGTGTTCAATCGCACATGGTGGTAGCCACCCGGTAGCGGAAGAATCTGATCCAGGTGTTCACGCTCAACCCACAATTGATACTCACCTGGCGTGTCCCCAGTATCTTCCCCACGTTCGTACATGGTGACCACCACCACCTTGATGGGGATTGGCTTCGGGATGGGCGGGCTTTGTGCCCCAGAAATAAATGGGAGAACTGCAAAGAACAAGAAAATCTCGAAGAAACGTCTGAAGGAAAATCTCAATGCTGTCTCCTAGTGGACCTGCCTGTTATGCTTTCGAGCCAGTAAAGTAAGACTATCGCAGAAGGCCAACAAAGCGAGATCGAATGCATCGGCAAACTATGAATGGAAAGAAGTTGAAAATCGGCTGGGCAACGGCAGGCCGGGTCAAATGGAGCGGTGCTTTGGTTTTTCTGCTGTGTTGCTCGGCGGCTACCCCCGGACAGACGGCCAGTCCGCTACGCTCTAGCAATTTCGAAAAGCGTGCGGCGCGCAATCTCGAGGTCGCCAAAAGCAATCCGCTGGCACTGCGCCATTTCTTGCTGGGCATGCCGAAAGGCGCTGACCTCCATAATCATCTGTTGGGCGCGGTTTACGCGGAAACCTGGATTCGCGTCGCGGCGGAAGACCATCTTTGCGTGGATCCAAAAGAGCATTCCCTGTCGCAGCCGCAAAACGGTGGCGGATGCCTCAGCGGGCAAGTTCCGGCGAGCGAAGCGCTCCGCAATCAATCCCTTTACGACAGTCTGGTCGACGCCTTTTCTATGCGGAGTTTTGTTCCATCTAGCGGGATCAGCGGACATGATCACTTTTTTTCCACGTTCGACAAATTTCTGGCAGCCGATTTTCTCCGCTTGGGAGAGTATGTTGACGAAATCGCTTCCCGCGGGGCGGCCGAGAACGAGCAATATATGGAGCTGATGCACACACCGGCTTTCGCGCGTACCGCCTCCATCGCCCAGGAAATTGGATGGCAGGATGACTTGGCCGCCCTGCGGCAGGCAATTCTGAAGCGCGGGATCGCAGAGGATATCGTTAGCGCCAAGGCAGAGCTTGACAGAACGGACGAAATTCGACACCAGCGGGAGCACTGTGGGCAGGCAGACGCCACAGGTGCCTGCCTGGTTAGGGTCCGGTTTCTTTGCCAAGTCCTGCGCGGCTTTCCCAAAGCGATTGTATTCGCACAGACCCTGTTTTGCTTTGAGCTTGCCTCAGCCGATCCACGATATGTCGGAATCAATCTCGTGATGCCAGAAGACGGCTACATTGCCATGACCGATTACGCTTTGCAAATGCGCATGGTCGGCTTTCTGCACGATCTTTATCCGAAAGTGCATATCAGTCTCCACGCCGGCGAATTGGCGCCGGGCCTGGTACCGTATGAGGGGCTCTGCTGCCACATTCGGCAAGCGATCGAGCTGGCTCATGCCGAACGGATCGGGCACGGTGTGGACGTGATCTATGAAGATCGTCCGCACGAACTGCTAAGAGAGATGGCCAGGAAACACGTGATGGTCGAAATCAACCTCACCAGCAACGAAGTGATTCTGGGGGTCAGCGGGCGGGATCATCCGCTTCCCCTCTATCAGCAATTTCACGTGCCCGTGGCCTTGTCGACAGACGACGAAGGAGTTTCCCGCATTGATCTGACGCACGAATATGTGCGCGCGGTGGAGTCCTATGGCTTCCGATACCCTGAGCTGAAGCAGATGGTTCGCACGGGTATGGAGCATAGTTTTCTTCCGGGCGCGAGCCTGTGGGCACGGCCGGATGAGTTCGCTCAGGAGAACCCTGCCTGCGTAAAAGATTCCCCGGGAGCGCAGAAGCCATCGACCGGTTGCAAAGATTTTCTGGCTGCAAACGAAAAGGCCAGCGCACAGTGGGAGCTAGAGAGACGCTTTAGCGCGTTTGAGCTTTTGTACTGAAGCTCGGGATCAATATCGGTGAGGACACGGCCGAACGGGGGCGGTTTCGTCGCTGTAAGCGCGAACCTCCGGGCGATTTGCCTGCTGGTCGATTCGTTCAAACACTTCCGTCAGCAGCAGTCGACGCTGGGCTAGAAGCTCTTTTCTGCGTGTGCCTATGTGCGGCACCTCGCGCATGGCTTGCAGAAAGGAACTCCAGGTGTCCCAACGCAACACCAAGGGGTCGAACCCCAGTTTTAGCAACAGTACGCCTGCATGTTTCATGAACTGCTCGGCAGTGTCGAGATGCATCCAGTGAGCCCAGAGCCGATTGCGTTCATACACCGCGCGCACCCGCTGGCGGCTGAATCGCGAACCGATGGTGGCTGAACGGGCATGCCAGATGGCGCTGCGCGGTTCATAAATCGTCGGGAAGCCTTGTTTCCAGGCTTTAATGCCGATCTCCACATCTTCCCAGCCGTAAGGCGCGAACAATTCTTCGAATCCTCCGATCGCCAGGAATTTTTCGCGATCATAAATCGTGGAGCAACCATTTCCCCAAAACGTCAGGTAAGCAACTCCGGTGGGTGGTTCTCGTTCGCTCACAAAATAGCGTTTGTGTACGCCGAGAAAACCGCGGCGGAATTCTCCATACTGGCCGCCGCCAATCAGTATGCCAGTCGCGGCGTCATACACTTGGCCAACGACTCCGAAGACGGAAGGATCGCTGAAATGCGCAATGAGCGGGCAAAGAGTATTCGGCTCGAGCGCGACATCGTTATTCAGCACAAACACCCAGGAATATTTTGCTGCGCGAACACCTCGGTTTACAGTCGGCGAAAAACCTCGCCGAGACGAAGCGGTTTCAAAGCGTATCGATGGGTAGTGCTCCCCTAACCACCGAGCGCTGTCGTCGTTGCTGTGGTCATCGGCAATCACGATTTCTGCGGGCAAAGAAGTCGCTGCTTGAAATGCGGCAACCGATTCCACCACACTCGGAAGGAATTTCTGCAGCAGCGGGCGTCCGTTCCAGCTTGGAACGACCACGCTGATGCCAGGAGAGGTGGAATGGTCGACGGGCAAAGTACCTCCAGCATAAAGCGAAACGTAGCGATTGAAAACTTCCGCCAACGTGCGTGTCGCCAAAGTGCGAGAAGTCTAAGCCCAACCGGCCGCCCCCCATTGACCCTCTGGGTATCTCCTTCTAACATTCAGAAGTGTGCTGTTTTTTTGAGCACCCGGGGCATGCGTTATGCGCAGGATGTTATTTTTTATTGCACTTCTTTTCGTTCCGCTCTGTGCCTTCGCGCAAACCGCGGATGACGTCATCGACAAGTACGTGGAAGCGCGCGGGGGGTTGGCCAAGATCAAATCGATCCAGTCCGAACGCGTGCGTGGCACCCTCATGTTTGCTCCCGGCGTGGAAGGCCCGTTTGTGGTGGAGCGCGAACGGCCCTACAAGATGCGCATGGAAGTTTCCTTCCGCGATCAAACATTGATCCGGGTCTATGACGGTAAATCCTCCGGGTGGATCTACAATCCGTTCGGCGCCGACGCTGCTGTGACACCTATGAACGAGAACGAGTTACGCAATATCGCGGATGAGGCGGATTTCGAGGGCCCATTTATCAACTACAAAGCCAAAGGGAATCAGATGGAATATGCCGGCAAGACGACAGTAGAAGGCAAGCCGGCTTACAAAATCAAACTAACCAACAAAAATGGCGACGTCAGTTATTTTTCCTTCGATGCCGAGTCATTCCTGCTGCTGCGTTGGCAGGGCAACCGCAAGAACGGGGACCACGAAGTTCCCTGGGAATCCTATTTCCGGGACTATCGCGAGATTAACGGGCTCGAATATCCATTTCTGATTGAATCGAGCGCGCCAGGAACGGACCAGGCGCAAAAAATCATGGCCGATAAGATTGAAGTGAATGTGACGATCAGCGAAGCCCAGTTCAAGAAACCAAATATTCCTGCCGCGGCGCCTGCGACTCCGCCCTCGGAGGGAACCCCGACAACACCGCCAAGCACAGGAGCACCAGTCGCGCCTGGCAAGCCGAATTGAACGGAATGAGGAGTGAAACCTGCTCTCTTTGTAACAGTTGCAGGTATCAGAGAAGAATCGAATCGGCCAAGGGCGCAACGTTTACGCTCTGCCGGCTTTCCGAGGCCGATCCGAGCTTCCCCAAATACCCTCGACTGCCCGTGCTCGCCTGCACGGGCTACACCCCCAAGGCGTCAACCGTTTCAGAACAATAATTTTTCATCCATTCCCGCTTCCGACGGGTCAATCCAATTCTTGGCTGTCATTGCTCTGCATTTTGCCCTGTGCTAGCATCGGCTCGATAAGAAGAGCGGACCAGGGATTTTTTTCGATTCTCCTTCGCCCCAACAGTTCGGGACCCAGGTAGGGCCGCGCTCTCCTTCACCAACAACTCGCCAGGCGCCGGCCCGCGCCTGAGTTTTTTTCTGCGGACCTCCACCCGGTGACCCTGTTGGTCACATCCACGTGGAGGACTGCGATGAAAGTTTATTCGACCAAGGACATCAGAAACGTTGGCATTGTAGGCCACGGCGGCACCGGAAAGACGCAACTGGTGTCGTCGTTATTGTTTACCGCCGGGGCGACGCCGCGCTTCGGGAAAGTTGCGGAAGGCACAGCAACCACCGATTGGGACGAGGAAGAAATCCAACGAAAGATCACCATTCAAACAGGAATTGCCCACGCCGAATGGCCGTGCACGTTATGCGGCGGAAACACAGTAAAAGTAAATTTCCTGGATCTGCCCGGCTACTCCACGTTTATCACCGAAACGAAGGCTTCGCTGATCGCCGCCGATGGCGTGCTGATCACCGTGGATGCGCACGTCGGCGCGCAGGTGACCACGGAAAAGGTGTGGGATTACTGTGCGGAATATGATGTGCCGCGCGCGTTTGTTCTGACGTGGATGGACCGCGAACTGGCGAGCTTCGAGCGCTCGCTCGAATCGTTGCAGGAACTGTTTGGTCGCACCGTTGTTCCGCTGCAGATGCCGATTGGCACGGAAAAAGGATTTCGCGGAGTGATCGACCTGGTGGCCATGAAGGCTCATTTCTACACGCCCGATGGAGATGGAAAAGCCACGATCGATCATATTCCCGATGCGCTCTTAGACGAGGCCAAGGAAGCGCACGAGCGTTTAGTCGAGATGATTGCCGAAGGTGACGACGAAATGATGGAAGAGTTTTTCCGCGAAGGGACCATCCCGATTGAGGATCTGATTCCGGCGGTGCGGCGAGCCATTGTCAGTGAGAAAATTGTTCCGGTGTTGATGATTTCTTCCACGCGCAATGTCGGGAATGCCAGCTTGCTTACCTTCTTGGCGGATGTATTCCCCCATCCAGACGAGCACTCGCAATTCGGTTTTACCGAGCCACACGGCAAGGGCGAGCGAATAGACCGGAAATACGAGGATGCCCAGCCGCTTTCCGTGTTTGTGTTCAAGACCCTGGCGGATCCATTTTCCGGGCGCATCAATTATTTCAAGGTGAAGAGTGGCGTGCTGAAAAACGATGCCACGCTGCAGAATTTCAACCGGAATATTCCCGAACGGTTTCAGCACACCATGATCGTGCAGGGAAAGCAGCTCACGGAAGTGCCGGAACTGCACGCCGGGGATATCGGTGCCATCGCTAAAATCAAAGAAACAGTCACTGGCGATACGCTCGGAGACAAGGCCGCTGCGATCTTCTATGAGCCCGTGAAATTGCCGGAACCGTCGATTACCTTTGCCGTGGAGCCCAAGACGCGCGCGGATGAAGACAAAATCGGCGTGGCGATTCACAAAATCATGGAAGAAGATGCGGCGCTGCGTTTTTCCCGGGATCCCCAGACGAAGGAATTCTTATTGGCAGGCAACGGTCAGCAGCACGTCGAAGTGGTCGTGGCGAAACTGCAAAAGCGCTACAACGTCAATCTCACGCTGAAGCCCCCAAAGGTTCCTTATCGAGAGACCATTCGCGGCAAGGCTGACGCCGAGGGCAAACACAAGAAACAATCGGGTGGACATGGGCAGTTTGGCGTTTGCCGGGTGAAATTTGAACCGACCGAACGTGGCAAGGGCATCGAATTCGTCGACGACGTATTTGGCGGAGCGATCCCGAAGAACTGGATTCCTTCTGTGGAACGCGGGATTCGCGAAGCCGCCGCTCGCGGCTACCTGGCCGGATTTCCAGTCACGGATTTTCGCGCGACGTTGTACGACGGCAAATACCACGACGTCGATTCCTCCGATATGGCTTTCCGAATCGCCGGATCATTGGCATTCAAAGAAGCCATGAAGATTGCCAGACCGTCGCTGCTCGAGCCGGTCATGCACGTCGAAGTGTTCGCTCCGGATCAGTACTCCGGAGACTTGATGGGCGATCTCAGTAGCCGGCGCGGGAGGATCGAAGGCAGCGAAGCGCGTGGGCACAACGTGATCGTGAAAGCGATCGTGCCGCTTTCCGAAATGCTTTCCTATGCAACCGACCTGACGTCGATGACCCAGGGAAGAGCCAGCTACTCCATGGAATATTCCCACTACGACTATGTGCCAAGCGAACTAGGCGAGAAAGTTATCGCCGCCCACAAACTGGCTCACGGCGAAGCCCTCGTCGAGGAAGAAGCCTAGCCGAGCGAGTTCAGAGAGACGGGCCAGGGAATCAGGGGGTTAGCTTAGCTACGGAAGAAACATGCCTGTGTGTCGCTGGTGTTCGGTAAAGGTTGATCCGAACTCTTGAAAAAGGAACGCTTCTTCGCGTTTGGCCTTGATAAACAAAGAGAAGAATAGAAGGCAGAAGCCCAGAAGATCGCGCAATTCGCCTTGGATCATTCCGCTACCAATTACGCCCAGCAGGATGCCAGTGTAGATCGGGTGACGGATCTGGCTGTAAAGACCTTTGCGAATTAATTCGTGATTCTCTTTGAGGGTGACAGTGCCGCTCCAATTGGAACCGAGGGAGAGGCGGGCCCAGATGGCGATGGCCACGCCTACGGCCGTCAGGATCAGGCCGGTCCACCAAATGACCGGAACGGCTGGAAGCATCCGGAAATAGAGCCACGGCCAAGGTGCAGTCCTACCAAACAACAACCAGAACCCCCCTACCAGCAGCAAGATGTATTGCAAACGCTCCTGGATACCTTCTCTTTGCTTTGCTCGTTTGATAGCGAATGCCATTAGCAGCCAAACCGATGCCAGCACCATCCAGCACCATTTGGCTAACTGCATGGCGCGATCTGGCGTCAGTTCTCCGTGAACGAGACGTTCCAACATGGCTACCCCCGAATCCCCAGCTGGGTCGGGCCGCTTCGCCGCCCAGGCAAAACCTATCACTGGTCCCCTTGGCGCATCTTCTTGCGCAACCGTGCAATCCACTTTTGCTCGGCAACAGCCTGCGCCTGAAGGAATTTCACGACCTCCCCACCCCACTGGCCGAGCGGGATACCGGAGGAAAGGTTGGCAAGCAACGCAGCCCGTCCTCTGAGCCATTTCTCGCGTTCGTCGACAATGCGGTTGCGTGTAGAAGCGTCGAGAATCTCAAACAGCCCCACGCGAAAGGAAAACGCTTCGGCTGATCCCGCTGCCTTCCGTGAAAACTGCGAAAGCCTGTCGACAATCTCCTCGCGGCCTTTAGCCGTGAGGGTATAAAGCTCCCGGGTTTGCCCGCGCTCGCCCGCCGCTTTGCGGTGGCTGACCCAGCCATTTCTGACGAATCGTTTGAGCAGTGGGTAGACCAGGTTGTTGTGCATCTCGACCTGCCCGGTGATGAAGGCAATCTGTTTTTTAAGGGCGTACCCGTGTTTCGGGCCTTCGAGCAAGGTAGAGAGAAGCAATAGATCATTCATGACTGTGTCAGTATTGTACTAATAGAAGGTCGTGTCAAGGAAAAAGCAGGAGGATCGGCTGCGCTTGGCGACTGACGGCAGAATTGAAGTTGCTAGAGGGGAGAAAGAAGGCGAATACTGTTGGGCATGAGAAAAAACAACCCGGTGACAGTTGGTCTGCCGACCAGAGCGATTCACGCAGGAGAGCCGCAACGGCACGGAGTGGGCGCCGCAGTCACTTCGGCAATCGTGCGCTCCTCGAGCTTTACATTTTCTTCAAGCGAAGAGATGAAGAGGTGGGCCGAGGGCAAAAGCAAAGCCTACATTTACACGCGCTATGGTAATCCAACGCTGGCCGTGGCGGAAAAGAAGCTCGCCGCGCTTGAAGGAGCAGAAGCGGCGATTGTGACTTCCTCGGGAATGGCGGCGATTGCCAACACCTTACTGAGCGTTGTCCGGAATGGAGACGAGGTCATTTCGACAGCGCAACTCTACGGAGGCACCTACCGGCTAATGCGCGATGTTTTTCCTCGCTTTGGCATAACCGTGCGACAGGCGCGGAGCTCTCTTCTGGGAATCGAGAAATTGGTCACGGCGAAAACGAAATGCTTGTACGTGGAGACGCCCACCAACCCGGCTCTGCAATTGGTGGATCTGCGGAAAGCCAGCGCATTTGCCAGGAAGCACAAATTGCTGACGGTTGTCGACAACACCTTTGCCACGCCGATTCTGCAGAACCCGCTGGCGCTCGGAGCCGACATCGTGGTGCACAGCGTTACCAAAGGGTTGGCCGGACATTCCGATTTATTGGGGGGCGTGGCGCTCGGAAGCTCCGAACGTATCGCGCCGGTGCGGCAGATGGTGATTTTTCTTGGTGGTTGCATGGACCCCGAAGTCGCATTTCTGCTGATGCGAGGCATAAAAACACTGGGCCTGCGCATAGAACGGCAATGCCAGACCGCTTTGCGAGTGGCGAATTTCCTAGAGAAACATCCGCGGGTAGAGCGAGTACAGTATCCCGGCTTGCCGTCACACCAAGATCATGCGTTGGCGAAAAAACAGATGCGTGGATTTGGCTCGATGCTGGCGTTTGATTTGAAGGGTGGATTGCCCGCAGCGCGAAAATTCTGCGACCGCGTGCAGCTATTCCTACTGGCGGCGAGCCTTGGCGGCGCAGAGTCGCTGGTGCTCCTGCCGATTTACAGTTCGCACTACCGCATGAGCGAGCAGGAACTGCGGCGCGCGGGGGTAAAACCAGGAACCGTACGCGTCTCGATTGGATTGGAAGATGCGGCGGACCTCATCGAGGATTTGAACCAAGCACTCGGTTAGGCTTTCCATAGGTTTGCTATTCACTCAAACTGCTTGCGGTGCCACTACCGGGGGGACTTGCCACTCTTCGTGCTCCGGCATCATCGACTTCACAATGTCTTCCAGTTCATGCGAACTTTTGACCTGGTCAGGATAGTTATGCGAGGTCAACTCGAACGAACAGCCATAATGAGCGCGGACGCCTTGCAACTCCTCTTGCAAGCGATAGGCAATGCGCTTGGAATTCAAAGTATCGGTCTCGGGTAAAACGATGCCGAACAAATCATCCGCAAGGCGATAGATCGAATCGGTGGGCCGCAAACGCTTGGACATGGATTTGGCGGCGTCGCTCAGTCCGGCATTCTGATCATTTAGGGAAGCTTTTGCGCCGGGCTTCACTCGTATCAGGACCAAGGAAAGGTTTTTCTCCATCGTCAGCGCGCGCCGAAATTCCATAGTGAGACGATCCCAGAAATGGTTTTGATCCGGCATAGATTTCAGCTGATCGGTGCTGGCCTGGATTTGCAGTTCGACGTTGCGTTCGAGTTCCGACAGCAGTTGGTCCTTGATTTTCGTGAAGGAGCGCTGCCGATCAAAAAGATAAACCACAAAGAGCACGGTGATGGCGCAAAAGCCAAAGAATGTGGCACGCAGCGTCCACTCGTTGCCTTCAGGATGAACAAACACCATCGGATACATGAAGCTGGCGAGTCCTCCTGCAAGGACCAGGACGAATACCGCGGAGAAGAGGGTGAGCTGCAGGCCGCGTCGGTCGAGGCGGTCGAGCTCTTGTCGATTGATCGTCGGCATGGGCACCTGTCACGGCAACTCTCCCAACAGAAGGGTTCCGGGAGTCGCTGCTATGTATAGGGAAGATTCCGATCTACGGAAGTTTGGGGCAATAGGAGGAGAGTACTGGTGTGATGAAACAGGCATTACGCCATGCGCCTAGAGGAAAATGGCGATCCTACGGCTTGCCGGAACGGGGAAGAGGAAGCGCGAAGGCCAGGTAGACACCCCCCGAGGGCGACTTCGGATCCTTGCCGCCACCGGCGGCGATAACTACAAATTGGCGCCCGTTGACTTCATAACTTGCCGGTGTAGCGTTCCCTGCAAATGGCAAGGCAGCTTCCCATAACAACTCGCCGGTCGACTTATCGTAGGCACGGAACTTCCTGTCAAAGTTCGTGGCGCCAATAAAAAGCACTCCTCCCGCCGTCACGATCGGACCGCCGTAATTCTCCGTGCCAGTATTGTTCACTCCTTCGGCGGCCAGTTCCGGGTATTCACCAAACGGAATTTTCCAAACATATTCGCCGGTGTTGAGATTGATCGCATTGAGTGTCCCCCACGGGGGCGCCACGGCGGGATAGCCATCGGGATCGTAAAAGCGCTTGTATCCGGTAAGGTGATATTTCATCCCCAGAGAGGACGGCGCGGAGGGTTCCACTTCTTTGCTTTTGCCGGTGGCCAGATAGTCCAAAAGCGATGTAAGTTGACCTTCCGAAATGTTGGGGAAACCGGGCATACGGCCCTTGCCATTTTTGATGGTTGTGGCGATGGATTCGGAATCCTGTCGACTCGCTATGCCGACAAGCGAAGGGAATGCGGGTGGTGATCCCTCCCGATCTTCGCCGTGGCAGATACTGCACTGGCCGCGGTACAAAGCGCCCGCGCCGCTGAAAGTTTCACTTTCAGCTAGCGCACCGGTCCAGGCAATATCGTTGGCGTTGATGTAGAGGATTGCCGATTCGGGATCGACCGCGGCACCACCCCATTCCGCGCCGCCATCAAAGCCGGGGAAAACCACAGTGTCTTGGCCGACGGTGAAGGGCACGAACTGGCCGCCGTTGCGAAATGTGTGAAATTTTTCGACCGCCCATTGGTGCACCTTCGGGGTGCGATTGGTCAGATTCGTTTCGTTTAGAGTTTGTCGCGAAAAAGGCGCGGGTTTCGTGGGAAGCCCTTGCTGTGCGGCAGCCATTTCGCCGGGCAGGTCGCTGGGGGGATAGGGCCGATACTCGATCGGAAAAAGTGGCGTTCCATTGGCGCGATCGAAAAGAAACACGAAGCCTTGTTTGGAGGTTTGGGCTACTGCATCTATCTTTTTGCCGTTCCGCGTCACGGTGAGGAGCACTGGCGGCGCCGGAAAATCCCGATCCCACAAATCATGTTTGACGCCTTGAAAATGCCAGAGCCTCTCGCCTGTCTGTGCGTTCAACGCGAGCAGGCAATTGGCGAAAAGATCGTCGCCCAGGCGGTCGCCCCCGTAAAAATCGAATGCTGCCGAACCAGTGGGAACGTACAGAATGCCGCGTTCGGGATCGAGAGCCATGCCAGCCCAATTGTTTGCGGCGCCGCTCGTTTCCCAGGATGAAGCGGGCCAGGTTTCATGGCCAAACTCACCCGGGCGGGGAATGGTGTGGAATGCCCAGCGCAGTCGTCCCGTGAGCACCGCAAACGCCCGAATGTCGCCGGGAGGTGCGGGAAGTGTTTCGGGGTTTCGCCCCCCAACGATGAATAGATCTTTGTAGACAACCGGGGGGCTGGTCAGATAGACGGATTGAGCGGACGCGGGTTCGCGCCCGAGTTCTTCCCGCAAATCGATACGGCCGCCCTTGCCAAAGGAGCTCACAGGTTGCCCTGTCTTTGCGTTTAAGGCATAAACAAAATTCATCACGCCCGCGAGAATACGTTTGTCCGTACCGTTGGACCAATAGGCGAGGCCGCGATCGGGTTGCGTGCCGGTGACGCCGGAATCAAATTTCCAGAGGAGCTTCCCGGTGCTCGCGTCTAAGGCGAATATTTTTTGCGTGGGCGTAATTCCGAAAAGAACGCCGTCTACGATGAGGGGACTGGATTGCAGGCCACCCCGTTCTTCGGTGTCAAAACTCCAGGCAAGTTTCAGGTTTTTTACGTTCGTGCGATTGATTTGCGTCAGCGGAGAAAAATGAGTGCCTTCTGGCGTCCCACCGTAGGTGGCCCAATCCTGGTTCAGCTTTCCTGATTTCATCTGTGCCGAACTTGCCTGCAGAATAAGGCAGCAAGCGATCAGAAGCGTAAACCAGGTAGAGAATCGCATCAGCATTCGGTCGCAACGACAAAGGTAGAATCGGAAGCCACGTAGCCATAAGCCATCCGTGGCGTAGTGAAGGCAAACCCGGGATTGCCGGCTTTGTCGAGCAAGATGATCCCTCCCGTGCCCCTTCCGCGCGCGCTCAGCAGTTTCACCGCTTCTTGGGCGGCGTGCATTGCCAGGGCAGGAGACGGAGTTCCGCGAAGCGAATCAGTTGCTGACTTGGCCATGACAATTCGCATGATGGCTTCGCCATATCCGGTTGAGGAGGCACCGCCTGTTTCAAAATCCGCGTAGCAGCCCGAACCAACCAGCGGTGAATCGCCGACGCGCCCCGGGAGTTTGCAGCAGATGCCGCCCGTTGACGTCGCAGCGAACAGCCGTCCTTGGCGGTCGATTGCAACGGCACCTACCGTGCCTTGATCGTGGCCACGATGATGCTCCGCGGCGTGCGCATCTTTGCTGCAGCGAAGCCAGGCCTCGCGCTCAGCCGGCGAAACCAGGTCTTCGGGACGGCAAAAAGTCAATCCATGTTGCAAAGCAAAGCGTTCCGCGCCCTCCGAGATGAGCATCATATGGACGCACTGTTCGAGTACCTGACGCGCCAGGCGAATTGGGTTTTTAATTCTTCGAAGCCCGGCCACCGAGCCGGCTTTGAGCGTTGCCGCGTCCATCACAATCGCATCGCACTCTACCTGGCCGTCGAGGTTAAGATGAGAGCCGAAACCCGCATCAAATGCCGGATCATCTTCTAGAATGGTGACAGCCGTTTCAATCGCATCGAGCGCGTGGCCACCCTTAGAGAGAATCGACCAACCAGCCCTAAGTGCTCGCTGGCAACCCGCCTTAGAAGCTTCGACCGCATCGTCAGGAATGTCCCAAGCGCCACCATGAACAACGAGCGAAGGAATCATAGGAAAGGAGAATTGCAGAGCTCCGAGAATTTGTCCAGCGCGGGCGGAGCAGTCTTGGGGAGGTAAAATGCCGAGGAAGGCGGGTCAGGAGCTCGCTGCCGACTCTGCGGCGAAAGTTTGAATCGAACTCGCTAAACGCGAATGGCTGCAGCAATTAAATAAAGAAATCGAGCGCCGACAAAAGCAAGCCCAGAACCAGGAGAAAGGCTCCCCAGGAAAAACGGCGTTCCGGCAGATGAACCATGGTGCGCACGAAACTTGCCGGAATGACCACAAGTCGCGAAGTCGCACGGCGTTCATAGAACGGACCAGACGGCACATACCGCGAGAGATTGCGGCGAAATACCGAAAGTTCGTTGTCTACCCAGAACGTAAGTTCGTGCCGGTACCGCCATAGATAGAGCGCGCCACTCAGGGTGACGATGTAACCCATGACCGTCAGAAGGCCAAGATTTGCTCCAGAACCCCAATAAAGCATAAGACCTCAAAGAGACCGGGAGTGTGAGTTTAGGCCTCTTCGTGGATCGTGGCAAGTCGAACAATTTCAAATTCCTTTTGTCCGTTGGGCGTAGCCACCAGTACTTCGTCCCCGACTTTTTTATTCAGTAAAGCCCGGCCGATGGGCGACGTGGTGGAGATTAGACCCTTCTCCACATCCGCTTCTTCAGTGCTGACCAATTTGTATTCGAGTTCGACACTTTTTTGCATGTCAAGAACAACGATGCGTGAGCCGTATCCTGCGCGATCCTTGGGGATGTTGGTGAGGTTGAGCATGCCCAAATCGCCCATGCGTTTCTTCAAGTTGCCAATCTTGGCGTTGACGTAGCCCTGGCGTTCCTTGGCGTATTTGTATTCGGCGTTTTCCGACAGATCACCGTGGGCGCGCGCGACGGCGATTTCCTTCGGAAGATCGACATTCAGTTCGTGCTCGAGCGCGTCGAGCTCCTGCTGCAATTTCGCTTTTATTTTAGAAAGAGGGTCAGACATTTGTTCCTGCGTCGAAGAAAAAGTATGCGGAGCCCGGCTCGAAGCCGAACTCCGCTAGCGACATTATAGAGGGGAGCGAAATCAGGCGACAAGAGGGTATCCAGAGGTTGTTTCTAAAGTTAAGTAAAGAAACGATTTAGGCAGAGAGAACGTCCCATCACTTCGCCCGTTTCGCTCGATTGGCTGGCGGTCTTAGCCCTAGCATCTGAGGTCGTCAGCGCGGGAGTCTAAAGGAAAATACATGCCTATCACCGTGCTAGGGAGTGGCAGCTGGGTGTTTTCCCGCGGCAACGGGAAAGTGCATCACCACCGCCAGGGGCACAAACTGAGTTCCCTCGGCACCGGGAATGGTCACCGACAATCTCTCTCCGCCATCTGCCGCTTTTAAAATCTTGCCGCCTTCGACGCTGGTTAGTTCTTTGCCGCCAAAGAGCAAGAGCTCGTACCCACGGCCAGGAATGCCTTCCAGTTCCAAGGTGAGTTGCGTGCGCGCGGCATTCCAGTTCTCAGAGAGAACCCGCAAACCTTCACTTTTCCCTCCAAGTTCCGGAAGTTGAGAGATGTAGGTAATCGCAAAATCATCTCGAATTCGAATCTTCAGAATACTCGGAGAGCCGGAGACGGGAAATTGCGTAACCAGGTGTTGATCGCTTTCATTGGCCCTGACTTGAAATGGTATAGAACGCCCATTGAGCTCCACGCTCTGGACTTCGGCGCGCAAGCTTAGAGCCGGCTGAAATTCAAAAATGCATTCTCCAGCTTGAGTTGGACGAACATCGAGCGTGATTTCGCTGGGCGTACGGCGGAACTTGACATCGAGCGCGACGTTTCCCGCGCGAAGATTACGCAGGCCAAATGACGACCAATCCGCGGGCAGCGAAGGCGCGAGAGTGATCGTGTGCGCAACCGCATCGACCCGCAATCCAAACAGGCCGCGCAGCAATGGGCTGACTACCATTGCCGCTGACCAGATCTGATGCGGCGAACTGGTGGAAAGATCCTGGTAGTAGTCGCCTGAAAGAACTTCTGTAACATGGCCGGGTGATCCATCGAGCGCGAGCAGCGCGTTTGCGCGCAGATTTTGCAGTCCGGCGTGGATCTGATGATAGTTATATGCCGCGACAGAAGCCCAACCCGTGAACAGCGGCCAAACTGAGCCAAAATGATAGCCGCCGGCACTGTAGTTAGCGGAACTGTTTGAAATAATGCGCATTCCCCAATCGGTTGTGTGATCAGCGCCGGAAAGGCGTGAAATTGTGCTCTTCGAATTGGCACGATCTAGCAAGTTGAACCACATTGGGACAGTTGCGAGCACGCTCGGCTCAACCACTTGCTTGTTGTCCTGGCCAATCGCAAGAGCGTAGATATTTTTCTCCGAAGACCAGAAAGCTGCGTTCACTTTGAGTTGTTGTTTGGCAAATTCAAGGGATAGCGATTGCCATTCCGCGTCTCTATTGGTCCATTTTGCAAGTTGAGCGAGTGCCCGAATTGCTTCTGCGCCCACGCCACTCTGGTACAGTTCCGATTTCAGCGGCAAGAGCGGCCCGCCCTCGATCCATCCGTGACCTATTCCAAAATTCTTTGGTAAACCATTTTGGTCATAGGTCGAGTGAAGGAATTGATAAGCCTTCCAAAGATTGCTCCATCGATCATTTGCGAAGGAAACATCACCACTCGTTCTTACATAATCTTCGGCGGCGATGATAAAGAGTGGAGTTGCGTCGGCCGACGCTGTCCCGTATGGAAAGTCCTTGAACCAATTCACTAGCGAAGCAGTCTGGGCTATTTCGTGGGGAATTCTGCCGTTCTCCTGTTGAAACTTGATCAGGAAATTCAGCGCATCTTTCGTCGTTGCAAAATCTCCCATGCTATTAAGCGCGAGCGAGCTCCACTCTGAATCGCGCCCGAAATACCAGGCAAAGCCCGGCCGCTGCGAATCGCCGGAGGTTCGGTATCCCGCAACAAGTCCCGAACCCAAGTACGGGCTTTTGACTACTCCTTGCAGCACGCTCACACGCGACCAGTCATACGCTTGTTGAAGTTGTGCGTCGGGAAGTTCCACACTTACCGTGCGCGCAAGATACTCCGAGTAAAAATTGGCAGCGGACTTCTCTAGCTCGGCGTGTTTGTCGACTAGCTTTCGGTAGGTTTTCTCGGCCTCCTCGCTGCCATGGATCGAAGCGGCCATCACCACCAGCTTGGTTTCTCTGCCGTGGGACGTAACGCCCAAGCGCATTGCGGCTACCGAAGAGGAATTGTAGTTCGTGTCAAACGGCTGGCTAGCCACAGTGCCGGTGGGCGAACCCAGCAGTCCGGCGAACTCCTGGTGATCGGCGCCAAAGGCGGTGGCGTGAAGCCGTGCATCCCAGGAAGAATACGCGGCGCCAAGCGCGGCAGGCCATTCCAATTGAAAGTCCGGATGAAACGTGATCTCAACCTCCAGAGGTTGTTCGGTTTCAACATCGAGCTCTAGAATCGCCCCCGGTTCGTCGACCGGCGTAAAGAATGTTTCTTCGACACGAAACGTGTCCCCGGTGTACAGAATCGTCGTAGATTCAGGCCGGACCGTGACTGTTCGGGCCAGGGTTTCGGCCGCAAGGGCACGATTTTGGGTGTGAAAGACCAATGACAGATCGCGAAATAATTTCAGAGGATAAACCCAACCTTCGATGTGCCCCGATTCATTGCCAAAGATCGCTGCTTGTTTCCCCACGGAGCAGAGGAATTCCCAGGGTCGCACAGGACGCGTAAGTTCAAGTGCTGGCTTTCTCTCCTGAGGTTTTGCCTTCGAAAGATTGGTGAAGAGTGTCGTTGCTACTGCCGCAACGAGCAACAGAGCTCGGCTAATTAGCATCGATTTTTTCATTGGCTGGCCTTCCCAACAACGACGGTAGCACGGCGTACCCCCAGGAAAGTTGGGCTGAGTCTAACACAGCCAAACAATAAGAAAGCCTAGCTTCTAGCGCAACTATTTGGGTGTTTAAAGTATCCAATAAGCGATTTAGCGTGAGAACATGTCGGCTTGGCAACTCGTTTCCTTATGAAAAAACCATACCTTCTCGCTCTTGACGACGACCCGGCCGTAATTCGTGCTGTCGAACGCGACCTCAAGTCCAAATTCGCGGCTAGTTATCGGATCCTCGCCGCGGATTCTCCAGAAAAAGCCCTGGAGCTGGTCAAACAACTCACAACTCGCGGAGATCGCATTGCCCTTTTCCTGGTGGATCAGCGCATGCCCCACCTGAGTGGTACGGAGTTCCTGATGGAAGCGCTCTTGCTCCAGCCCGATGCGCGACGGGTGCTGCTCACGGCCTACGCGGATTCGAACGCCGCGATCGATGCGATCAATAAAGTTAAGTTGAACCACTATCTGATGAAACCATGGGAACCTCCCGAGCAGAATCTCTATCCGATCATTGCGGATCTGCTGGACGACTGGAACGCCACCAGCCGCGAATCATTTGATGGAATTTATGTCGTCGGAACTCGCTGGGCACCGAGCACGCATGAGTTAAAGAATTTTCTGGCCAAAAGCCAAATACCCTACCGGTGGATGGAGCCTGGAGCAACCTCTGACCCCCGCATCAAGGCGGCCGTCGGAGAGAATTCGACGGACCTTCCCGTGGTAATTTTCTCCGATGGCTCGATCCTCAAGAAACCAAGCTTGCCGGAGGTCGCCAGCAAACTGGGGCTTACCACTTTGCCCGGCCGAGAGTTTTACGACGTCATTATTATTGGTGCGGGGCCGGCTGGCCTCGCTTGTGCACTTTATTGCAGCACGGAAGGGCTGCGGACCATTCTCGTAGAACGGGAAGCTGCCGGCGGGCAAGCCGGCCTAAGCTCCCGCATCGAAAACTATCTCGGTTTTCCTTCAGGACTGAGTGGCGCTGATCTTGCCCGCCGCGGCGTCTCCCAAGTAAAGCGGTTTGGAACGGAAGTCTTGGCGCCTGTAGAGGCCGTTTCGCTTTCCTTGGATGGTGAATACAAGGTTGTGAAACTTTCAAACGGCCGGGAATTGCTGGGGCACAGCGTGGTGATTGCTGCCGGTGTGCAATGGCGCCGGCTCGATATTCCAGGAATTGATAAATTGACCGGTGCTGGGGTTTATTACGGGGCCGCAAATACCGAAGCATTGTCCTGTAAGGGCGAAGACGTTTACATCATCGGCGGAGCGAACTCCGCAGGCCAGGCCGCAGTCCATTTCTCCGGTTTGGCGCGTTCGGTAAGCATGCTGGTGCGGGCGGAATCCCTCTCAAAATCGATGTCCCACTATTTAGTCGAGCGCATCAAGACCATCTCCAATATAACCGTCGAGCCATTCACGGAAGTGATTGAGGTCCACGGAGAGGATCGGCTGAGCGGCTTGACGATTCGTCATCACGATACCAAAACAACCGAACAACGTCCGGCGGGCGCGGTATTTATTTTTATCGGAGCGGAGCCCCATACGGAATGGCTTGCAGGCACGGTATGCCGCGATGGGAAGGGATTCCTGACGACCGGGCGCAACCTGTTGCGAGACGGAAAGAGGCCTCCCGGCTGGACTCTCGATCGCGATCCATCTTTGCTTGAAACGAGCGTCCCCGGCGTGTTTGCTGTGGGCGACGTCCGCGATGGTGCCGTTCGCCGTGTGGCCAACAGCGTCGGGGAAGGCTCTATCGTGCTGTATTTCATTCAGCAGTATTTGGCGAACCGCTAAGGAGCATGCGGATGGCAAAGGATTCCTGCGCGCGACCCACGCCAGAAGAACTCAAACGGTTCGAGCTTTTCGCCGGTGAAGAGCCAGCCGCACTCGATTGGCTGGCAGCTCAGTTCGAAGTGCGTTGCTATGAGTCCGGAGACCTCATTATGAAAGAGGGCATGCCCGCCACGGAATTTGTCGTGGTTCTCGAGGGCGAGATTCATATGCGGCGACCTGGCGATCCGTATGCCCCTGTATTTGTAAGGGTCGCCGGGCAAGCCACCGGTGTCCTGCCTTTTTCAAGATTAAAAGTGATTCGGGGCCGCGGCATTGCCGTAGGACGGACTCGCCTGGCGGTTATGCCTGCCACGGAGTTGCGTGAACTGGTCTATCGCGCCCCGAAGCTGGCCCAAAGGCTTGTTTCCGAAATGACCGATCGTACCCGCGAGTCCGCCCAAAACGAAGAGCGAACCAACAAAATGCTAGCCTTGGGCAAACTGGCGGCCGGCCTCGCTCACGAGCTAAATAATCCCGCGTCAGCGGCCGTCAGATCTTCCACGCTTCTTCGGGAAACCCTCATGCAACGCCGGCGAGAAGCGATTGCCATGCGCGGGGAATTGATTTCGGTCGAAGCCCAGAACTTGATGAATGCGCTAAGCGAATCCATTGCAGAATGCTCGAATATGACCAACCAAACCGATCCTCTTGCGCTTGCCGACTTGGAATCTGATCTTAGCGATTGGCTGGAAACCAGGAAATTGCCGTGCGAGCTGGCGGGAGATTTGGTCGGAGCCGGAATTACGGCCGAGAAGCTCGAACCCATCGCACAATCGCTGAGCAATGCCAATCTCGCGCGCGGGTTGCATATCTTGGTTTATGATCACCAGATTCTTTGCTTGGCGCGGGAAATTCAAGAGGCCTCGCGGCGAATCTCCGATCTCGTTCAGGCCGTGAAATCCTATTCGTATATGGACCAAACCCCGCTGAGCGAAATCGATGTTGAACAAGGAATCGAGGTGACCCTCCGCATGTTCCAACACCAGTTGAAGCACGGATTTGAAGTGCAACGGAATTTTTCCCATGCGCTTCCGAAAATCCCTGCAAACGGCAGCGAACTGAATCAGATCTGGACCAATCTGATCGACAATGCCATTGGTGCGATGAAGGACCTGCCTGAAGGGAAAAGAGTATTAGCGGTGTCTACAGCCTTGGAGCCGGATTGTCTCTTGATTCAATTTACAGACAGTGGGCCCGGAATTCCTCCGGAAATTCAGGGCAGAATCTTTGACCCGTTCTTTACCACCAAACCGGTTGGTGAAGGCACAGGATTAGGATTGGACATCGTTCAGCGAATCGTGCGAAATCATCAGGGAACCATACGGGTGGAATCGAAACCGGGCCGAACGGCGTTTCAGGTACGGCTGCCGCTGGCCAGGACCGGGCTCGATCCGAAAGTAAATACTCTAGCGCCTACCTGAATCAGAAGCGAATACTGGCGACTGGGAGTATTGCCGCGTGCTTGCATATTCCCCTTCGATGGATGAAAATCAGGAACCGCCAGGGGCCAAGTTTGGCGGAGCTGCTGACCAGGAGTTTGGGCTTGACGCGTCTAATTCTGAGCCTCGTGCGACCCTACCGCGGCACTCTGTTCGTCATTCTGCTGGCCATGCTGGTCGAGACTGCAATGAGCGTGGCTGCTCCGTGGCCGCTGAAAATCATTCTGGACAACGTTGTCGGGTCTCACAAACTCCCTCACTGGCTCAGTGATCTTTTGGCTCCCATTTTAAGTGGAAGCGGTAAAATGCAGATCGCGGTGGCGGCGGCAGTGGCCACCGTACTGATTGCGCTGTTTGGCGCGGTCGCTTCTTATGTGGCCAACTATTACACCACGAGCGTTGGTCAGTATGTCGCAAACGATTTGCGCATCAGGACCTATCATCATTTGCAGCAGCTCTCGCTGCGCTACTACGATACCCACCAGACCGGAAACCTTCTGAGCACCATCACTTCCGATGTGCAAACCATCCAAGGTTTTGCTTCTTCCGATACCCTTGGAATGTTTGTTGATCTGCTGACGATTATCGGGATGCTCTTTATTATGTTTTGGATGAATTGGGATTTTACGTTGATCGCCGTTGCGGTTACCCCGTTCATGCTCCTGCTGGTTTCTCGCTTCAAAAAAGCCGTCAAGAAAGCCACTCACGAGGTTCGCAAAGAACAAAGCAAAATTGTGTCGGTAGTTGAGCAAGGTTTGCAGTCGATGAGGGTGGTGAAAGCCTTTGGGCGGCAAGATCTTGCCGAACAGAATCTTGCCGAGGTCAGCCATGCAACGGTGGCAGCATCGCTTAAGGCTCGTCGAGTGAAAGCGCTCCTGGCTCCAATCGTTTCAATCACCGTTGCCTTATGCACCGCGATCGTTCTTTGGCGTGGCTCAGCGCTGATTCTTGCCGGGGCCATGACGGCAGGCGCGCTGACCGTTTTTCTCTCCTATCTCAGCAAGTTTTTCAAACCGGTGCAGGATCTTGCAAAGATGACCAACGCTATCGCCCAGGCAGCTGTGGGCGTTGAACGCGTCAGAAACATTCTGGAGGCCGATACCGTCATCCCTGAACGACCCAATGCACTCGTGCCAGAAGCGATAAAAGGCGAAATTGAATTTGAACACGTAGCCTTTGCCTACGTGGAGGACTCTCCAGTGCTTAAGGATGTTTCCTTTCACATTCAGCCGGGCCAGATGGTGGGCGTTGTGGGGCCAACCGGAGGTGGAAAATCCACCATCGTCAGTTTGATTCCTCGATTTTACGACCCCAGTGCCGGCGCGGTGAAGATCGATGGCAAAGACGTGCGGGATTACCAACACCTCGCTCTGCGCAATCATATCGGCTACGTGCTTCAGGAAACAATTCTGTTCGAGGGAACCATCCGCGACAATATTGCCTACGGCCGCAAAGACGTAACCCCGGAGCAGATAATCGAAGCGGCAAAATTGGCTAACGCAGACGAATTCATTTCCCGCATGCCTCATGGGTATGACACCATGGTGGGCGAGCGCGGCGAGACTCTTTCCGGAGGGCAGCGGCAGAGAATTGGCATCGCTCGCGCGGTCATTCGCAACAATCCGATTCTCATTCTCGATGAACCAACCGCGGCACTCGATACCGAATCAGAACGTCTGGTGATTGAAGCACTTGAACGGTTGATGAAAGGCCGAACCGTGATTACCATCGCCCACCGCCTGAGCACCATTCGTGATGCAAACAAAATCATCGTGTTGAAGGGCGGGGTGGTAGCGGAAGAAGGCACGCACGACGAGTTGCTGGCCAAAGGCGGGGTTTACGCCGAGCTTTATAGGATACAATTCAAAGCTCCGCCTTCTACGCCGGCAACACCGGTCGTTGCATGAATTGCTTGGCGGGGCGGACTGCAGTTTGGAGGTATGTTTAGCGCATGGGCGGGTCACGTCAATTAATCGTTTTGCCCGATGATTCGGCTAAGCCGATTCTCGAGTTGATTGAGCGCGCCAAGAAATCGCTGCGCATCAAAATGTTCCTGTTTTCGGATCCCCATTTGCTAAAAGCAGTCGTAGCGGCCCGGCATCGCGGAGTCGATGTAAAAGTCATGTTGAACCCAGCGCGGCGCAGCGGCGAATCCGAAAATAAGGTATCCCACAAACAGCTAAAAGCCGAGGGCGTCCACGTGCTCGACAGCAACCCGGCGTTTGATGTGACCCACGAAAAATCGATGGTCCTCGATGACACCACTGCGGTCATCTGTTCGCTAAATTGGGCTGCGAAAAATCTGACGGAAACACGCGACTATGCCGTTGCAACCTCTCACGCCCACGAAGTGGCCGAAGTTCTCGAATGCTTTGAGGCTGATTGGGCCAGAACAGATTTCAAGATCGGCGAGCATTCCCATTTAATCTGGTGCCAGGGCAACGGCCGTGAACGCATTGCCGAGTTCATCGACAGCGCGAAGGACACGATTTTTCTGCAAAACGAACGCTACCAGGACGCTGTCATTATTGAACGCTTGGTCCGCGCCGCGCGCCGTGGAGTAAAAATACACGTAATGGCTCGGCCCCCCCATAAGTTGAAAAAAGAGAAATTAGTCGAAGCCGTTGGCGGCCTTCGCATCATGGAAGATGTGGGGATCAAGATCAATAAGTTGAAGCATTTGAAATTGCACGCCAAAATGCTGCTAGCCGATCATGCACGTGCCATCGTGGGCTCCATCAACCTCGCTCCGGGAAGTTTTGACAGCCGCAGAGAATTGGCCATCCAGGTTAAGGACGAGGATGTGGTCGATCGCCTTCAGGAAATTGCTCATCACGATTGGAAGCATTCGCACCCACTGGACTTAACCGACGAGGGCCTCCTGGCGGAATTTAAGAATCACCAAACAGAAGGTGCGGACGATCTGGCGTTGCACGGCGATGATGAGGATCACGACAAAGACTAGTTTCTGCCTCTAGCGCTCAAGATAAAATCCATCTCTGGTTTGTACGAGCAAATCCTTCCCTTTCACCGCCAGATGTAATTTGTGATAGCCCACACCGCTGTCATCTTTAGACGGCGTGTAGCCCAGACTGTATTGATTCCGCAATTCTTCATCGATCGCCGCGTATATCTTGTCGATCGGTTCCTTCTTAGAAACCTCGTAAAACCGTCCACCCGTTTCTTTGGACATTTGCTCTAATACCTTCTTCCCGTCCGGATGCGATTCCTCCGTTCGCCGAGGATAACCCCCGCCGTGACCGCCCATTCCGCCCATATGCGGGCCGCCAAACCCAGCACTGCTTCCGTATCCCTCTTTGTCTGCGAACAGGATGCAATAAAGTAGGGTATCGGCGCGCTGCGCCGTCTCAATCGCATCTTGCAAGGTTTCCTTACTGCCGTGATCCACCCCGTCAGTTAACAGGATCAGAGCCTTCCGTCCCTGCTGCTTCTTCATCAATTCATCTGACGCTAGATACACCGCGTCATAGAGAAGAGTGCCGGCTCCCCCGCCATGGCCGTGGGAGCCATGTCCTCCGTAACCCCCTCCGCCACCACTTCCGCTCCCGCTCTGCGACCCGCCGCCAGATCCCGATTGCGAGAACTCTGGCGAGTCGATTTTCTCGATAGCCGTTTGCAATTTTTGCCGGGACCCTGTGAGATCCTGAAGAAGTTCAACTTCACGCGCGAATTGGATGACAAACGCTTTGTCTTTGTCCGCCCGCATGATGTGATCAAGGAACGACCGGCTGGCGTCGCGCTCCTGCCCGAGCACACGCCTTTGGCTCATGCTGGTGTCGACGAGCAAGCCCAGCGTGAGCGGCAGATCGGATTCCTTTGCAAAGTAGGTAATTGTTTGTGGCTTGCCGTCCTGGTCCAGCGCAAAATCGTCTTTGGTCAGATTGGAAACGATGTTTCCATGCTTGTCTCTAACCGTAGCCAGCAGGTTGACCGCATTTACGTTTAGAGTGATGGGCGCGTTTTGCTGGCTACCTACAGGCGCTTCCGACAACACCAAGGAAACAATAAGAACAATGGCAAATGGCGTAAGCCAAGAAAACGGTTCTTGCTTCGGGCGGACGGTCTTATTTGCTTTGGGACTCCGCCCGTCAATTTCCATGGGTGACCTTTTCCTCGGCTTGTGGATCGATGGTTGTGAACACGAAATCAATCGAGCGAAATCTGCCTTAGCTCCTGATTCCCGACGGGCCGGCAAAAAGTTCCCAGTCTTCGATGCAGCCTAGTTTGTTTCGGGGCAAGCTGTAGGATGCGGCCAGTCTTCTGGCGGGTTTTCTTTGATTCTGGCGATATCCGCCCTGCCCTTTCAGCAGAAGCAGAGCTTCCACCGGCAACCTGGCGCTTCACGGTACAGGGATGCCTGGCCCGCTCGAGTTAATTTTACCCTGACTGCGCCATTCGATTATCCTATCTGTCTAAGTCAGTGTGAGGAAAATGCCGCCGGAAGGCTCAAATCACGATTCCCTAGCAAACATACAAGCCGGTAAAGTGCGAAGAATTCTGTTCCTCGCCTTTGGCGGTTTGCTCGCTCTTATGGTTGTTGCGGGATTGGACGCACTGCGTTCCCTTCGCCAACTGGACGGAATGGAGCGGCAGGTAAATCAAAGATATTCCGCGCACAATCAAGCTCTGACAACAATTCTTATTTCCGTCCACGTTTATCACGATCAGATGGAACGCTATTTAATCCAAGGCGATGCTTCTCTAAGCAACGCGGGCGCGGCTGACGTAAAGAACCGCGGCGACGAAGCTGAAGTTGCGATAGAGAAATTCCCAGCCGATGCTGATGCGGAAGAACGAGCAATGCTGGCGCAAATCCAGCAGAAAATCCTTGAGCAGGAAAATTCCTTCGCTCTTCTGGTTATGGCCCAGGCGCAAGGGGTCCCAGAGGAGCGGTTGCAAATCGTCTTGGAACAAATGATGCTCAGGCGTGCCTACATCTTGCAAATTTCGCGCAATATCGCCTTGTGGAATGAGCGCAAGCTGGTTGAGGCTACAGAATCGCTTGCCGCTAATTTTCAAGGCCTGCAGAGCCGCCTTGCGGCCATGGTTGGTTTATCCCTTTTGGCCGGACTGCTGCTATCGCTGATCGGCGGCTTTTACATCTTGCGTTTGGAGAAGCAAGGCCGCGTTCGTTATCAGGAACTCGTCGCCAGCCGCCAGCAACTGGAAGCGCTTTCCGCGCGCTTGGTCGACGCGCAGGAGGAAGAGCGGCGGTCAATCTCTCGTGAATTGCATGATGAGGTCGGTCAGACGCTCGGTGCGTTGCTCGTCGATATCGGGCAACTCTCGAAGCTCGTGCCCCCGGAAGACACTTTTCTGCAATCGCAAATCTCGCGCATCAAGTCTGCTGGGGAATCAGCCGTAAAGTCCATCCGCGATATGGCCCTGCTGCTCCGTCCACCGATGCTCGACGACTTAGGGCTAGTGCCTGCACTCGAATGGCAAGGCCGCGAGATCTCCCGTCGCGGCGAGATGGAGGTTGACGTTCATTCCGAACATGTTTCCGAACAACTCGCCGATGACATCCGGGTTTGTATTTACCGCTTGGTTCAGGAAGCGCTCAACAACGCCGCCAGACATTCAGGGGCCAAACACGCGAAAGTTTCGATCAGGCAAAACGCCGACAAAATTCATGTTGAAGTCAGCGATGACGGAAAAGGATTTGAAACCGAACGCGTCCGGGGAATGGGAATTCTTGGCATGGAAGAACGAGTCAAGCGACTGGGCGGCACCCTGCTGATTCACTCGACGCCCGCCACAGGCACTACCATTAGGGCCGAATTGCCTTCGCGTCGCGTGGAGGCCGCTTGAGCCATGAGAAAAATTCGCATCGTCCTCGCGGATGACCACAAGTTGATGCGCAGCGGTTTGCGGGTCCTGCTTGAGCAGCAGCAGGATTTTACCGTCATTGGCGAAGCCTCCGACGGTCGGGAAGCGGTCGCCCTGGTCAATTCGCAAAAACCCGACGTACTCGTCATGGATATCGGCATGCCCAATTTGAATGGAATCGAAGCGGCCGGGCAGATTACCGAGGATCACCCTGAAATCTCCATTGTGATGTTAAGCATGCATTCGGATGAAAGTTATGTGTTGCGGGCATTGAAGGCCGGCGCCAAGGGCTATCTGCTGAAAGATTCCGCGGAAACCGATCTGATCCGTGCCGTCCACTCGGTCGCCGAAGGTAAATCATTTTTCAGTCCGGCCGTCAGCAAGGTTTTGCTCGATGATTACGTTCGCAAATTAAAACGCTCGGGCAGCGAAGATCCCTACGACCTGCTCACCCCCAGAGAACGCGAAGTTTTGCAGCTCATCGTCGAGGGCAAATCAAATAAAGACGTCGCGCAGCTTCTCAATTTGAGCGTCTACACGGTTGAAACGCACCGCTCCAACATCATGGAAAAGCTGAATCTCCATGGCGTGCCTGAGCTGATTCTCTACGCCGTCAGGAAAGGCATCATTTCCTAGCCCTCCTGCCAAAAAACCTGCCTTCTCATCCATAGCTTCGGCCTACCCAATCGTCGGCCATAAAGATACCCACTGGCCGGGAGAATCCGCTTGAACCTTTCCTGCGTCTTACTGATGTGACCAAACTCGCGCACCACCAATTGTGTAGGTTGCGCACAAACCTAAGGACGGACACATGAACGATAACTTTTCTTTGTTTAAATCCAGGCCCGCTGCGCTCGCCCTCGGATTGGTATTGGGGGCCGCTGGCTTGGGTTTTGCGCACACCATTCAAAAATCAACCGACGGCAGTAAGACAACCGCCAACGACAAGCCAGCGAATCCGCCGGCAACTCTCAAGCTTGCTGCCGTGAACGAAGGCGAGAGTAAGACCAGTTTTGCCCCTGTGGTGAAAGCTGTTTTGCCTTCCGTCGTAAACATCTCCTCGTCCAAGGTTGTAAAGGCGCAGGGAATCGAACCGATGCAAATGGATCCTATGTTTCGCCAGTTCTTCGGGCAACAGGGTGACGGCCACTTCCGCACGCCCAAAGATCAGCGGGAGAAGAGCCTTGGCTCTGGCGTAATCGTCAGCCCGGAAGGCTACATCCTAACCAACAACCACGTAGTCGATGGAGCGACCGACGTCCGCGTGACTCTTGCCGACAAGCGCGAGTTCCAGGCGCGTATCGTCGGTACCGACCCGAAGACGGACGTCGCCGTGCTGAAAATTGATGCGAACGAGCTCGCTCCGCTAACCATCGGCGACTCTTCCAAAGTGGAAGTTGGCGACGTGGCGATTGCCGTTGGCGATCCGTTTGGCGTCGGCCAGACCGTGACCAAGGGAATCATCAGCGCCAAGGGCCGCGGCGGACTTGGCATTGAAGACTACGAAGATTTTCTGCAGACCGATGCGCCGATCAATCCGGGGAATTCCGGCGGCGCCCTCGTCAATGATCGCGGCGAACTGATCGGCATCAACACGGCCATCATTTCGCACGGCTCCGGCGGCAGCCAAGGTATCGGGTTTGCCGTGCCGGCCAATCTCGCGCGCCAGGTAATGGACCAGATTCTGAAGAACGGCAAGGTCGTCCGCGCCTATCTCGGCATCTTGCCGCAAGACGTAACGCCCGGTATGGCCAAGGCGTTCGGGGAAAAGGAAGCCCGCGGCATCGTTGTGGGTGACGTGACTCCGGACAGCCCGGCACAGCATAGTGGCATTGAGCGCGGCGACATCTTGCTCGAACTCGACGGCAAACCGGTCGCCGACAGCAACGCCCTGCGCATGACGATTTCTATGATGCCTCCGGGATCCAGGATCAATCTCAAAGTGATGCGCAACGGCAGCCAACATGACCTGACCGTCAAGCTCGCCGAAATGCCGACGGAAACCGCGAAACTCAATTCGCACGACGACAAGGGCAGCAATACGGCGCTCGACGGTGTCGAAGTCACTGGCCTCAACCCGCAGATCGCCGAGCAGCTCAATCTGCCTCCGAGCACCACGGGAGTTGTGGTTTCTGGCGTCGATCCCTCGAGCAAGATGGCGGACTCCGGTTTGCGCGAAGGCGATGTCATTCAGGAAGTGAATCACCAACAGGTGAAGAACATCTCTGAGTTCCAGAGCGCAGTGCGGAAAGCTGGCGATTCTCCGCTGCTGCTCGTCAATCGTGGCGGCAGAACGCTATACATCGCCTCCTAATCCGCCCGCTCCCATCCTGGTGCCCGTCAGCGAGGCGGGCACCGGGAGAGGGAAGCAACTTTTATTCCAGCCCAGAGTTTAATCAGTAGGGAGTGGCTGTGGGGGAGAGATATGAAAAATACCAAGGAAACTCCGAAGACAGAAAGGGACTGCGAAATTATGGCTCAAGAAATCCGCCGATCGCTGAATCCCATCGATGAAGTGACCCAGTGGGAGCTGCAGGTCTTGGACGCGATTTTCGACGAATCGCGCAATCATCCGGAAGAATTTCAGCAGTTGTACGTGAAGCCACTGCTCGAGGAAGGTGTCGCGATCGATTCGGCGTTTCAACTGCTCGTCGAAGGTGTATTCCGCCCGAACTAAATTCAATTCACTCCCTAAAACGAAAGACCTCAATCCCGGCGAGGGGATGGAGGTCTTTCCATTTTAGATTCCGCGATCCGATTACCAGCCGGTACGGTATACTCGGCTAAAATATTGGTTCGCTTCCGGCACGTTGGTCACCTGCATGTTCGCTCCGTCGTAGGTAAGTTTTTTGTTTCCGGAGCGCAGCGAAACCACTCCAAGCAACATGACTTCGGTTAGCTGCGCTGCATACTGGAACGGGCAAGAGGTTTGCGTCTTACCCTTGGCTGCGTCCACCCAGTTCATTTCGTGTGCTTCGTTGGCTATGCGCGGAAGCGTTTCCCGGGGCTTAGCCACCGAGGCTTCGAGCGAGCTCGGCAACAAGCGTGGCTTTGCGCCATAAGTGTCATGCAACAGCTTGCCCTTGCTTCCGATCAGCAAACTCCCCCCTTCCTTCTTCAGCTCTTCCTCACCGATCTCTTCTGGCTTGGGTGGCATCAACCCACCGTCATACCACGTTAGCTTCACCGCAGGCATCGATCCGCGCGCGGCGAATTCGTAGAAGGTCATCGTGGCCGTGGGATACGAAGCGCCATTGAACGGAGTCGAGACTGTTTGAATACTGGTCGGCAGTCCCAGGTTGAGCGACCACATCGAAACATCCAGCAGGTGCGCTCCCATGTCGCCGATTGCCCCCACTCCCCAATCCACCCAGCCGCGCCAATTAAATGGGTGATAGATCGGGTGGTAATCTACATTCGGCCCGACGCCCAGGAAAAGATTCCACGAGAGTGTCCCCGGAATTGGATAATTCCCCGCCATCGCCGCTGCCACTCGCGTATCGACTCCCGCCGGATTCCACGCCAAGGTGTCCAGCGGATCCTTCGGAGCCTGCGGCCGTGGCACACCTTGAGGCCAAAATCCCACCGGGCGATCCGTCCAAATATGAATTTCGCGGACTTCGCCGATCGCACCCGACTGAATTAGCTCAACGGCATAGCGCGCATCGTTCAGCGAGTGCCCTTGATTGCCCATCTGCGTCGCGAGTTTCGTTTCCTGCGCGCGTTTGGAAAGTTTGCGCGCTTCATCAATCGACCAGGTCAGCGGCTTCTGCACGTACACATGCTTGGCAAGATCCATCGAGGCCAAGGTAATTGCCGCATGCATATGGTCGGGGGTCGCCACCACTACGGCATCAATATCCTTTTGCTTTTCGAGCATCTGGCGGTAATCCGAGTAGCGTTTGGCCTTCGGAATCAGATCATTCTTCAAATGCAAAATGTTGGCCAGTCGCTCTTTGCTCTTGGCATCGGCGGCCGCGGCAGCAGGGCTAGCGACCGCACCAGCAGTTGGATGATCAATGTGATTCTGCAAATTGGAAGCGTCGGTATCCAGGGTGGAGAGTTTTTTGTCCGTGTAGCCCCAGTCAACGTCGCACAGCGCAACAATGTTCTGGCTCGCGAGATTGATCAGGTTGCTGCGGCCCATCCCGCCGACGCCCACGCAGGCGATATTTAGCAAGTCACTCGGTGGCGTATATCCGCGGCCGAGAACATGCCGCGGAACGATCGTCACCGCTGCACTCGCCACCGCCGCCTTTTCAATAAAACTGCGCCGCGAGATCTCCTTCTTTTCTTCGGACATCCGAATTACCTCCAATAGGTCTGGAATGACAGGATCAAAAATAGCCTTGCAGGTTGCTCCGCACCACGTACTTAAGTACGCCTCCTCCGAGAGAAACGCAAGGAAACATATCTTCTCTGGGTCCTCTCTCCGTTCCGCCCCGGACCTTCGGTCTTGGCCTCCCCGCTCCCCTGACTTCCTCAACAAGCTTCCCGGGGCATAATCTCCCGTCTTATGCCGCTCGTTCCGGGTACTCAGCTCAGTCCCTACGAAATCATTGCTCCTCTCGGTTCCGGGTTATGGGCGAAGTCTATCGCGCGAAAGATACGCGCCTGGATCGAACCGTCGCCATCAAGGATTGAAGCGCCTCACTTTTGCTCCGGCCATTGATGCCGCGCCGGCATGGAGCCCCGATGGGCCCCGCCTGCTTCTTCGCCTCCAGTCGAACCCATGGGTTTTCACTGTACGTGAAAAACGCCGATGGAACCGAAGACGATAAATTGCTGAACCTGGACGCATCCGATACGTCTGACAAATATTCCAGCGACTGGTCGCCTGATGGCAAATCCATTCTCTACGATCGCGCTAGGGAATTGTGGGTAGCGACATTGCCGACCTGAAAACGCGTCCATTGGTGACGAGTTCGGCCACGATCAGAAACGCCAAATTTTCGCCCAATGGCAAATGGGTGGCGTACTCCTTGAACGAAACGGCAAGTGGCAAGTCTCAAGCGGCGGCGGAACCCAGCCCCGATGGCGCGGTGACGGCCAGGAATTGTTCTAGCTTGCCCCCGACGGAAGACTGATGGCCGTGCCCCCAGGCGAACGCTCGGGAACTGATTGCCACTTGCGAACGCTTCTCCTACGACGTCGCCAAAGATGGCCAGCGCTTCCTCATCAACACCCAGGTCAAAAACGTCGAAAACCAGCCGATGTCGGTAGTCCTCGACTGGGACACCCTGCTGAAAAAGTAGCTTCACGCAGGCGGCAGCACGTTCTGCCTATCCCGGATCTTCCATCCCCGAGTCTTCTCGACATACAGCGCTGCTTACTTGATCCATTCCGATCCCGTCCAGCTAAATCGCTGTATGTTACCGGCCCCACCCATGATGGTGACTGCCCGCGCCGTGCCTGACTGGTTAGGTACGCCGATGAAAATCGTTCCGTTTAGCAAGTTGTTGTTGCCATCTATAAAGGCACCACTTGGCGTGAATTGCATGACGGTAGTTCCGGAGGAAGCACCTGCAAAGCAAACGGCAGCGCTATTTCCAAATTGCATGGGTGTGTCTGGCACACCCGGTTCGAGCACAAATTGCGTCCCGCCGGGAACCGCCACGCTACGCGCAGGCTGTGCCGCGTCGCCTGGCAATGGCACTGTTTGAAAAATTAAATGTTGGGCATTGTCGGGAGCGGCGAACGTAGTATCCACGGTAACGATCACATTTCGCCGCTGCGTGACCGCCGCCATGCGAGCCAATCGGAGTTGGCTCAGCACCGTATCTGCTGCCGTATCGGCTTTTACATTTTGGGACATACCGCTTGTGCCGATGATCGCTACGGTCAACAGGATCCCAACGATGGCCAGGACAACCGTGCATTCTAGAAGAGAATACCCGCGCATTGCCTTCGCTCGACGGTTCAAGGGCAGCTCCGAATCTCACAACGGCTAGCTCGAATGGAAAGGGGAACAAACTTTCTGCCGGGGCTTACGTGTGACTCGACTGGATGAATGTTTTGAGTTTGTTGCTTTCCCTTGTCGGGGAATATGGCTAACCAGTACCGAACACCGCTCCATCATTTTAGTACCGTCGGCCCAGGACCCCATCGCAAGGGGAGAATTCCCCGTCCTTTGAGCGCCGCGACGTCGGGTTGGAGGTAGATGGCGAATACTGGGGTGGGTGCCGACGAATTATTTCGTGCCGGCGCCTGCAGGACCGGGACCGCGTCGGCGGAACCAGCCACCTACGGATTTAGGGGTGCCATAGAGAGGAGTAGCCTTGTCCTTCTTCTGCTTCTCGTGGTGCCACCAATGCCAATGGGTGTGAACCTTGTTGCCTTCGACGCCTGCGCCTTTCGGTCCTGGCCCTTTTGCCGAGGTCGAGAGCGCTCCAAAACTCAAACAAAGCACGCAGGAAAACGCCAATATCGCTTTTCTCATGGCTTGTGCTCCACTGCTACCTTTGTCACATGCCCGAGCCTCTGCCCGCTACTGTACCTAAGGACATGGCGGCGAACTAGCCACCGGTACGAGAGTGCTAGGAAGAACGATGGTTTGGGAAGCATGCGGTTCTCTGGCAAGCTGCCGGCGCGCGGGTGCCGCGAAGGCTCCGATCGAACGATTAAAAAAAGAGCCTCATAACCGACCTACGAGGCACCCCTAGGGCATGAGCGCAGGCCTAGTCTTTGACCTTGGTCCAGGTGCTGTCCGGATTGTATTCGGTGATCTGCTTGGCCAATTCGGTGGTGTCCGGCCCTAAGTCTTTCTGGTAGACCACACCGTCCTGGTTGATGATGAACGTCATCACCCCGCTGCTCTTATATTGTGCAGGATAGGCGACCACGCCGACTCCGCCCTTTAGTTGGCCGTCAATGACGTAGCTTTTTGCGCCGCCCTTTGCGGCAGGGCCTTGCGCCTTCAGCCCATGGTAGTAGTAGCCGTGATAGGGATCGCCCTTCTGATAGCCCTCTTCTGCGGCGCCTGCCAGGAATGGGCCAGCAGGACTGGGAGCCTCGCCCTCGGCAACTTCCCAATACAAGCCGTTATGTTTGCCCGGATCGCTCCTCAGCTTCTCCGCGTAAATTCCAGCGGGTAAACCGTCATGTCCCACGGCCGCATAATCCAGTTGCGAAGCGATGACTCCGCGACATACCGCGATTGCGCCCAATTCGTTGTCACCAATTCGCCGGTAGATCAGTTCCTGTTTCCCGGCGGCGGTGTCGAAATGCCATTTGCCGTCGGCCAACACGATGGGGATCGGCAACTCCCAGTTTTTCGCGCCAACTTGCAGAACACGTGTGTTGGCATCTTCGGTCACGATGGCGTGCTTGGTTTTGTAGGACTTCAGAAAACCCGCGCGGGAGTTTTTGTCTTGAACATCATCGCCAGAGGAAACCAGATCTTTCCCGTCCTCCCCGAAAATGGCGATCAGTTCATCCTGGTTGTTGGACTCTACTGCAGCCATCAACGCTTTCACCGCTTCGCGTGGTGTGGCAAAGGTTTTCTGATCGGCAGCGAGGCAGACAACAGTAAAGATCGATGCGAACAGTGCAAAGGCAAGAAGGAGTTTTGTGGTTTTCATCTTAATTCCTCTTCACATTCTTTGGAGCAGCCGCTGGTTTCGCGGCAGGTTTGCTCGGAGCGGAATGTTGGGGAGCGCCCATACTCTGGCGGCCGCGATTGCTCGCCGAACGATCCGCGCTGGGGTTGCTTGCGCCACCAAATGCTCCACCGGGTTTGGATTGCTGCTGCGGTCGAGCCGCTGGCTGCGGGCTTGCCGCTGGCCGGCTCATCTGATTGCTGGTTGCTGGTCGATTTGCCGGAGCGTTTCCCGTCGATGGCCGCGCGGCGGGAGAGGCAGTGTTTTGTCGTCCACCACTTTGATTTCCGAAGCCGCGGTCAACGTTGGCGTTGCCGAACTTATTGTTGCCATTCGGTTGTCCTCCGCCACTTGCTCCGCCGGGACGCGTGTTCGGTGCCGCACTATTTGCGCCGCCTCCCGGCCGAGTTTGCGCGTTCCCGTTTGCGCCACCCTTATTCCCTTGATAGCTGCTCTGGCCTTTCCAGTTATTATTGCCAGCGCCGCCGGTAGTATTGTTTCCGGGCCTTTGTGCTACGTTGCTTCCCGGCTGACCATTATTTTTATTGCCGGGCCGAGCGTTAGAGTTTCCGCTGTTGTTGCCACCCTGATTTCCTGGCCGATTCTGGGCGTTGCCTTGATAACCGCTGCCGTTGCCTTTGTTGGGCCGAGTGTAATTTGCGCTTTGGTTGTAGCCAGGCTTGTTGCCCATGCTGTTCGCGTACACGCCGTTCGGTTTGTTGTTGTAGTGGACGGGCATCGGTTTGTAGTTGGGTTTCAGATTGGAGTTGTTGTTGAAGCGGTTATAGTAATTATTGTTGTAGCGATTGTTGTTGATGTAGATGTTGTTGTTGCCGTAGTGGACAGGCCGGTTGTAGCCGTAAGACGGCCCCCATCCGCCACCATAGTAGGGATGGTACGGAGGTGGATAGTAGGGCCGTCCGCCGTAGTACACGCCGCCGTAGCCCCAGGCCGGATAATAATAATTGTTACTGTTGATCGCGGCGCCGACTGCGATTCCCGCTCCGAAGGAAAGCAGTCCGATCAGCACCGCGCTCCCCGTGCTCACGCCGCTGCTCTGCTGCTGGACAACTACTGTGCTGTTGGAACTCGACGTCGTTGCAGGGCCACTGGTGGTCGTTGTGGTGGTGCTCGAACCGTCAGGATTCGTCGTCGTTGTGGTGGTGCTAAAAACTTGTGTGGGATCGTACTGCGGAACGTAAACAACTTTAGGATTTGCCGGGGCCAGCTCGACAATTTCCTGCCCTTGATCCTGCTTCACGTTCACTTTCATTTGGTCCGAGGATTTCAAAGCGCCGTTATCGACTGCGATTGCGCGGAGGCGCTGCACCGAACCCAGGACGGCCTTAGGATCGGCAGAGTAGGCAGCACCAAGTTGCTTGGTCCAATCAAACTGCGTGCACATCATGTCGATGACCGAAGGATAATGCAGCAGCGCTTGCATGACCGGCGTGAATCCGGCCTTTGCAGAAGCTTGATCGAGTGCTGCTTCCTTCAAATTTTGATTCTGATCGAGTGTCAGCCAATTGCCGCCATCCATCACTTGCTGCGGATCGACAGAAGCTTGCAACAGTACCGCGAGAACGGGATCAGGATAGAGAGCGATGGGGGCGAGCAACTCGTCCAGACCTGCAGGAGTCAGATTAACGTCCGGCAATTGGATCGGTTGTTGCTGTTGGCCCGCTGTTTGTTGCTGGCCGCCTTGCTGCGCCGGATCTTGCTGCTGATTCGATACAGGAGTTCCAACTGCGGCATCTTGCGAAGCCGGCGCAGCTTGTTGAACCACTTGTGCGGGTTGGTTCTCTTTTGCGCCGCAGCCTTCTAAACCTATCGGCGCACCAATTAACGAAAAAGTGGAAACCCACGCTAGGTAAATTCTAAGATTATTCATGACGCCTCACAGACCCAATTTTTGATCACCTGGAATGAAGGAGCACAACAGAAGACAATTCCGTCCTCGGGCGGAAGGGATTGTTGGCAGAACCGCCTCAGGTAATAACGGAATAATACCACATTCCAATCTGATTCCGTGAACTGGGCCGGAGCTTACCCCGACTAGGCCACTGCGCCTGCCTTGACCTAACACCAACAAGCCTTCTCGCGACGCTTCACTAAGGTTTCTCGTATACGCGTCAGCGAGCATCAGGCCGAAAGCGTGACCAACGATTCGCGATTTTTTCGTTTCCGAGGAGACCCAGTCGAGCGGAGGGTTTTACCGGGCCGATTTTATCGTGCGAAAAGCTTCTGAACGAGGGCGAGGTCAGCGGCAGATACGTCCGAGACGGCGTAAAATTCCATTCCGTTCTGCCGCCAACTGATCCATTGATAGCCTTGGAGCGAACCGAATTGTGGGCCGGCGTCCCCTTGATCCGTTGGCCAGATGAAAATGTTCACCAGGTGTTTGTGGCGGCCGTAGACGAGCACAGCCGTTGAGCGGCCGTGAACCACGTCCAGACGCCCGCCCTCGAGCGGGAATCCTTCCTCGGCGAAATCGTGAACCGGTGGAGCGAAGTCCACTTTACCCGCGAACCAGGGTTTTACGGTGTGCTGATCGGTAGAGAGGACATCGGTCAGGTGTCCAGGTTGCAGCGAGCGCAAGTGGGCATCAACCACTTCGGCGGCGAGAACTTGTTGCTGGCTGCTGCTGCGAAAAACGGAAGCAACGTGCCACCCGATATAGGCAAGCAGCAAGAATGCCGCGGCGACAGCAAGCTCTCGCCACGCGAACTGCGCCGGAGGAACCGCGCGCTCTATAGAACTTGTGCCCGCAGCGTGAACGGCGGCGAGAACTTTCCTCCGAAACGACGATGGCGTTTTTTCGTAGAGTTGTCGAGAGCTCAAGGACGAGCGCAAGGATCGGAGCGACGCCAACGCTTCTGTGCACTCGGGGCATCGCGCCAGGTGCAGCGCAAAGTCTGCGGCACCAAGCGGATCCAGCTCGTTATCGAAGTACGCATGAAGAATGGTGTCAGTGCGATCACAAGCCATGCTGGGCCTCCTGGTTTCCAGGACTCGCAAGTGCCAGTTGAAGTTGCTGTCGAGCACGGGAGAGCGTAGACATCACCGTGCCCAGGGGAATCGAAGTAATCGTTGAGATTTCCTTGTACGAGCATCCCTCCAACTCACGAAGCACAAGTACCTCTCGAAGGCGTGGTGGCAAAGACTCTAAAGCGGTCGTAAGCCTTTCGCGATTGTCCTTGGCGATCGCAATTGCTTCCGGTGTCGGGCTCGCCGGGCCATGACGAGTTTCGTCGAACTCGGTCATATCTTGTGCACGGCGATTTTTCTCCAACCAGCTGTAACAGGTATTCCGCACAATTTGCAGCAGCCATGCGCGCACATCTCCCCCACGGAAATTTGGGAAGAACCGGTAGGAACGCAGCATCGCCTCTTGTGCTACGTCTTCAGCGTCGGCGCCCCGTCGCAACAACCAGCGGGCGAGATTGTACGCGGCATCGAGATGTGGCAACACCAGCGCCTCGAAACGCACCTGATCCTGCGAGTCCAGCACGTCGGAACCTTTCCCTTGGACAGGGTTGCTCATGAATAAGGACTGCTCCAGCGTCGATTTTATTCCATTCACCGCCGTTTTATTTCTAATCCTAAAAAGATTTAGTGCTCGTTCGTTTTTGGGAATAAAGAACCGCCTGCCCCGGTCTCTATAGATGAAACCCAAGTGCGGTGCGGGAGGATCCCGCTGCGCCAAGGCACGAGCGAGGAGAAACTATGACCGAGAAATTCGAAGAGGATCGGCTCCTACATGATCACAATCATGACGGGGTAGACCGTCGGGGATTTTTAAAATGTATGGCCTGGGCTGGGACAGGAGTACTGTGCGTAATGTCGGGTGGCGTGCTGAAGTCTTATAGCTTGAGCGAGATGTCCCAGATCGGTGGCCAGGCGGCGACTGGTGAACTGAGCTTCCTGCAGATTAGCGACAGTCATATGGGGTTTAACAAAGCGGCCAATCCCGATGTTGTGGGAACACTGAAGGCCGCAGTAGACAAGATCAACAGTCTGCCAATTCCTCCAGAGTTCATGCTGCACACCGGGGATATCAGCCACCTTTCGAAACCAGAAGAGTTCGATACCGTTGATCAGATTCTGAGAAGCGCGAAACCGAAGGATGTGTTTTTCGTTCCGGGCGAGCACGATATGCTGAACGATGACGGACGACAGTATATGGACCGATACGGAAAGGGCGCGAAAGGCGCCGGCTGGTACAGTTTCGAGAAGAAAGGCGTGCATTTCATCGGGCTGGTGAACGTCCTCAATTTGAAGGCCGGTGGACTCGGCACGCTTGGCTCTGAGCAACTCGAGTGGATGCAGAATGACATCAAGCATCTGAAACACAGTACGCCCATCGTAGTGTTCGCTCACATTCCTCTCTGGTCCGTATATCCGGAATGGGGTTGGGGCACGGAAGATAGCGCGCAAGCACTGAGCTATTTGAAAAAGTTCGCTTCGGTCACCGTGTTGAACGGCCACATTCACCAGACGATGCAAAAGGTCGAAGGAAACATAACCTTTCACACGGCGGCTTCCACGGCATTTCCGCAACCGCAGCCAGGCAAAACGGATTCCCCCGGGCCGATGAAAGTACCAGCGGAGCAGTTGAAGAATTTGCTGGGAATTACCGAGGTAAACTATGTCCCGGGGCAGCATGCGCTGGCAGTCGTGGATTCCACGCTCGGTTAATTTGACAACATCCGTCGAACCGCAAGATCAGATCTGAGCAAATCGAGAAAGGATAAAACCATGATGACGAGGAGCTGTGTGTGCATCGCAAGTTTGGTCGTGCTTTTGGCGCTCGGAGTCCTAGGATCCGAGGTCGGGACGGCCAGTGCAGGGCAGGCGCCGCCGGCCGCCGCGGCAGTGAAGATCGACAATTTCAGTTTTGGGCCCGGGGCGCTCACCGTAAGCGTAGGGACGACGGTGACCTGGAGCAATCGAGATGATATTCCGCACACGGTCGTCAGCACCGACGGCGCGTTCAAGTCCAAAGTGCTCGACACCGATGACCAGTTCTCCTTCACGTTTAGCAAGGCAGGAACGTATCCCTATTTCTGTTCGATTCATCCGAAGATGACCGGAAAAGTCGTTGTGGAGTGAGGGGGCGATCGCCGTGAATCCCTTCGACATCAAAACCGTGTTTTTGACCAAGCACGCGCAGCATGTGGTGCTGGTTCACTTTCCTATTGCCCTCTTTACCGTGGCCGTGGCGTTTGATTTTATTGCCCAGTGGACAAAGAACCGTTCGTTGGCGAGCACCGTGTATTGCAATCTTCTGGTTGCGGCGGTGTTTACTTTACCGGTTCTGGCGAGCGGTCTGATCGCGTGGCGATGGGCGCTTCTGGGGCAAAAGCTCACTGGCATTCTCCGGATGCATTTGGTTCTCGGCTGCCTGTCGAGCTTGCTGATCTGCTGGTTTTCTTGATCCACTGGAAGGCTCGGCAGAATCCAGCGGACTCTTTGCCTCGATTCCGACTTGCAATCGAAGCACTGGCCGTTATGCTCATCGCTTTGACCGGACATCTCGGTGGAATTCTGAGCGGCATAAACAGTTAGAGGAGAACTGTGTGCTTGAATCGGCGCTTTCCGTTGCTGTAGTCAGCGACAATCTGGCCGCTACCTCGTAGCTTATATTTGTAGGTGGTTAGTCCTTCGATGCCCATCGGTCCGCGGGCGTGTAGCTTGCCGTTGCTAATGCCAACTTCAGCGCCGAGGCCGTAGCGATAGCCGTCGGCAAAGCGGGTCGAGGCATTGTGAAACACTCCGGCGGCGTCAACCTCTTGTAGAAATCGTTCGGCGGTGGCTTGGTCTTCCGTAACGATGCATTCGGTGTGCTTTGAGCCATACTGGTCAATGTGTTCGAGTCCTTCTTCGAAGGAATCTACAATTCTCACCGCGAGGATCAGGTCGGAATATTCCGTCCGCCAGTCACGCTCGCTGGCAGCGACCAGCTGCTCGTTGGGAAACAGAGCCAAGACACGCGGACAGCCCCGAACTTCTACATTCGCTATTTTTAGTTCGGCGATGACTTTTGGCAAGAATTCGGCGGCGATTTCCTTATGCACCAGCAACGTCTCGACGGAATTGCAAGCGGCAGGATACTGAACTTTTGAGTCTAACGCGACGGACACAGCTCGATTCAGGTCCGCCGCGCGATCCACGAACACGTGGCAGATTCCCTCGCCGTGGCCGAGGACAGGGATCCTGCTGTTTTGCTCCATGAAGGCGACAAACTCTTTTGAACCGCGCGGGATCAAAAGATCGACTTCGCCCTCAAGTTGCAAAAGCTCCATGACATCGGAACGAGACTGCAGTAGCTCGACGGACTCCTGGGGCGCATCAGGAAATTCGCCAAGCGTCTCTCTCCAGACCGCCACCATACTTTCGTTGCTGTGAGCGGCTTCCTTGCCACCTTTTAGCAGAACTGCGTTGCCGGACTTGAGCGCCAAGGAAGCGACCTGGGGTATGACGTCAGGTCGCGATTCGAATACGACCGCAATCACTCCGAGCGGGCAGGATTCCTTCTCTAGGATCAGGCCTTGGTCGAGTTCAGTCGCGGCTAGCCGCTTTCCTAGCGGGTCAGGCAAGTTCGCGACTTCTCGTACGCGATCTGCCATCTCTCTGACACCGTTCTCTTTGATCTGCAGGCGCGAAAACAGAGCTGGCGTCATTTCTCCAGTGGATAGAAGTTTTTCCGCTAGAAGACAGTCCTTGGCATTCGCATCCAGAATGCGCCCGCGATTTCCCTCTAGTGCCCGGGCGATCGCCAGCAGGATGTCTTTGCGCCTTTCGCCGGAAAGGAGCGCAAGCTTTCGAGAAGCTTTCCGCGCAGCGCGCGCGACGGAAGAAACGTTTGCGGTTGGTGCCGTGGCAGGGGCTTCGCTCATCGCTCGCGCTCCATCAGAACAATATTGTCACGAGTAAACAAAACGCGGGTAGTTGTCGCCGTCTCGCTTGCGCAGTTAGCGATCCCTCGTGCAAATTCTTCGCCGTCGACGTTCGCGATGCTGACCACATCCATTGGCCCAAACGGTTTTTCGACGCGAACCACACCCGAGGACAATAAACTCGCTTTGCCGCGTGCTACTGCGCGCTGCGCGCCCGCGTCTACAACCACTCGGCCGCGGACCCCAGCGGCATAGGCCAACCAACGGCGCTTACCCTTCATTCGAGTGGACGGAAGAAAAATAGTGCCCTCGGATTCTCCCGCAAAAATTCGTCGAAGTGTTTCGCCCCGGCTGCCATTGGCAATCACCGCCACGCCGCCACAGTTCATCGCAATTTCTGCGGCTTCAAGCTTCGTCACCATTCCCCCGCGGCCAGATTCCGATGGCCCGCTTGCCAGAACTCTCAACTCCGGCGTTACCTTTGAAATAAACGGGATCACCGGCGAGCGGCTTGCCGTGCCCGATCGCTTCTGTTTTAAAGGGTTCTCGGCGCCAAGCAAGCCATCGACATTTGTCAGAAGAATGAGTGCGTCGGCTTCTAGACCGCTCATGACCAGTGCGGCTAGCCGGTCATTGTCACTGAAGGCTGCAAAACGAGTACCGTTGGCCTTGGCCTCGAGTTCCGCTGTTGAAACGGTGTCGTTTTCGTTGACAATGGGCAAAACACCAAACCCAATCAGTTTTTCCATTGTTCGTCGTAGGTTCGAATACCGTTGCCAGTTACTGAAATCTTCTTCGGTTAGCAGGACTTGAGCAATCTTCACGGTGTGCGCGCCGAACAACCGTTTGTAAGTCTCCATCAATAAGCTTTGCCCAACGGCGGCACAGGCTTGCTTGGTGGCCATGTCTTTTAACCGAGAAGGATGCAGTCCGAGCCATCCCCGTCCAAGTCCGACCGCGCCTGAAGAAACCAAGACGACTTGGCGGCTTGTTTGGAGAGTCGCGATCGCCTGCACAATCGGTGCGATCCGTTCTAAGGAAAGTTCACCTTCTGGACCAGTGACCGTGCTGGTTCCTAATTTAATGACCACACGTTTGGCGCTGCGCAGCAGGTCATTCCGCTCTGGTTCCGCTTGGTGTAGAGATTTGCTCATCTGGTTCGGTCTGCAAGCAACTAGATTACGATATTTAGGGTAATTCCTGGGGTCGAATTGAGGTTTGCAACCGTCCCTGAATAGATCGAGATGGATGTGCATATCGACTGCGGTCAGGAATGATGCCGGGAAGATCGTGATCGAATGTGTCATCAAGACCAAAGCCAGCATGATTCTAGAGTTGCTAATTTGTTACTCGGTGCCACTCGGAGTTTCGAGTCCCGTGAATCCTTTCCGGCCAATCCGGTATCAAAGGTCTATCGGATCAAGGATGAAGAGTTGCTCCTTGATCCCGTCGTGGAGAGAACCGGTGAGTGACTGGAGTCGATCGGCTCATGTCGCGACATCCAAAATGAGAGGAGATAAATCGTATGCATTCACTCCGCAACATCTTGAAAAAGTCACAAGAAACTGGGGTGGCGATCGGCCACTTTAATGTTTCTGACTTGGTCTTATTGAAAGCCGTATTCGCCGCTGCCCGAGAACTGAACGTGCCAGTCTTGATTGGTTTGTCCGAAGGGGAACGCGCGTTTGTCGGGACTCGGCAGATCGCGGCCTTCGTGCGGAGTCTGCGTGAAGAATTCGGCCTGCCCATTTTTCTTAACGCAGACCATACCCACTCCCTTGCGAAGGGTGAGGAAGCGGCAAAAGCCGGATTCGACTCCATTGTTTTTGATTTGTCAGCCTTGCCATTTGAGGAAAATGTTCGCCAAACCAAACAGGCTGTCGAAGCGCTGAAAACGATCAATCCTGCGATTCTGGTAGAGGGAGAAATCGGTGATATCGGATCTGGCTCGGAAATTCACGAATCATCTCCCGATCTAGCAAAGGGACTTTCGACCCCTGAAGAAGCGAAACAGTTTGTCGAAGGCACGGGCGTGGATATTTTGGCTCCCGCGGTGGGCAATATGCACGGCATGCTGAAGAGCATGGTCCAGGGAGAAACGAAAAAGCATTTGGATATCGAGCGAATAAGGGCCATCAAGCGAGCAGCAGGAGTTTTCCTAACGCTTCATGGCGGATCAGGAACCGATGAGGAAGACTTTCGCAAAGCCATCGCGGCCGGAATCAACATCGTCCATATCAATACGGAACTTCGGGTCGCGTGGAGACGTGGTTTGGAACAAGCCTTGGCCAAGCAGCCGGACGAGGTCGTACCATACAAGATCCTGCCATCCGCTGTGGACTCAGTAAAACAGGTGGTCGCCTCGCGCTTGAAGCTGTTCAGCGGTGAACGGCACTTTGCGCAAGGGGTATAGTGCCACTCTTTCAATAACGGCACGGGACACGGAAATCCCATCGGGCTGGATCGGTGCGTGCACTTGATCTGTCCATGGTCATGGTATAATGACCATGTGTGGGAGAACTTCAATGGAGCGCATACCAGCAGGTATCTTCAAGGCTCGCTGTCTTGCCGTGATGAAGAAGGTCCAAGCGACAGGCGAACCGGTCATCGTAACCAAGCGCGGAACTCCAATCGTCAAGGTTGTGCCCGCCCAATCAGAGAGCAACGCCATCTTTGGGTTCATGATGGGAAAAGTCAAAATCGTGGGAGATATTGAGTCTCCCATCCCAGTTGAGTGGGTGAGCATAACAAAGTGATCCTCCTCGACACCCATGTGCTCGTCTGGCTCACCTCGGAGCCCACAAACTTGTCTAAACATGCTAGCTCCGCCCTTCGAAGAGCCAGGCGAGCGGGGGGAATAGGCATCTCAGCGATTTCTCTCTGGGAGTTGGCCTGGCTGGCGACCCACGGCCGGTTGCTGCTGACGGGAACGGTAGAAACCTATCTCGAAGAGATTTCTTCGCGCGTTGCCGTCCTTCCTATCACGACGAAGGTCGCTGCGTTGGCGAATCAGTTTCCGACAGACTATTCAAGCGATCCGTGTGACCGCATAATCGGAGCAACGGCGCTAGCCGAGGGCCTGGTTCTAGTTACCAAAGACACGAAAATTCGCGATTGCAGGCAGATCCAGACGCTCTGGTAATCCCTTACTCCCATAGGCTGCAAGATCTACGTGAAGACGGTACGTGCGCGGCAAATGCCATGAAGAGCCTAGAAATTTCTTGTGCAAGCAGACAATGCCACCCCTGCCGGTGATGTAGAAGTTCGATGAGGTATGGCTGGCAAAAGGCGTGATCAGAACCGTGGAAATGAGCCCCGAGAGAACCATTGCGGCCATGCGCGATTACATTGCCGCTTTCCGCGACGCGAATCCGCGGGGCGAGCCACTGGATCCGCTGTTGGTGGGAACGTCTCCGGCGTATCCCGATGCCGTTGCCACCACGCAGGAGGAATCATTGTGCCGAGAGCCATAGTTTCGATGACAAGTCAGATGTATGCAGCCCTCACTGCCGCGCAGTCCGTCATCTAATTCTTTCCTATTATTGCTACTCCTCCATGCGATCCGTATTCTCCCTCAATCTTGAATCCGGCCAGCAATAAGAGGGGATTTTTGCTCGCAGATCTGTCTACACGTCAGGTATCAGCATTAAATCGAGCTAGGTCGAGAACGTTGTGGTGTGGCCGTGTTTATACACGCGCAAGCTTTACTGAGGTGACCGAGTTAATGATCGCTCCATTTTTCGCCCAGTACAAAGGTTCGTTGCAAGGAATTTATTCTCTGCTAAAACTACTCTTCCTTCTCATCCTCGCAACACCCCTCCTCTTCGCCCAGGACATCGCCGGCAGCCTACGTGGTACCGTTCTCGACGCCAGTGGCGCAAGCGTCGCCAATGCCAAGGTCACTGCGATCAATGCGGAAACGTCTCTCGCACGCTCAACAACGAGCGATTCCAAGGGCAACTATCTTCTTGTCGCGCTTGCTGTTGGCCATTACCGTCTCGAAGCCGAAGCGGCAGGTTTCAAAAAATATATTCAGGAAGGGATTTCACTAGATGTGAACCAGGCTGCGACAGTTTCGATTCAACTCGCTGTCGGTACCACCACGCAGGAAATTGAAGTGAAGGGCAATGCTGCAATCATTGAGACCACTTCTACCAATCTCGGACAGACCGTCGGTGATCGCGAAATCCTCGATCTTCCTTTGAACGGACGCCATTTCACACAACTAGGTTTGCTGCAGCCCGGCGTCGTGCCGATTACTCCTGGGCTGGTCGAAGCCGGTGGCACGACGCGTGCCGGCCAGTCTTATGCCGTCAACGGTCAGCGCCCTGAATCGAACAATTTCCTCATCGATGGCGCCGACAACTTCAATACAGTTGATGGTGGGTTTGTTCTCGAACCGCCGGTCGACGCGATTTCTGAATTTCGCATCTTGACCCATACAGCTCCCGCCGAATTTGGCCACAGTACCGGTTCGACTACAAACATCGTGACCCGCTCCGGGACCAATAATTTCCACGGCTCTGCATGGGAATTTCTGCGCAACAACGCCATGGACGCAAAAAGTTTTTTCGCCGACAGTGTCGAACCGCTTCACCGCAATCAATTCGGTGGCACCTTTGGCGGTCCTATCAAGAAGGACAAAACATTTTTCTTTATCTATTACGAAGGTGTACGTGATAGTCAGGGCGAAACAACTCGCTCCACCGTTCCTTCCGACCCGGAACGAACCGGGAATTTTGCCGATCAGTGTCCGCTCAATAATGGCACTTTTAATTCGCAGGGGCTGTGCATTGACAATTCCACTGGTCAAATCAGCCAGAATGGCCAACTCTTCAACGAGTTCAGCGGACAACCCATTCCTAACAATCTACTCCCGTTCATCAATCCCATTTCGGCAAATCTTCTGCCCTATTATCCGCACGCAAATTCCGGTGACTTCACCTACGTTGGCACGCAGACTTTTGTCAGCAACACCGACCAATTCGGCGTTCGCCTTGATCATTACCTGACAGAACGCGATGCCTTGAATTTCCGTTACAGCTACGGCCAGAGCAGCCAGACAGATCCTCTTTCCAGCCAGGGTGCCAACGTCCCCGGGTTTCCCGTCGGGGAAAATCAGCGTCCACAAAATTTTGTCGCCCAGGAAACGCACACCTTTTCCCCTACGCTCGTCGGCCAATTCCGATTTTCGTTTTTGCGCAACAAACTCCTCCTCGATGAACACTTGAATGGCACCACACCGGCAAGTTTGGGATTTTCCTACGCTCCAACACTGCAATCGGCGATCGGTCCGCCGTTTATCCAGATTAGCGGTTACGCTTCCATTGGTGATCCCATCACCGGTCCGCGCGATACCTACCAGAATTCCTTTGATTACACTGGTTCGGTCACCTGGATCAAAGGCCGTCATCAGATGAAATTTGGCGGTGGCTATCAGTACGATCAGATCAACGTTCTGCAAGGCATCGCCACCAACGGCTTTTTTGTCTTCTCCACATTCCCGGTGAACAATCCATTTGCCAGTTTCCTCTTCGGCCAGGCAGTTTTCTTTTTGCAGGGAGGTGGCAATTTCTCGCGCAATCTGCGCGGCCAGGCCTTCAATCTTTTCACCCAGGACACTTGGAGAGTTACCTCGCGCGTGACTATTAATTACGGCTTGCGCTACGAAGTTCCTTCACCTTACATCGAGCAACACAATCTGCAGAATTTGTGGATTCCCGGTCATCAATCGACTGTATTTCCTACTGCGCCAACCGGCCTGCTCTATCCCGGCGATAAAGGAGTTTCTCGGGGCCTCATTCCCACCGAACGTGATGCATTCGCGCCCCGCCTCGGTGTCGCCTGGGATGTCAGCGGCAAAGGACGCACTCTCCTTACTGCAGCCTACGGAATTTTCTATGATCCGTATTACACCGGGGAGGGTGGTCCTTTGCAGGACCCGATCAGTGCGCCACCGTATTTGCAAACCCCACAAATCAGCATTCCGAATTTTTCTGATCCCTATAACGGGCAGAACCCTTTCAGCGGCAGTTTCGCTCAGCCTATGACTCTCCTCGTTCTCGATCCCAATCTTCGTCTGCCCTACGCGCAGGACTGGAATCTAAATCTCGAACAAGCCCTCGCCAAGGATTGGATTCTGCAGGTGGGATACATTGGCACGAAGGGAACTAAATTGCCGCGTTTCATCGAGGCCAACCCGACAGTCTACGATCCAAGCTTATCTCCCGCGGAGAACATGAATTTCTCCGATCAACGTCGTTTGCATTCCGGCTGCACGATTGCCGTTCCGGAGCCTTGCACATTTTCTTCTGTGGGAGAAATCGCTGGAATCGCCAACTCCACCTACAACGCTTTGCAGGTTAGTTTGCGCAAGCGATTCACACAGCAATTCTCCATGTTGGCTTCCTACGCGTTTTCAAAAACTCTCGATGATGCTTCCACGTTCAACATCACTGGCTCTGCATCGCAGAGCGTCGCCGGCGAAAACGATCTGGCGCAGAATCCTTTCAACGTTGCCGCCGAACACGGCCGCTCGATGTTTGACGCGCGTCACCGTTTCGTCGTCAGCTATCAGTGGAATCTGCCGTGGTTCAGCCATCCGCAAAATTGGTACGGCCACATCCTTGGCAATTGGCAAGTCAATGGAATTACTACTCTCATGAGCAACACACCGTTTACAGTCTACGATTCAAGCGACTCATCTCTGCAGGGCAGCGCTCCAGAGATTTCTGGTTTCTACAGTAGCCGTCCCAACATTGTTGGTGATCCGAACGTTGGCACTTGCCCCAACGGCGCGCCCGTCCGTTCTCCTCAGTGCTGGTTCAACATCAGCGCATTCCAGCAAGCGCAGCCTGGCACGTTCGGCAACGTCGGCCGCAACACTCTTTACGGCCCCTCGCTTAAGCAGTGGGATTTCTCCACCTTGAAAATGATTCCCATCCACGAAAATGTAAATCTGCAATTACGCGCGGAGTTCTTCAACATCTTCAACAACGTCAACTTTGTCCTTCCCAACAACGACATCAGCTCGCCAAACTTCGGCCAAATCACAGCAGCCCAAGCCGGTCGCATAGTTCAGCTTGCTGTGAAACTACTATTCTGATTCAAAGAGGATCGATTGCCAGTGACTTCGCACTCTTCGCCTTGAAACCGTTCATCGCAGGCCAGTTTGTGAGTCAAATTGAGTGCGGCTGCTGGTGCGTGCGCAATCCATCACACCGGCTTGCTCCGCATCCGGAGTTCATCTCGTGGCATCTCAAGTTGTATCCGCTCGCTTGTCGAGGACCGCTTGCCGTTTTAGGGTCTCGCTTACGAGAAACAGGTCGGTAAGCAGCGCGCGGAGATGGATTGACGCATTTAGATTGTCGATCAATTGAGAGCTGATGGCGGGTTGGGCCAGAACTAGCTCAATGGCTGCCAGCGAGTCGCGGGCGTCACGGTCGAGCACCACAAAGAACGCATGGTATCGTTCAGCCGGCTCAATGCGTTCTTGTTTTATCGCCGTTCTATAGCTCTCTGCCACGCCAGAGATTGCTCCGACGGCGCGCACCAGGTATTCGCGTATTTGTCCACCGGACTGGCTGCCTTTCTCACTCGGAAGCCCTTGCGCGGCGTAAGCCAGCATGAACTCGTAGCACTCTTCAATGGTGTTCGAGCGTTCCCAGATTTGCGTGACCATTTCTCAATCCTCATTCCGCGTTCCCGCAGATTCCCTCGACGGACTCGGGATCCCGACGGCCCAGCGCTTCGGATCGTGCTCCTCAAGATAGAAGTCGCGGCTCATCCACCCGAAGATCATCGATTTCGTGATCGGGCGCTTCTCCGGTCGAATTCCGAAGTAGACGTGCACCGTGATCAACAAGATGAGTCCGACGCCCGCGAGCCCGTGCAACACATACATCATCCCCCAGGTCATATCGCTGAACAGGTAAGGATTGCGGGGGAAAAAGATCGTGCGCACGCGAAACATCATGAACACACCGGTGACGATCGCGGACAGACCTGCGGCGATGATGGCGCCGTGGTAGAGCTTATTCTCCAAAGGATACTTGGCGAATCTCTCCGGCAGTGGCGCAGGTCTCCCGACAAATCGTAGAATTCTTCTCCCTGCGTCCCGCAGATCAATCCTGTCCGGCCAGATCGACCAGAAGTCCATAAAGAAGGACGCGTGGATGATGTGAAACAGGATGGAGACGGTCAAGACGGAGCCTGCGATCCAATGATAGGTGACCCAATCGAACTGAAAACCCACCCTCGGGAGAAAAGCGGTGAATAGTAATGTGAACATGGAGGCGGCCATCGTCCAGTGAAATGCTCGGGCAGTCAGCGAGTGCCGGGGGACGTGTTCGGGGATCTGGGCGGGGACTACCGGAGCAGTTACAGGCTCGAACTGCCTGGGTTTCGCGAAGTACCGCACGAAAATCGCATGGACGATAACGAACAGCAACCCCGCAATCGCTGCCACCCATATCAAGAACCACGCAATGTGGATGGGGACAAGTTTCCCCCACGGATCTATTGCCCATTGTAGGGGATCCATCATGCCTCCTCCACGCCTCCGATCGCGCGTTTCACCAGGTTCCTCATCAGCGGGATTTTGTACCCATTGAACTGCAAGGGAATAGCTCCTTCGACCGCCAGTTTCCCCGCCATTTCTCCGGTTGCTCTGTTCGGCGGTTTGCCGCGGATTGCGTCTTCCACAACCTTCAAGCGCAGAGGACGAGCAGCCGCGCCGTTCACTGCTATGCGGATTCGCTCGATGCTGCCGCTGGTCACCACCATCGCTGAGGCCACGTTCAGCAGCGCGAAGTCCCAGACGTTTCGGTCCCGCACTTTTTCAAAATAGAATTTCGCGCCTGCCCACGTGGAAGGAATTCGAATGGCCGTCAGCAGGTCCCCCGGATTCAGGATGTGCAGCCGAGTGATGTCGATTTCAGGGCCGATGAAATAATCCTCGGCGTCCACCGGGCGCTCACCCTTTGAAGTGCGCATCACGAATTTGGCATCGAGTGCGATGAGCGCCGGAGCAGTGTCGGAAGGATTCACCGCCACGCAGCGGTCCGCATAGAGTATCGCGTGCTCCCGGTTGCGGCCCTCCGGCGTATCGGCATAGCAGATGTTCCCGCCGGCGCGGTAACAAGGCCAGCCGGCGCGGTAATACCAGCATCGAGCATCCTGTGACACGTTGCCGCCAAGCGTGCCCTGATTTCGGATCTGCGGCGAAGCCACCAATTCCGCGCTCTCGGCCAGCAGCTTGTACTTTTCTCGGATGACGGGATGCTGAACCACTTCCGTGAGCGTGGTCATCGCCCCGATCTCAATGCCGTCGGTTGTGGTGCGAATTCCTTTGAGTTCCGCGACACCACTCAAATCAACTACCACCTTCGGCTTCTTGATGCGGTCCTTCAGCCAGTCGAAGCTATCCATGCCCCCGGCCAGCACCCAGCCGTTCTCGCGCTGCTCTTCGAGCACCTTCTGCGCATCCGCAATTGAGCTCGGCTGAACCAGCTCGAAAGCCGGCATGACGTCTCGAATTACAGCCATGGCCTCTCCTTTTGCTTCGCCGCTATATGTGCGCCGTTAGGGGATGTTGCATAGGACGGCCCGCTTCCAGGGACGTGAGTATGGTGTCCGCGTTAACCGGCGCCCGCCGAAAAATCTCATCACCGAGGGCGTCCGAAAGCGCGTTCAAGATCGCGGCGCAACCGCCGCCAACGGGTGGCTCGCCCACGCCGCGGGCTCCGACCGGCGTTTCCGGATCAGGAATATCGACCGCCGCCCATTGCATGTCGACCGGCACGTCCAAAATTGTTGGCGGCTTGCTCTGATAAAAGCGCGTCGAAAGCATGGCACCGTAGTAAGGGTCATACACCCACTTCTGGCCAATGGCATGCCCAATGCCCAGCACCGACCGGCCCAGCACCTGACCGCCCAGCGCGCGTGGATGAATCACCGAGCCCACATCGGCGTAGGCGAGGAAATCGACGATCTCGTATTTGCCGGTTTCCACATCCACTTCGATCTCGGCAAAGCTGGCAACGTAGGAATACGTAGCGCCATCGCGAGGGTGATTGTCCTTTGCGGCCGCCAAGAGGCCTTGGCCCGCGAGTGCTGCCGCCGACACCTTGGTCCGCCGGTTGAGGTCGGCGGATACTTCGTGGCCATCGTAGATGCCACCGAGTTGAATCGCGTACTTAGCTGCCTGCGCCAGCGTCATGCCGGCGCCACCGCCCTTGCGAAATACGCGCTCGTTGGCAACATCGTAGTTTTCCGGCTTGCCCCCGAGCTTCTTGGCGGCAATCTCCTTGAGTTTTTGCCGGGCATCCATCGCCGTCGCGTAGGCAGCGCGTGTCATTGCGTGGGTCGTCTGGCTGCCGCCGGAAACACAGGTAAACGGAAGGTTTTTGGACGAATCGCCCCAGGTAATATCGCATTTCTCCCACGCCACCCCCAGAACTTCGGCTCCCGCGCGATGGACGTCGATCACCGACTCGGTTCCGAGGTTGCCAATTCCGGATTGGAAGTTCACACGGCCATCCGGCTTGATAACCAGGAGACCATCGAAACCCACCGAGCCGCCGACATAACAGCTGAGCGATACGCCGACGCCGCGCACCTTGGTTCCGATGCGCTTCGGCGAGCGCGCGACTCTTTCACTCCATTGGAACTGTTCTGCCCCGCGGTCGAGGGCTTCCTTGAGGAACGCGCTTGTCGCATACGGCCGCTTGCCTTTCACTTCCGGCCCGAAAGGCGCCTTGCCCTCCGGACAATTGATTCGGCGGATGGCGACTTGGTCGAGTGCGAGCTTGCGCGCCGCCTTCGCGATGATCGGTTCCAAAATCACGATGCCCTGCAAGCCGCCAGGCGCGCTCTGCGCACTTCTGGGTGGCGTATTGGTCAGAATCGTCGCTCCGCGCCAGCGCATGGCTTGTGGTTGATACAAGAGAGACACGATACGGCCCGATGTGGGGACATCGCCGTTTGCATCATAGGGGCCATTGTTGGAGATAACGAACATGTCGAGCGCGATGATCCGCCCGTCCTTGGAGAAGCCGACTTTTATCCGCCCTAGCAGACTGGGCCGCGCGCGGCCGATGAAAGTTTCCTCCTCGCGGCTGATGCGCATCATCACCGGTGCATTGGCCTTCTTCGATAGCAGCGCAGGAATAATCAGCGAAATGCCCGCCGTGACCTTGCTGCCAAAGCCGCCTCCGGTATATTCGCTGACGAGGACAACTTCGCTCACATCCATGTTCAACCATCTCGCAATGGCAGGAACGGTTTGCGCGGTGCTCTGTGTGCCGGTGTGCACGTAGACCTTTCCGTTCTGCCAGTACGACAACGCACTGCGCGTCTCAAGCGGTTGATGGCTCGTGTCCGGCGTCACAAACGTTTCATCGAGGACGAGCGCCGCATTCTTGAATCCCGCGTCGATGTCACCGTAGGACCATTCGTCGGGTGTCTTCCCCATCGGCAGGCGTCCGTAGCTCGCTTCGGCGAACTCCGCCGCGGTCCACTTGAGCACCCCGATCGTCGGAGGCACCGGGGCCGGCGGCGGAGCTCCCGCAACGGCCGGTGGCGACGGAGACTGCACCCAGATGTTTCCGTCCGTTCTGGGATTCGGGCCGCCGGGGCGCAAAGTATCGAGCGGATCGATAACGAAGGGAAGCGGCTCAAAGTCGATTCGAATCTTTTCAATCGCTTCAGCGGCCGTGAGCTCATCGACTGCGGCCACAGCGAGAATCGGTTCGCCTTGATAAAGCGGCTCCATGGTAAGAGCCTTCTCGCTCTTCGGGTTCGCCCGAATCACCGTGCCATTGTCGGTGAGTGTATCGGCCGGGGGCGGAAGCTCGTCCGCTGTCAGAATCGCTTTCACACCAGGCATGGCCAGCGCTTGGCGAACATCGAGATGCTTCACGCGCCCATGCGGCAAGGGGCTGAGGAGCAGCTTGCAGAAAAGCATTCCTTGCGCGTGATAGTCTTCCGCGTACTTGGCCTGCCCGGTAACCTTTGCGTACAGGTCCGCAGTTACGAAATTCTTGCCGATCAGTCTGTGTCCAGCCCCGTAGACGCGTTCCTTCGGCGCAGCAGATTTGGCATCATTCTCAGGCACGGTTTGCCCTCCTCATGTTCTCTGCGCCGCGCATCATCGCGGTGAGGATCTTGTCGTAGTCCTGGCACCGGCACAGGTTCCCCGAGAGGCCCTGCGCCAGTTCGATCCGGGTGGGGTTGGGATTTGTTTCCAGGAAGGCCACCGCTGCCATGATGAAACCCGGCATGCAGAACGCGCACTGGAAGCCCTGTTCATCGATGACGCCCTGCTGAACCGGGTGCAACGTTCCATCGGAGCTCGCCAGCCCTTCGATTGTCAGGACTTTTTTATTGCGAACTGTATGTGTGAGCACCGAGCAAGAATAGTGCGGCACGCCGTCGATCAGCACGGTACAGGAGCCGCATTCGGCTCGGTCGCACCCAAGCTTCGTGCCGGTCAGCCCCAGTTTGTGGCGCAGTGTCCAGGCCAGCGTTTCTTGCTTCATAACATCGGCCCGGCGTTGCTGCCCGTTGACACTCAGGGTGAGGAGTCTTTCGCCCGTGCCGGGAGCAGACTGGCCAAGCAGGGTGGAGGCGCGGAACAGATAGCCTGACGAGGAAACTGCCGCACCGCTCGCGATGACCCCTTTGATGAAGTCGCGCCTCGAGACGATATCCAGTGCGCTGCCAATCGTCGTTGGGTCTACAATGTCGCTCATCTCCTAGTCCCTCCCCCCCGCATCCAATCTCAACCTCGCGGCGCGTGGACCATAACCTGGAATTCGCGATTTGGACCTCTAGTTCACGCATCGTACTCCTCCCCTGCCCAGGACTCAACGTATTTGCACGGGAATTGTTAAGCTCGGAAACTCGTGCTTCGTGACGGCGGAGAGAAGAACCCTAGCCACGATTCAGGTTTTGCTCAAGGCAGGTGATGGGAGGAATTTCCATAGGGCCGTTATCTTTGCCTTCCCGGTCGACGTTGTTACTGTTTCTGTCTTCCATCGCCTCGGGTTTAACTAAGCATCAAACAAGTAAGGCTTCAAAGAACCAGTATTTAAACGCAACCAGTCGTGAAACAATTGCCTACATCGTGAACAATCTTGATTTCTACGCCCGCTTTCTGCCTTTTTTCCCACCCCAAAAGTAATAAGCCACCAACGCAGTGACGATCACTAACAAGAGGAGCGCCACTACCAAGGGGTGCCCGTGTCCTGCGATGAACGCGATTATTTGCCGACCGTAACGCGCTGCCAGGTAAGCCAGAATCATGTATCTGCAGATGCGGCCAAGCGTAAGCGCAACCAAGAATTTTCTTACCGGATATTGCATTGCCCCCGCCGCAAACAAAAATGGAACCATAGGCATAGGCGGGGGCAGCAAGGCAGGAATGGCAATAGCGCCAAAGCCCCATCTCTCAAAAGTACTGCAAACCCTGTCTACTTTCCTGCGTGAGAACCTGTGCTCGAGCGCCGCCTTTCCCCCCTTGCGAGCTAGCCGGTACGAGACGTAACCTCCAATCACCGCACCAGCAGTTGCCATCAGTGCGTAGAAAAGCCACAACTGCTCTTGACGCGCGCACAAGACAATCGTTGCCACATCCAGGATGCCCGGAAGGGGAATGGGAGAGTTGTCCAGGATCCCGAGTGGAATCAGACCTATGCCGCCGAGGTGAAATAGCCAATGCCGCGCACTGCGTAGTGCTGTGGGAAGCGAAGCCGCAATGAGATGGACAACGTTCATATAGAGCAGGTTTGCGCCACTACGATGCTCACCATCTTGCCATTCGACAATTTGGCCTCAACCTCCGCTATCGATCATGACATAGCCAAATTCCATCGCTTCAGGTTTTCTTTCGCTTTCGCTTTTCGAAGCCGTACTGCTTTCCCCTCTCCTGCAGTTGCCCGCCAAGCGCTCCGAAGCCCAAAAAATGGCTAAAAACAGTAGCCCGAAGGATACGTCGACCTGTCTCGACTAGAGCTAGGGCCAAGTCCAATAGGCTGACGGCGTCCAAGGAATTCAACACGCGACCAATCACGAGTGCTGCGGTTCGTTTTTCCCATTCCCTTCCTCAGCAATAACTTGCATCAAGATAACGCGCTAATGGCAAACGGCACGTCACATGCCCTATACGAGTCGGCGCGAGGTGAAATCGGAATCGGCACTCGGCCAAAGGACAATTCAGCATGAAACCAATCACGCAGGAAAAAGACACTCTGGGATTTGTCGGGATCGGCTACATGGGCAGGCCGATCGCGCGGAGATTGCTTGAAGCTGGCTTCAAGCTTATAGCCTATGACCGGGATCACAGCAAAGCGGAGGAGCTAATACGATTTGGCGGCACGGTCGCCACGAGCGTTTCGGAACTTTCCTCCACTTGCAATATCGTCTTGTCGTGCCTACCGAACGACGAAGCTGTCCTAGAAACCTATGAGGGGGCAAATGGGGTGTTCGCCCAAGTGAATCCCGGCTCAGTCGTCATCGACATGAGCACCGTCTAT
>Ga0074045_10000163_pt1 | contig 60565 bp, 58 predicted proteins | sample BogForMeECP23OM2_FD_94442 | JGI IMG/M metagenome (GOLD analysis project Ga0074045, IMG submission 94442) | Bog forest soil microbial communities from Calvert Island, British Columbia, Canada - Bog Forest MetaG ECP23OM2 | ecosystem: Environmental > Terrestrial > Soil > Wetlands ... | reverse complement strand
GGTAGAATAACGCAGGAGGTTTTATTATGACGACAACATTAAAGATAAACAAAAACGACGCACTGATTGTAAAGGAGAGCCTTGAGCTTGACAGAAATATTATGAAGCTCAGCCTTGTCGAATACAAAAAGAAGCTGAAGGACTATGAAAAGAAGCACAAGATGACCACCAAAGCGTTCTTGGAGAAATTCAACTCGGGCAAAATGGGAGACGACGGAGAATGGTTTGATTGGCTCTTTGCGTCTAAAGCTTGTGAGCATGTGTGAAGATGAGATATACAGTCCAGGTCTGCCCCAATCCTTTTGCAAGTGTTTAGAGCATATCTGAAAGCTTTATTGTCCAGGTTGTCTCTCCTGAGGGCAAGCACTATCCGCCGTTCGTCCTTTAAGACCTCCCGTGCTATGCCGGTCTCGCCTTCTTCGGCAAACGCCGCCGCCATCATAGCCGTTTCAATACCCTTCATTACTTTTTTAATCTTTTTCATACCGGTTATGTCTTCACTCACGTTGGTTAGAAGCTTAATTATTCCGCCCTCAATTCCTGCCGTTTATCCTGCTGTTTCTGCTGCGTGAAACGAAGGTCATTCCTTTTCTCATTTTCTTTCATTATCTGCTTTGCGCCATCAAAATCTCCCTCTTCTGCAAAAGCCGCCGCCATCATGATCTTTTCAAACCTCTCGAATATTTTCATCTCTGTTCCTCCTTTTTATTGTTTTGTTTATATGATATTTACAGCATTTTCCGTGCCAGAACATATTTCATTGTTAATTAGTTATTTTTTTATGCTCCAAAAAATATTAAATGTTGTGTAATGTAACGGCGTCAATCGATGCGTTTATTATCAGCTTGTTTTTATTGGGCGATTGCATCAGATACAAAATGAAGCCCTATGCTGTATTTTGCAACAAAAGGCTTTTGGCTCACGCTTACTGCATAGGCGCTGAACTTTTGCGGGCGCTTTGAGCGCTACGGCTATTGACTGCCTTCTTCGGGCCATTAAAACTCAATCCACGATTCTCTGCGTATTACTCAACTCACATGTTATAATGCTTGCAGTGAGAATAACGCCTCTTTAATGGCGCGCTGTTGTCCATGAATCATAAGGAAGAAGGCAGGATTAGAACTATGAGAAGACGCTCCGCAGCAATACTCATATTACTTGTAACCGTTTTTTTATTATTCCTTGCAATGACCGCCTTTGCTGTCGCATCAACAGAGACTCCTTCAACCATAGCAGCAGTTGCATCAGCGGATGTTGCGTGGTGGGTGTGGCCGTTAGTGCTTTTTACAGTAACGTTCCTGATGGGTATATTGGCCATACTGGGCCGGGTTGGGGTCGGGTTGCTTTTTGTGCCCATAATCGCATGTTTTTTCCCTTTTCATCTTGACTTTGTGAGGTGCGCAGGGCTTCTCGTGGCATTGGCTGGAGCACTGGCTGCGGTGCCGGGAATGCTCAAAATCGGCATGGCTGATTTGCGTTTAGCTTTGCCTGCTGCGGTAATTGCATCGGCATGCGCGATCGTGGGGACAATGATAGGGCTCGCGCTTCCTCCTGACGTATTGCAGACTGCTCTCGGAGCAACCGTTTTAGCGATTGTCGGCATTATGCTGATGACTAAAAAAAAGGGGCATCCCAAGGTCATACGGCCCGACGCACTTTCTTTTGCCCTCAGGATTAACGGTATTTATTACAAGACCTTTACGGGTCAGGAAATGAGCTGGCAGATACACAGGACGCCTCAGGGCCTTGCAGCCTTTATTCTTGTCGGGATAATGACCGGCATGTTCGGCCTTGGCTCAGGATGGGGAAATGTATCCGTTTTTAACCTGATCATGGGGGCCCCCCTAAAAATATCCGTGGCAACCGGCAAGCTGCTGCTTACCATAACGGATTCTTCTGCAGCATGGATATACATAAATAACGGCGCCTTAATGCCGATGATAGTAGTGCCGTCCATAATCGGAACTATACTCGGCTCAATAGCTGGAGTGAAAATTATGACTAAAACACAGCCGGCGGCAGCGCGTTATATTGTAATACTCATACTTCTGTTTGTTGGAATGAAGAGTCTTCTTAACGGCCTCAGCATCTGGAACTGAAAGAGAGCGCTAAAGTAATAGGTAGTGTGCTCAATATCATGATGAAGGAGAAGGTTGATGAATAAGAAATTAATCGCGACGGAAGAGCAGCTCGCATATGGGAATATACTCAGGACTGGTGTCAGTGCCGGATTTATCATGCTGTTGGTTTCGTTTATCATTTATCTTACCGGCATCCTGACACCTCAAGTCCCGGTCAACGACCTCTCAAAATACTGGGGAATGCCTGCAAAGGATTATATTGCAAAGACCGGCGTCCATGTTGGATGGCACTGGTTGCAAATGATCGGCAAAGGAGATTTTATCAACTTTGCCGGGGTAGCAATTCTGGCGGGTGTGACCATCCTCTGCTGCATAAGAATCATACCTGCATTTTTCAGGAAAAAAGACACGATATACGGACTGCTCGCAATTGTGGAAGTGATTATATTGACGCTTGCGGCTTCGGGGATATTAGGAACAGGCGGCTATTAATCAATAAAAGGATCTCCGGAACAGATGCCTCCTGAGGGAGATCACCTGACCACGAGTATCGGGCAATTGGCATACATTATGGCGCGTTCGGTAGTGGCTCCAATAATTGCCTTGTTTATACCGCCCCAACCGCAACTGCCCATAACGATTAAATCATTTTTTTCCTTGACAGCAGTTTCTGCGATCTTAAGTCCCGCATCTCCGTCTTCAATCAGCGCCTTTGCGCTCACTCCCATCTCCAATGCGAGGGTGCATGCAGCCTCTGTAATCTTCTCAGACTCTTTCATAAGGCTGCTTTTTATTACGCTGGTCATAAAGAACTCCACCATTTCTTCATAGCTCGTGGACCACATAGAGCACCGTCAGATTGCTGCCTTGGCGCCCGGCTAAGCGGCAGGCCTGCGAAAGCGCCTTTTTACTGAATGCCGAACCGTCAAACGCAACCAGTATCGACCCATACGGAACTCCGCTTGACGGGGCTGACTTCTTGACAACCAGCACATCGCATGGGGAATCGCCGACTATCGCGGAAGTTACGCTGCCCATAACAAGCTTTTTTATCCCCTTCCTGCCGCCGTGCGTTCCTATAGCGATAAGATCAGCGTTCTTCGTCTCAGCAATCTCTATTATGGTATCGGCGGGGTCTCCTTCGCAGATGAGAGACTCGATACTGATGCCCAGAGCGAACGAAATATCTTCTTCCGCCTGAACGCACATCTTCTTGCCGACATCCATTCGTTTTTTCAGTTGATCGGGAATAGTTCCGTACTCTTCTTCATCAAAGAATACCGCGTGGACCAATAAAGCCTTCCCGCCGTATAGCTTTAACCAGTTGGCAATCTCGGCGAGCGCCGCTTTGCTGTGCTCAGAACCATCGAATCCCACAAGTATGTTCTCAACATTTCAATACCCCCTCCATTGCATGCTCAGCAAAGCATCCCGATAAAATACCTTAGTGCGAATCAGAACTTCATCAATACCTTTAGTGGGCACCTCCGCCCTTCCGGAATATCAGGCCTACCCCAAAGCCTGCCACAAGCGCGACCAATATCGAAATAGTGCCGTACAAGGCCGCGTTGTTCTTTGCCATAGCCGCAAAAGACTTAACGACACCGACCTGTTCGACAACCACCTTTGCTTCGGCAGTGTCAACTACTTTTTTATCTTTGACCTCATACACACTGATAATATATTCTCCCGGAGTTGCCTGGAATGGCCATTGCACAAGGGCATAATAAACCTGTTCCTTGCCGTTTGCCTTGACCGATATATCGCCGTTCGACTCGGAATAAAGTTTGGAATCCTCTTTAAATCTGACGAATTCATTGAACCATTTCGTTTTCTCGGCCTCATTTGCAACAGGTTCTATTACAGTCTTTTTGCCCAATGGCTCCAACCCGATCACATACTTGTCCCTATCTTCCAGGCTGAGAATATCACCGACTTTCTTCGTGCTGTGCAGGGAATACATGGACGGCATATGATCGAATTTCAACTCCCCGACATTCATCCATAAGAATCCCGCTATTTTTCCCTTCTTCCTCAGGGCCTGATGTCCGTCAGGAGAGGCTATTTTGATAATCAGATCAGCGCCTAGGTCAGACACACCGCTGACACTGAGGCTGCTGCCATGATAAAAGAAATCAATCTTGATGCGGTACTTGTTAGCCGCGGCAGTAAGCGCCGCAAATGCAGTTCCGTTCATAAGGAGAGCTGCAAAAACAATAATCAATAATATTTTTACGCCTGCTGCCGACTCCTTCTCTTTGTATTCTCTCATTATCAATGCTCTCTGGTCTGGAATCGGGTGATGGCGAACACCTGTAACAATAGCAAATTATTCTACGATTAGTGTCGGCGTCGAGTCAAGTTTGCAGGTAGTTTGTTAGTTATATCCGGCAATAAACTCTTTTCGCGGTCATTATTTTTTGCGCAGTACTCGAGTAATAAACACTTTTGCGTGATGATATCCGTTAACACTTAGGAGGGAGAAGGGGTGAATTAGATCGACTCATAAAATCTGTTCGTTATTCCCGGTACTTCGCAGACGGGGGTGATGATTATTGTTTGTACTCTGCGCCCAGTTGCGGCAATCTGAACCTGTTGACTCCTGTGAGGAACTAATTGTGGGCCAGTGCATAACAGATGCCGTACCTCTTCATCCTTCTTTTTTCTCCCCCCACAACGGCCCCGGATTATAATAGTGATTGAGTGCTTTGCATTTCTTCTGGTGCTTCCATAAACTCCGGCAGGCGACCACATCATATTTAAAGCATTTCTTTACAGGGCAGGAATAACCGTAGCATGTTGTTGTCCACCGAGAACCGCGCCACAGGGTTACACCTCGCTCCTCAGGTTTTGGGCGCCTTGCCTCTAGAGCTTGTTACAGAACCGTTGGGGTTAAACAGCGGGGCATCCCATGTTGACGGTAGAATCGCTCTTGCACTTACATACGCCACTGACGTATAATGAAACATGGTTATTATTGAGACCCCGATATTCACAAAACGAATCAAGGAATTAATATCTGACGAGGGATATCGGCTTTTGCAGACTCATTTGGTTAACAGACCGGATGCCGGAAAAATAATACCGGGAAGTAGCGGGATCAGAAAACTCCGTTGGTCTGCCGGTGGACACGGAAAGAGAGGCGGCAGCAGAGTTATTTATTATTGGTTCGTATCCAAAGATGTTATCCTGCTCCTTTTTGCTTACCCTAAGAGCGAGAAGGACGATTTGACAACGGACCAGCTCAGGCAACTGAAAAAGATTATAGAAAAGGAGTACTTATGAAAAAAGAACTTTTTGAAGAATTACTTGAAAGCGTTAAGCAGGGCGCTGCTATCGTAAAGGGCAAAATGAAACCTTCCCGCAGCATTAAGTTTCCTGAGTCCGAGGTGAGGAAAATACGTGAACAATACGGCTTATCTCAGGACAAGTTTGCAGCGCTTATGGGGATAAGCGTGTCTACACTCCGCAACTGGGAACAAGGGAGACGCCAACCTGAAGGACCATCTCGTATACTGTTGAGAGTTGCCGCGAAACATCCTGAAGCTATACTGGACATTACGAGACACCATAAGATATATAAGGCCGGCATAACAAAGTGAGTGTTTTTTGGCAGCGCTCGCAGAATTTGAGCGCGAGAACATCCGGGAGAACGTCAAGGCAGGGATCGAGAACGCCCGGAGAAGGGAAAGCAGATAGGCAGAAAAGGACTCGCGCCAGTCGAACGTAAAAAGATCATCGAGGCATACGAGCAGGACCCGGCGCAATCGCTTAAAGCTGGAAGAATCCCACTCTGTGTTTTCTAAACATATTCTCACTGTATGCTCGCTGTTCTGAAAAAAAGTGGTTTATAATTTAGCTCTGGAGCTTGGACATGGATATCCTCCAGGAAAAAAATCAGAACGTTAATAAGCAACAACATTCACGGCAGGAGGTGTGGCCGGCAACTCACTGCCCACTATCTGTTTATGAATCAGTAATGAAAGAAGCGAAAGCACATGTATCTAATTATTTGCCTGGCATAGTTCTTCCTTTAGCAAAACCCCCTATAAAAATAGACTATCAAACGGCAATAAATCCGCCACTTTTACAGGAACATTAAAGCCGTACCAAAAACAAGCGGTTTTAGAACACCTTAAGATAGGAGCCTATGAAGAACCTTTTGAACTACTTTTACATTTACTGCATTCCCTAAAGCCTCCATCGCCTTGTTTCCCTTAGGGAGATGCTTTAATTCGTCCATTGATTGCAACCTAGCACATTCACGAACAGTCATGTATCTTTTTTCCCAAGCAATGATTGGTACCTGGGTGGTAGTCATCGCCACAAGCGATGGTGCTGTTGTAGGGCGTTTTATGCGAACGCCTGATGCACGAAACTGAATGATATATTTCCAGATATCTCGCTCTTCCCCTTGGCAGTTCCATTCGCATTTTTGAAGGCGTGGCGGGAATTGCTTAATCTTGGGAATAAAGCCTTTAATCCATCCTTTCTGCTCTTGATAAAGAGATCGGTTTTGATCTATGAAAAGCTGTTTCCAATGTGGGAATGCATTATCCTTTCTCGCCGCATGACTTGGTACGCGCTGTAGGAGCGCAGCGTAATTTGTTGCATCCAGCGATTGACCAAACGATCCGCGATATGCACGAAGTCTTTTAAGCGGAACTTTATAAAGGCTATCTACATCGTAAGGATACGTTGCTTTATATTCCATGCTCCAAATAGGGAAAGAAGGAAGCTTCTGATCTGCGGGGAAAGTCTGGAGAAATTCCTGCCAAGTTTCGAGACATCGCATGACTTGATCCCCGAACTTAACAGCTTCCGACGGATTTTTTTCTAAAATGCTGTGTATCGACAGTTCACTCGCGTTAGTCTCTGGATCAGGCCAAGTAAACCCTTTGAGACCGCTACGGCAACCAATCATGTACATTCGTTCTCTGATCTGAGGCACACCAAATTGATGAGGGGATAATTGTGCATGCTGCACATCGTATCCCAAAGATTCGAGGGCAGACTTAACCTTCTGGTATGTATTGCCCTCATCATGATTTACAAAATGCGCAACATTTTCTAGTATGATGAATTCAGGTTTGCGGTAACTGAGGATTTCAAGAATGTTATAGAATACTGTCCCTCTGATCGCATCCTCCCACCCCATTTGATCTCCCGCTTTAGAAAAAGGCTGACATGGAAACCCTGCACATAGTAAGTCATGTTCTGGAATGCTTTTGACATCAACATTCCTAATATCTCCATTGGGCCTCATGTTGAAATTTGCTTCATATATATCCTGCAATTGCTTATCGATTTCGCTGGCAAAGACACACCTGCCACCCAGTTGCGCGGCGGCAAGGTGGAAACCACCTAGTCCCGAAAATAAGTCAGCAAAGCGCATTTTTTCTATCCTGTTCTGACCATGTCAAGTTGTTCAACAGCCCAGTTCTTCAGATCGCTAATCAACTGACCATCGCTGATCCCGTCGGACAGCAAGTTGACAATTCTTGCCCTGTCAAAGAGGATGCCGGCCTCTCTTGAGACATCGTGCCAAAGATTGTCCGGCACAATACAGGGCACGAAAAAAGCCCGCAATGGATCGCAGGCCCAGTGAATATACTGCGTCCAAGAGCTATATGGAAGTTCAGTTGTTTTTGACCTCCAATGCTTCCCCGCTGCACATTGTCCTAACAAGACGCACTGACAACTTCTACCGTCAAGAAAAGGCTTCCATGCAATGACATCCACCCCCCGGTCCTTGTAAGCGCTTCTTGGAGCTTCATTGAAGTGTTCAAGCAGTTTGTTGCATGCAGCCTGCACACGAAGAGCTATTTGGGTCTGACCACCCGTGATCACCGGCCAGCCAAATATGAATGCTTCGCCCTGTAGAAACTCTTTGACAGCCAAGGCAGACAACCTCTCAAAAATCTTCGTGCCTATTTGATTTCCATCAACCCCATACAATGAGAATATTAAGCAGACGATATAATCATATGAATTCCTCATATCGGTCGCTCTTGTCACCCTCCTTTCATGAACATTGAAAGGAGGGACTACATACTTACTTATCCTATTTTTAAGTTCTAGCCACACGCTGCTCAGAAAAACATATGAGGAATCGCCACCTAATGCTTCAATAATCGGTGCGATGTCCGCTTTAGCGATTGACTCATTAAAAACCGCTAGGTTCAGTTCTATCCAATCCGCAACGGCTGTTTCCGATTCTGCATCTGGAAGATCTATCATTTTTCGTTACTCACGGTTTTCAATATCTGCCTTAAAGTTTCTTGGCACTTTTTTACTTCTTCGATGATGTCCTCATTTTCCTTATACCGATGTACTATGCCAAGCGCTTTTTCAAGCTTTAGATTCGCACTTGATAACGTTCTCTTGAGCAGCATTTCCTCGCCATCCGTGAAATCAAAAGCCTCCATGAGATTCCCTGTTTTTTCAAGGTACTCTATAGCTGCAGGGTTGGATACAACATAACTCAGATAGTTAGTGATATCTCTGGATTCTTTTATGACTCGACCAGTGCCTCCCTTGCCCTTGCCAAAAAGCCAGATCAGGTATTTTTTTAGGTCGTCGAGATTTTGTTCTGGTACTGGATTATCAAGGTCTACTTCTTGCCATTTACTTGGAAGACCCAAAAAACGCTTAATATTCCTCTGGCCCACCGATAATATCAATAGAGAAAAATCCTCTTTTGCCTGATGCACGTCATAGTCAAACTCATCTTGAGCCTGTCTCAGCATGCTGTAGCATGCCGCATTCTTACGAATTGTTCCGGCCGTGTCTCCCACCTGCTGTTCCAAGTCGTTAATTTTATGACCGACATCAATCATTCCCCTAATATATCTGGCCTTGGCATACGCATCCCACTTCTTGATTCCTGTTATATGTCGAACTCCGAGATAGGGCAGGACTTCATTGTGAGTTGGATAAACAATTGCAGGAAGAATCAATAGGTCATCTCGGACTCCTTTTTCGATAAAAGGCCATGACCTTATGCCCAATTTTTTCTGTAAAGCCGAATCTAAAAGAATCTTTGCTGCTGAAAGACGGCGGTTGCCTTCAACCACAGTAAAGTGAGTATTATCATCCTCAATAAAGTCTTTGAATGATTCTAGCTTCCCATTGGAAACTGCCTCTTCTATTTTTTGGGGCAGGTCGATGGGAATAACTACAAGTGGTTCCTCAGCAAAATATCCGTTTGTCGCCATTGAGACAGCAATTTCCTCAAGATTGAATTCTTCATATAACACTTTTAAGATTTCAAACTCTTTGTGGCCTATTACCTCTTCAGGAAGGCGAGGATTCTGTGAGTCAAGGTGCAAACTGTCTATTGATATCTCAAGCGGTATACGATCAATACTGCGTCCGGGAATGGCTTGTTTGTTCATATAGTCACCCCTCTTGTATTTATTGACAGAGTCTAGATGATCATCGAAAATGATCCGTGTTGATTATGACAGGCTATGGATGTACCTATCATTTCTTCCTCACATCATGATATGAAGATAACCGCTTTGTAGGATTTCTCAAATTCACTTTTTGTTTCGTTATATCATGATTTCATGCATCGAGTATCTTTACTTTTATTTGCAAGCCTAAAGCCTCCATTTTTCTATCTCTTTTCATTTTTTTTAACTGGTACTCCGTCTGCCGCGCCTCTCTCCCATCTTTACACGACAGCACCTTTACAAGCTCAAACGGCCTCCAAGCCCGCACAAACTTGCTGCCAGTCCCATTTGCATGGGCCTTCATACGGGCATCGAGATCATTAGTTATCCCAATGTACAGATAATTCTTCCGGCACTTGAGCACGTATACACACCAGCCGTTATTATTTGATTCGCCCATAGGGTTATAAGAATCATAGTACGCCTGGATTTAAAAGGGCAAGGGTAGGGGATAGTTACACGGATGCACCAGCCCGGAAACCAGCACCAGCATTGACGTTGAAGGGTGCTGTAAGGTCTATAAGGACTTTAAAGGTCTTTAAAGGACTATAAGAACCACGATTGCGCAAGGCGCTTTAGGTGTTTTTCCTCGGCGAAGTAATGCACGTCACGGCGCCGGAAGAAAAAAATTTCCTCAAGCAGGGTTGCCCTGATCATTCCGGCCACCTGTTCAGACTCGGCCACTGCTGATAGTCCGTGGTGAGATCATTTCGCCCCGAATCTCTTAAGGAATATGAACTTCCTGCACACCTGTGCCATGGCTTTTTCCCATAGACACAATGTTTCGGTTAAGCGTCATAATGTTACAAATTGTGTTCAGGACACATAAGCTACGAAACCTGCAATAGCAGTACACCGCCATATGCTCAAGGCGATTCATCTCCTTCTCGACAATCAAGAAACAATGGGGCGGTTCTCTTTAATTGGGAGTCTTGTTATCAAAAACTCGACATTAATTAAGGTTCATCAGCCCCTTTTATTTTAAGAGTATTGTTTGATCAAGCGTTCTACGTAGTCTCGGTATTTCTCGGCTAAATTCCCGTCTCTGACCAGGATCGCGTTCTCCGCGTTGTGTTCGGCCGACAGCGAAAAATTGTGGCTGCCTGTGAGAATGACGTCATCCGCGACCACCAGCTTATTATGCATGAAGTTGTGAACTCCCTCAGGCTTATAAGGGGTCGATTTTTTGGCCTCGAGCACTTTTCGCAGTTCCTCGATCTGCTTAACCTTAGTTTCCGAGCGAGCTGATTTCTGCATCTGACTTTCAGATGTTTTCATCTCCGGTCCATCAAAGATTCCGCGGACAGTGACGCGCCCGACCTCCAGCACCTGCGACAGAGCGTTCAAAATAGTGTCACTTGTAATGACCATGGATGCAATATGTATGGAATCCTGAGCGTTCAGGATCAACTCGGCGATCTCGGTATCGATACGCCTCCCTTCACCGGGTGAAAAGGCAATGAAGGCGTTAAGGCCATCTCTTGAAATCGTGCCGTAGTCGTTGACACCAGTGTTGTATATATCGGCGCTGGCCCATAGCTCATTGAAATCCGTCTCGTAGTATGCGCATAGCTGAGGCGACTCTAAAATGAGGACATTGTTATCCTGGCGAGTCCAGGCGTCATCGGTGAAGTTCGTCGAGCCCATCAGAACAGCCGCATCCTCCGTGTGTCCGTCCCTGATCACATACTTGTTATGCATTAGCTTAGAGCCAGCGATAGACTCCGTTGCAACGTCATCCCATCCTATGGGTTGGAAATCCACATCCGTTCCTTTGAAATGCTCGGTCACGAATTCATGGGTGCCATGTGGCGCCGGATCGTCTCCCAAACCGAACTTGGGAGCGTTGCGGTGGTCATAAGCAATTTGGACTTCGACACCTTTCTTCGTAAGGGCTTTTAGTGCCCCCACAATCTGCTTTGCGGTATTGGGGTCTTTCAGGCGTAAGTCATAGATTGCTATGTGTAAACTAGTCTTGGCAGCCTCGATAAACTCCGTCAACCTACCTGTCATGACGTCCAGCTTCTGTTGTCCATCGATCAGAAACAGCGGGTCTTGATAACTCATTTACTCATCCTCCTTAGGCGTAATTTTTAAAAAAGTCTTACTGGGACCAACTCCCCGCCTATAGTGTTTTCCCATCAAGTCAATCTATGCTTGATTAACCGTTCGATACCCATGACACATGAACTTTATTATTCATCACAAAGCCTGTTAGTCAAACTTCTCTAGTTCAGAATTCTGATGCTTTAAAGACATTGCGTTTCGAGGGCAATATCATCTTTTCTCATCTGCGCCCACGCTTATTACAATCTCGTGAGTTTACCCACGCCGCCGCATCATCCCTATCAACCCGCTCAAGCCTGAGCCTAACAGCAAAGCTGCAGCAGGTATCGGTGTCGGTGTGGCGGCGACATCGCCGGGAAGCACGGCAAGTGCGTAATAGGCGTAGCTCTTACTTGTCACGCCCTGGTTGCCATACACAGTACCAAAGACCCACGCAGATAGTGGATCGGCAGAATACTCCGTACCAGACCAGAAGGCGTTGCCATACAAATTCTTGAAGGGAGCCGTGTTTGCAAAACCGTAGCCAGATTGAGGATTACCATTTTTATCATAATATCCCTTGTTCCCCAGCTCTGTATAATACAGATACCCCATCTCACTGCTTGTATTGTTATAGCCTTCCGACGTTGTGCCGTTATAACTCCAGTTAAGAGGGCCATCAACTGTTGAAGGCAAACTCCAGCCGCTTACGTTCTGTCCGTTGAAGTTAACTACCAGATTCTGCGCCCAGTTCACTGAATTCTGCCACACGTGACAATACGAATAGTCCAACCACGTGATGTTCTGGGCACTGTCATAAATCAACTGGTAACCGCCATTGACTGTATTCTCACCAGTTCCGCCATTAAATGTCCCCGTGCCCACGACCGTTAAATCTGCCTGTGCCATTGCCGTAAAGCCCACTACCATTACCATCGCCATCAACAATTCTGATAACTTCTTTACTATTCTACTTGTCTTCATTTGCTCCTCCTTTTGAAGGTCAGCCCCAGCCCCAAGGCGGCTGCAACAAATCCCAATGGCCCCAGGGCAGGGACTGATGCCGAAGTGGTCGCCTGAGAAATATTATCGCCTGTGGAATTTGCCCCATTTATCGTTACGTTTAAAGGAGTGAAGGTAGCTCCGGACAGGCTCGGTGTTACGGTATAAGAGCCATCTGATAAACCAGTGAAGCTGTAATTGCCATTGTTGTCCGTGGTCATTGTACCTGTTGCGGCTCCGCTCAGAGTAACCAGTGCACCTGGAATTCCTGTACCCCCCGACGATAATATGGTTCCTGAAAGAGTAAACCCAGCCTGTGCCGGAGGGGTCGCCTCAAATGGGTAAACATTACCGCCTGTCGTGTACCATCCGACAACCATACCCGTGTTATTAATGCCCGTGGCTTCGGTTGCAGTGCCGTCAGCACCGGGATAATTCGTGCCGGGATAATTCAGAATGGTATAGCCCCCGTTGCTCAGGGTAAAGCTACTGGTCACACCATTGCCATTATAGTACCATCCGACAATCGTACCCACATCATTGATGCCCGTGGGAAAGGTGATGTAAGAGTAAGGATTCAAGCCGGGAGGATACAGGTTGGTTAGAACCCCGTTGCTCAGGGAAAAGCCGACTCCACCTTTGTACCATCCGACAACCGTACCCGCATTATTAATGGCATAGCTGCAAATACCTTCTGCGCCTGCGTTGTAACCACCGGGAGGGTTCAGAGTGGTATAAGTGTAGCTGTCGGCATAGGCATTGCTCAATGCGACTAGGACAAGAATTAGAGCGATCAGTACTGCCGATGACTTTTTCATTGTCTGCCTCCGCATAACGGCCGGAACCTTCTTTACAATTCCTTGTCTGTTCATTTCTTTCTCCTTTTCAAAGCAAGCCCCAGCCCCAAGGCTGCCGAAATGAACCCCAATGGCGGGCTTTAAGCCGTTTTTCTCTGTGACCTCTGTGGCTAAGTGGTTTCTTTTTTCTTCTCTATTACCCACGTCTCCGCTTCATCCCTATCAAGCCGCCCAATCCTGAGCCAAAAAGCAGCATAGTGCCAGGTATCGGCGTAGGTACAACATCGCCGGGATGTACAGCAAGCGCGTTGGCGTAGTTGACCTCATCGCCCTCGCCCTGCGCGCCACCGCCGAAGTTGAAGACCCACGCGTTGCCTGGATGGCCAGAATACTCTGTCCCAGACCAGTAGATGTCGGCGGCATTCAAATTCTTAAAGGGGCCAGCGTTGGTTAAGCCATAGCCGGATTGAGGATACCCCGTATCCCCTAACTCTGTATAGTACAAATAAGCCATCTCACTACTTGTTGGACTGGGCTGAATGCCATAGCTTGACTGGTTATCTACTGTCGTCGGCAGACTCCACCCGCTGATGTTCACGCCGTTGACATTAACTGTCAGTCCCGACGCCCAGGCCACTTGGTTATTCCATGAGTTGATAGGTGCCGAATAGTCCAACCATGTGATGTTCTGTCCGCTGTCATAAATCAACTGATAACTACCCGATACCCCCTGCATCGTGCCCGTGCCCACCACCGTCAAATCCGCGTGCGCCATGGCCGAAAAACCTACGACCATCGCTATCGCCATCAGCAATTCTGAAACCTTCTTTACTATTCCTCTTGTGTTCATTTGGTTCCCCCCCGTTTGCTCTATAATTTGCCGTTACCTTTACTCAATTCTTGCCTGATCTTTCTTTGCGCTCTTTGCGTCTTTTTGCGTGAGATGTTTTTTTATTTTCTCTGTGTCTCTGTGCCTCAGTGGTTAAGTTTTTCTTCTCTAATGATGTCGGCAAAAATAAAAAAGCCCAAACCTGAAATAGCCTTATTGCTATCTCTTCAGTTCGGGCTTTCTGGTGCCGAGACAGACGGTTGACGCCGGTCAGCAAAGTACCCTGTTATACTCACTCCGTTGCAGCGGAGCGTCTACCTCACTGTCTATCGTATATTTACGGCAATAATGCTGGTAGGATAATAAGCCAGCGTAATATACACATTTTATGTTACAGATTGATGACAATAATATGAAGTTTTCGTAACAAGGGACGTTATCTGTAGTAAATTTCTTTTCTCCCTAACCATCAGCTATCACAAGTCCTGGAGCGTATGGGCCAACAGCAGGCCCGAAACCCGGCAGCTCTTCCAGGAGATCCGGGCCGAGGTCAGCAATATCATAACAAGTTACTTTGAGAAAGAACTGGCCCAATGCCGGTACGGGCATGATGGAGTAGTCGAACCCATCAAAACCGGCAACAGCATAGGTATAAAAGTGGAGCACGGCCTGAGCAGGGACGGGGACGTTCAGGAGCATGACCACCACGCATTTTTCAACATGACCCAAAACCCCGAATCCGGAAAATGGCAGGCTTTGCAGAGTGACGCCTTTAAAAATGACGCCATCGAGCGTATCGCGGAAAATAAGATCGCAAATATTGCACAGCGCCGGGGCCTGCCGATCACATGGGTCAAGTCCGATACCGGCAAGTCAGAGTATTGCGCCCTCGCGGGAGTGCCCGAAAAGGCTATAGAAGTTAAAAGCACTGGAGCGCAGCGGGTGGACCGCTACGTTGATGAACACTGGGCCGAACTGCGGGCCAAATACCCAAACGCAAGCGAAGGGGAGCTAAAGCAGTTCGCCGAGATACTGACCAGGAAAAGAGCTGGATAGCGAAGTCTTGAAGATCGAGGATAGCCATATCTTAAACGGACGCCGGGAATATGCCGACACTGCGTACACGACTATGGTCGTGCAACTTCAGTCCTTCGGCACTGACTTAATTATTTGCCGGCCTCATTCTTTATCCCTGTTGAGTATAATGTCCGCCATCGTTTTTTTTGGCTGGCAGAAGAGCTTTCTTACGCGATTGCGGTAATAGAGGCACAATCTTTGATTTTTCATGTTCGTTAAAATATAATCAGTTAAGTCATAAAAGGAGGATGTGATGGCGGACGAAAACAAAATATCGGATAGAAGTTCAACCCTGCGTGAACGTGCTGAAGAGAGGCTGCCAAAACAGCGCGGGGAACTGAACAAAATTTCACCGGCTGATGTGCAACGCGCATTCCACGAACTGGAGGTGCGCCAGATCGAGTTGGAGATGCAGAATGAGGAACTTAGCCGTGCACAGTTGGACCTCGAAGCATCACGTCAAAAGTATTTTGACCTCTATGACCTGGCCCCGGTGGGATATATCACCCTTGATGAAAAGGGAATAATTCTGGACACCAACCTCACCGCTGCTGCCTTGTTGGGCAAAGAGAGAAACGGAGTGGTCAGTCAGCCGCTCTCGCGCTTCATATTCCGGGAGGATCAGGATATATACTACCATCACCGCAAACGGCTTTTTGAAACGCGGCAGCGTGAGGATTGCGAAGTGAGGATACTGAAAAGGGACGGAACCCAGTCTTGGGTGCATATGGAGTCAGTAGCGGCAACGGGGAAGTATGACGAGCCTGCGTCTCGAACGGCGATAATCGACATCACCCGGCGCAAAGAAACAGAGGAAACGTTGGCAAAGCTCCGTCATGAGAAAGAACTTATATTGAACACTGCAGCAGAAGGCATTTTTGGTTTGGACTTAGAGGGAAAACACACCTTTATTAACCTTTCTGCTGCGAAAATGCTCGGGTATAAAGTTGGGGAACTTATAGGCAGGCACAGCCATCCCATATGGCATCATTCAAAGTCAGACGGGAGTACATATCCTGCAAGCGAGTGCCCGATCTACTCATCCTTAACGGATGGTCTCATTCATGCTGTCGAAAACGAAGTTTTTTGGAGAAAAGATGGTTCAAGTTTTCAGGTCAGTTATATCAGCGCCCCCATTATGGAAGGGGACGAAATAAAAGGTGCAGTTGTAAGTTTCCGCGACATCACCGAGCTCAAACGACTGGAGGAGCAGGAACGACTCGAACATTCTGTGCTGGAGCACCTGAACCTGATGGGGGGCTCAGAAGATGCCATTCTCGATATCCTGCAAATGATTAAGCAGAGTACCGGCTTTGAGGCAGTGGGCATCCGCCTGCGTAAAGACGCTGACTTCCCCTATTATGTCCAGGCCGGTTTTTCTGCTGATTTTTTGCGCACTGAAAATACGCTGACTGTCTCCGGTCCGGATGGCGGGCTTGGCAGGGATAAAGACGGCAATATCAGCCTGGAATGCACATGCGGATTGGTAATTTCAGGGCGCACTGATCCGGCGAATCCCCTTTTTACTGCGGGTGGGAGCTTCTGGACGAACGACTCATTCCCTTTGCTGTACCTTCCGTCCGATCAGGACCCAAGGCTTTATCCACGTAACCGCTGCATCCATGAAGGATTCCATTCCTTTGCGCTGATTCCCTTGCGGGTAGGCAAAGATATCGTAGGGCTGTTGCAGCTCAATGATCGGCGGAAAGATCAATTCACGCTGGAAATGATCCACTTCTTCGAAGGATTAGGTTCCAGCATCGGAATCGCCCTTGCCCGCAACTGGGCGGAAGAGGAGAAGGCACAACTGGTACTGGAATCATACGCCCGGGAAATGGAACTGATGAAGTACCGCGAGAATTACTATATTACCCATCAGAAGAATGCGTTCAAGAAGGAATTGAACATAATCAGGAACGATTTGTTCCTGAAGAAGATTGCTGTGGAGAACTGCAGGCGCGTAAGGCGTGAATGGCTGTTTGACATCCACTACAGTCCCCTCGACATAATGAGCGGCGACACCTATTCCATCCGTGAAATAGAGGAGGGGAAGGTCCTTGTCTACCTTGCTGACGCCATGGGCAAGGGTTTATCGGCTTCGGTTACTTCTATTATCTCCACGTCCTTTGTGAACCATCTTATCAATGAAGCAAAGGAGGGCAGATGTTTCGAATTCAGGGAATTTATTAATGCTTATTCAAAATTCATCAGGAAGGAACTTATTGAAGAAGAGATACTTTGCGTCACGTTCATCTTTCTCGACCTTGTCAGCGAGACCATGGACACGGTTATCTGTGCAATGCCCCCCGTAATCTGCTATACGGCAGACAATACCATAATGAGGGTAGAAAGCAATAACCTGCCGCTTATGATGTACCCTGCCGAGATCAGTATAGACCGGTACTGCATTTCGGACTTCAATAAAATACTGGCGCATACGGACGGCCTGAATGAGAGCTTAAAAACGGTGGATTCGCTGTACCACGAATACCTGGAAAACGATTTCAGACAGTCGGAATTCAAAAGCGAATTTCTGGACAAATTCAGCAGGGTCGTTAAGAAACCGGATGACGATATTACATTTATTTTTCTGCGCAGGATTGATCTGACCCCGAAGTGGACGAAAGGCTTTACCATCGCTTCCCGGATGGAGGAACTGATGGCTGTTACAATGGAAATGGAAGAGTTGCTTGAGACCCTGAATGCCGCCGCCGAGTTCAAAGTCTTGTTCATAGACGCATTTACCGAAATACTATTGAATGCATACGAGCACGGGAGCCTGAATATTGACTTTGAGCAGAAGAGCAGGCTGATGGCCGACGACACGTACGACGACTACCTCGCAAACGCTGAAAGGAATGTCACAAAGAGAATAATGATTACCCTTGCGCTGCATGAGCTGAACGGGACGGAATATCTCATGCTCACAGTTGCCGACGAGGGCAAAGGGTTCGACACCTCTCTGCTGCGCGAATTGGAGAGTGATGCCTGCAGCCTGAACGGGCGAGGGATAAAAATGACAAAAGGTTATACCGACGAATTATTTTATAACAGAGCCGGCAATGAAGCCACACTGCTGAAAAAAATATTGAGGGGGTGAAAGTATGGAAGTAAAAGTGATCGGAACAACTGAAGTAACCGTGCTTGGCCATATCAAGAGCATAGAAGACCATCAGAAGATAAAGGACACGGTGAGTGGCCTCGTGAGCAACGGGAATAAATCCATTGTGGTAAATATACAGGATTCAATGTCTATAACGTCGTCGGTTATAGGTTTTTTTCTGAAACTCATAAACGTAGACCAGGTAAAGATTACCCTGTTGGTTAAAGACGCCAGGCTATTCAACACTCTCTCTGCTATGAAACTGATTGCCGTTTTAAATGTGCAGCATATTTAGCCTGACCGATAATAATTTCCATTTATACTAAAGTGCCGTCGCCGGTTGTCATAGAGAATTGCGTACAAGTGTAATTAACAGTTAACATGTACTCCTTTGCATCGCAAAAAAATTCTTCCGAAAAATGAAGCATCGGCAGGGTGCACACCGCAAGAGTCCCTCGACAATAATGCTCCGCCGCTTTTCAGCGTGTCGCAGATAAATGATACGGCCGTACTCCTCTACGCCTTTTTTTATTGAGAATTACATGTCAGTGATGTTAAAATACCAATTCCTAACAACTTAAGTATAGGAATATCTTTTCAGCAGTTGGCAATGGGAACTTGTTGATATTAAGCTAAGTTATGGATTCTTGGGGCGTCGACAAGCGGCAAGTCAGCAGATTTTGGATCTGCCATTCCCAGGTTCGAATCCTGGCGCCCCAGTCCTTCTGTAGAGATTTTTTTTGTATGCTAAAATATTAGTTCACTTAAGCGTGTAGTATGCGGCGAAGGAAAAAAGAGCTGCATGTTTTTTATTTAATCTTAGGGAGGGGAAATGCCGAACGGTATTAAACTGCTTACAGGAAATGCGAACAGACCGCTGGCGGTCAGGGTAAGCGAGCACTGCGGTATACCTTTGACCGACACTACAGTTAATACATTCAGTGATGGTGAAATAACTGTGCAGATTAACGAGAACATAAGGGGGTCCGATATCTTTGTTATCCAGCCGACCTGCTGCCATGTTAATCACAACATCATGGAACTGCTTCTTATTATTGATGCGCTTAAAAGGGCCTCGGCGAGCAGAATAACTGCTGTGATACCATATTACGGATATGCCAGACAGGACAGAAAAGTCCAGCCCAGAGTCCCGATTTCTTCGAAGTTGGTGGCTGACCTGCTTACGGCGGCGGGAACGAACAGGGTCATTACCATTGATCTGCATGCAGCTCAGATACAGGGCTTTTTCAATATTCCGGTGGACCACTTGTATGCAGCGCCTGTGTTGTATGATTACATAAACAAAAGGAAGTTTGACGACCTTGTTATTGTTTCTCCGGATGCAGGCGGTGTTGAGCGTGCGCGCTCCTTTGCCAAGAGGCTCGACGCCTCTCTCGCCATTATTGATAAGCGCCGCGAAGTGGCCAACGTCTCAAAGGTCATGAATGTAATAGGGAACGTGAAGGACCGCGATGTCATTATCCTTGATGATATGATCGATACGGCAGGCACCATAACCCAGGCCGCCCAGGCCCTCCAGGATAACGGGGCCAAAAAGGTGTGTGCTGCATGCTCTCACGGAGTATTGTCAGGTCCTGCGATTGATAGAATAAATAATTCTGTTCTTGAAGAACTAATTACTACTGACACGATTCCTCTCGAAGAGAAGGCCCGGGCTTGCAAGAAGCTCACAGTATTAAGTATATCCAAACTTCTTGCTGAGGCAATAAAAAGAATACATGAGGAAACATCTGTGAGTTCGCTTTTTGATTAAGGGCAGAAACATGAAACCACAGAGACACGGAGGCACTGAGAAAATCCCGTGTTAAAGACCTTTCAAGAAAGTCACAAAGAGACCTGGCTTTAACTCTGTGTCTCTGTGCCTCTGTGGTTAATTTTATAACATGATTTTTTTTGCAGGAGGATACGTGGAAAAGGTAACATTAAATGTTGAAAAAAGAGGAAGATTGGGGAAGGGCGGAGCTCGCTCATTAAGAACTGGAGGGTTTATACCTGCCGTGGTTTACAAGGGCGGCAATTCGCTGTCTGTGCAGCTTTCAGGGAAAGAGCTTTCATATTTTTTAAGCAAAACTGCCGGAGAGCAGGTCATTGTAAATCTCAAGTTCCAGGATGATACTAAACAGGCAATACTTAAAGAGTATCAGGTGGATCCGATAAGCGGGAAGCTTCTGCACGTGGACTTCCAGGAAATTTCTGCGACTGAATTGATTAAAGTTATGGTCCATGTAGTTATCCAGGGTGAAGCCCTGGGTGTAAAGAGAGACAAGGGAGTGCTTCAGCACGGCCTCAGAGAAGTTGAAATAGAATGCCTCCCCGACAAGATACCAGGCCACTTCGTAATCGATGTCAGTCCACTTATTATCGGTCACGCGATTCATGTAAGGGACATAATACCGGGAGAGGGCATCCGTATTATTACCGAGCCCCATGAGGTGCTGGTCTCTGTCATAGGCATTAAAGAGGAAGTGGTCGCTCCTGAAGCGGTTGCAGTTGCCGAGCCGGTCGAACCTGAAGTTATTAAGAAGGGCAAGAAAACCGAAGAGGAAGAGAAAAAATAGTTGTGGATTATTGCTGGTCTCGGCAATCCTGGAAGCAAGTATGAAAAAACCCGGCATAATGCCGGGTTTATGGTTATAGACAAGCTTTCGGAACAATACGGGATTGTTCTGGAAGAAAAGTATTCATATTGTCTGGGTAAAGGGTCGATTGAGGGACACGCAGTAATACTCATCAAACCCCTTACGTTTATGAACAGAAGCGGCAGCGCGGTCTCGAAAGTACTTCACAAGTTCAATACCCTTCCCGGATCGTTGATAGTAATACATGATGACCTTGATCTCGATACCGCTGTTATAAAGATTAAAAAGACGGGGGCCTCGGGAGGCCACAAAGGCATTGAATCCATTATTCAGGGGACCGGCACGAGGGATTTCTTCAGAGTGAAAATCGGGGTGGGACGTGATCGTGATGTTCCTGCCGATATATATGTCCTTAGTAATTTCAGGCCCTTCGAAAAAAGTATAATAAAAGATGCTATAATACGAAGTGTGGAAGCTGTTGCCGCGATAGTTACTGTCGGAATTGATAGAGCGATGACCAGGTATAACCGAGCAGCGGGGGGACTTCAGAGTCCCGGACCTCAAGAATGAACATTCTTGCAAGCGATTTAACAGAACATGGCATAAAAGCCGATATAATCATTATTCCCCTTTTCGAGGCACTTAAGCCTGAATGCTATGCAGAGCTTGATGCTGCCTGCGGCGGCCTTATCACAAATGTTGTTGCATCAAAAGAGTTCACCGGGAAACAAAACCAGCTTACACTTCTCCATGCAGAGCATATTCGTGCCAAAAGGATTCTTCTTGTCGGGATGGGGAAGGTTGAGGAACTCACCTCTGAACGGCTGCGGCAGGCCGGCGGCAAAGCGTTCTCGTATATTAAAAATCTTGGCCTTCGGGACATTGCGGTGTCGGTAAGATCGCTTAATGATACGGCCCGGGATTTGCGGACCAGCCGAACCGCACGTTATAAACAGGTCGTATATTTTGTAGAAGGCGGACTCCTCGGCATTTACGGGTTTGAAAAATATAAAAAAGCTGAAACCAGCTATACTATAAAGAGAATAACTATTCTTGACAATGATGCAACTCTTCCGTTGAAACGCTTGCAGAGCGTTATTTCAGCGGTCTATCTGGCCAGGGACCTTGTCAATACTCCTTCGAATTATTTGACCCCTGTCCATATGAGCGAAAAAGCCAGGGACCTTGCCGGGAAAAAGCTAAAGGTCAGGGTATTGGAGGAGAAAGAAATAAGGCGGGAGGGGATGGAAGCCTATCTTTCGGTTTCACGAGGCTCAGCAGCTCCGCCCCGGTTGGTTGTTATGGAATACAAGGGAGGCAGAGGTGTTCCTGTGGTGCTTATAGGCAAGTCGGTCACATTCGACAGCGGGGGGATTTCGATTAAACCTGCCGAGGGCATGGAGAAGATGAAGTACGACATGGCCGGAGGCGCTGCCGTTATAGCAGTCCTGAAAGCTGCCTCAGATTTGGGGTTACCGCTTAATCTGACAGGTATATTGCCTGTTGCTGAGAACCTGCCCGGAGGCGCTGCATTCAAGCCGGGCGATGTTGTCAAAACAATGGATGGCAAAACAATAGAGATCATCAGTACTGACGCCGAAGGAAGGTTGACACTTGCAGATGCTATCTGTTATGCAATAAAATACTGTAAGCCGAAGGCGATCATTGATATTGCGACACTCACGGGGGCCTGTTCCATTGCCTTGGGAAACGAGGCTATTGCGATGATGGGCAGCGATGCTGCTCTTATGGAAAACCTGAAGGAGGCGTCGCTTGAAACATATGAGCGGGTATGGCAGATGCCTCTTTATGATGAATACAAGGAATATCTGAAGAGTGATATTGCCGATATGAAAAATGCCGGGGGACGGACCGGGTCGCTTATGGCTGCCGGATACTTTCTTAAAGAATTTACAGGAGAAACGCCCTGGGTGCACCTTGACATTGCGGGCACTGCCTGGAATGAAAAAGAGAAACCTTATATTCCCAAAGGGTCGACAGGTGTTGGTGTGAGGTTGATAATTGATTTTTTAGAGCGGCTTGCAGCATCGTACCCACAAAAAGTCTCATGACTTTTCGGGGGGCCAGGGGTTTATCTCGGAGGAAATGAACATATGCTTACACTTCTTTTTTTAGCAGGCTTTGTCCTGGTCCCTTCTTTTGCTTTTGCATGGGGGCCTCTCACTCACATGTATCTGGCCAATGAGCTTTATTCATATGCCCCGCTTATTCCAGCAGGAGTTTTCGCCGTAATTAAAAAATACAAACAGGATTTTCTTTATGGAAACCTGATGGCGGACATCATTTTAGGGAAAAAATACCTCCCTGAAGACAAAAGTTCACACAGCTGGGAGGTGGCCCTCAACCTGCTGGAGCAGGCTGAAAATGGTCCCGAGAAGGCTTTTGTTTATGGATACTTGAGCCATCTTGCTGCCGATACGGTGGCCCACGGGATATTGACGGATGATATGCTGAATATGGAGCATACATGGATCGAACTCAAAGCTGACAGCATGATCGACAAGGATTACTGGTTTCAGTCCGTGACCTTCAGCAAGGCTGTGCAGAGGAGAAATGACCGGTTCCTCGAAAGCTCTCTCGACAGCTTCGTTTTTTCTTTCAAGACCAACAAGCGAATATACAAGGGCATGGTGTTTTTATCTTTTCTCATTCTGAAAAAAAATAAAAGACGCGGAATCAACGAAGGTTATCTCTCACAGCTTCATGACGAATCAATAGCCCGTATGCTTGATTTGATCAAAAACGGAAGAGATTCAGCTGTCATCGATATCAGTCCACTTTAATAAAGACAGGCTAAAGGCAAATGGCTAAAGACAAAGGAAGGCAAATGGCGAATGGTTAAAGGCGAAAACACAGACCGACTTTGTTCTTTATCTCTTATTTAACCTTTAGCCTTTAGCCAGGTTTTTATGTTCGATAAAAACTACCTTCTTCCCGCGGATGCTCTTGGGCTCATGATGGACGGACTGGCCGATAGCCTGCCGCCCTCTGAAATGCTGCCTATTGAGGAGTCCTACGGTCGTGTCATTGCCGCTGATATTGTCTCGCCTGAAGATCTTCCGGCATTTCCCCGTTCGACAGTTGACGGGTATGCGGTCCATGCAGAGGATACGTTCGGCTCAAAGGAGACCTCACCGGCGTATCTTACTCTGAAATATGAAGTGCTCATGGGCATGTCGCCTGATTTTGAGCTTGGCAGTGGATTTGCTGCAAAAATACCAACAGGGGGAATGCTTCCGGCTGGGGCTGATGCGGTAGTAATGCTTGAGTATGTCCAGCAGGCTTCGGAAGATCTGATCGAAATTATGAGGTCTGCAGCACCCGGAGATAACGTTATCCGGCGGGGCGAAGACATCAAAGAAGGGGTAACGGTACTTACATCCGGGAAAATGCTCAGGGCCCAGGATATTGGTGCGCTTGCCGGTATCGGCATTACCAGTATTGAGGTTTTTAAAAAACCTATACTGTCATTTATATCTACCGGCGATGAGATAGTGACCGCGGAAAGTCCTCTGCGCATCGGGCAAGTGAGGGACATCAATTCTTTTACGATGGCAGGACTTGCAATGGACCATGGCGGCATACTAGTTAAAAAGGGCATATTCAGGGATGATTATGGAGTTATAAAGAGGGCTGTCGAGGTGTCACTGCATGATTCGGATATGGTGCTGATAAGCGGAGGCACCTCAGCAGGTACTAAAGATATGACTGCAGCTATTATCAACGATATAGGTAAGCCGGGCGTGCTCTTTCACGGCGTGTCCCTGAAGCCCGGGAAGCCGATGATCGGTGGGGTGGTGAATGGGAAACCGGTGCTGGGTATCCCGGGACATCCTGCGGCAGCCGTTGTTTGTTTTGACTTATTTATAAAGCCTATTCTGGATAAATTGCGCGGCCTTGACAATAAAACGTATTATATCAGGTCGATAAAAGCAATGATGGCGAAGAATATCGCATCTGCTGCAGGAAGGGAGGACCACATACGGGTTTATGTGGAAGAAAAAGAAGGTACACAGTTTGCTTTCCCGGTATTAGGAAAATCCGGACTGATTACTACACTGGTGAAGGCCGGTGGCATAGTAGTGATTCCCAAGGCTAAACTGGGGCTTGATGCAGGGGAAGAGGTCACAGTCAGGTTGTTTTAAAGTGGAGGGTATCCGGTGGACAGGACAATTAGAAATATTTTTAATCAAATAAATCATCCTGTGAACCTCATGGAAGTGTGCGGCACTCATACCGTGGCTATATTCAAACATGGGATTCGGAGCCTTTTGCCGGAAGGACTTAGATTGCTAAGCGGGCCGGGCTGTCCTGTGTGCGTGACATCAATCAGGGACATAGACAAAGCTGTTGCTATCTCGAAGCATAAGGATGTGATTTTTATGACTTTCGGTGATATGATGCGTGTGCCCGGAGGACATCAGTCACTGGCTGAAGCAAAGGCGGAAGGAGCGGATGTCCGGATTGTGTACTCTCCTCTTGACTGCCTGGCGACAGCAAAGGGAAATGTTAATAAGAAAGTAGTATTTTTTTCCGCAGGTTTTGAAACTACCGCACCGTCCGAGGCCGCAACACTGTTTGAAGCTGAACGGCGGGCTATCAGAAATTTCTATCTGCTATCGGTGAACAAACTTGTTCCCCCTGCGCTCGAAGTGCTTCTTCAGTCGGATGACGTGAGAATAGATGGCTTTCTTATGCCTGGACATGTGAGTACCATTATTGGAAGCAGAGTCTATAATTCTATAGCCGAAAAGTATCGAAAGCCCTGTGTAATAACAGGATTCGGCGCCAAGGACATCCTGGGCGGCATTTTGATGCTGTTGAAGCAGATTGCTGAAGAAAGAGCATCTGTTGAGATTCAATATAAAAGTGTTGTTACCGAAGAAGGAAATAAAAAGGCCCTTCATTTCATTGCCGAATACTTTGAGACCTGTGACAGCTATTGGAGGGGCATAGGACTATTGCCCGGCAGTGGATTAAAGCTGAAAGAGAGATGGCGTCACAGGGATGCAGAGGCGTTATTCGACCTGAATATTCCGGATGTTGCCGAACCAAAAGGATGCCTTTGCGGGCTGGTACTGCGGGGAGTGAAGATTCCCTCGGAATGCCCTCTCTTCGGCAAGGCATGTACTCCCGAGAGGCCGGTAGGGGCCTGCATGGTAAGCACCGAAGGAAGCTGCTCAGCCTACTACCTGTTCGGCGCTGCAGAGAAGGCGTCTGCTTGGTAAAGTTGTCAGTAGTCGAGAGGTCATCTCAATTCTGCTATAATTAACAGTCATGTCCTTCATAATATCTTTAAATCCCGTAACAGGGATCACCGTAAAAGATTTATGGTTCATTTTTCGCGGGGATAAATTGTTAGTCAGGCTGACTGAAACCGGTGCTGAAGTGCCGGATTCTCAAGATATAACCTGGCTTGATCAGAATATCATCCGGTCCCACTACGTTGGAACACTGAACGAACTCAATTGTTATACCGCTGAAATTGCGGGGAATGCCGCTGAGCCGAATGGGATGTCTTTTCAGGAATTGCGCCCGCTGCTTGGCTTTATGGATGAGGAATTTTTTTGGGCCGCGGGCAGGGCTTTTCAAATCATCAATTGGGAACGGACGCACCAGTTTTGCGGCAGATGCGGATTCAGCACCAGACTGAAAGCCGATGAACGGGCCAGGGAATGCCCGCATTGCGGTCTAGTAATTTATCCTGAGATATCCCCGGCGATAATCGTGGCTGTGGTCAGAGGGGGTGAGATACTCTTGGCCCGGTCCCATAGTTTCCGGAATGAGTTTTACAGTGTTTTGGCCGGTTTTGTGGAATATGGTGAAACCTTCGAGGAGACCGTGAGGAGAGAGGTCAGGGAAGAGGTCGGAATAGAGATCAAAAATATCCGCTATTTCGGAAGCCAACCCTGGCCGTTTCCCAATTCGGTAATGGTCGGGTTTATGGCTGATTATGAAAGCGGGGCAATCAGGATCAATGAAGCCGAGATTGTCGATGCCGGGTGGTTTGCCTCAAACAATCTGCCGGCCCTGCCGCGTACCGGGACCATTGCACGCAGGCTGTTAGATTACTTTACAGAGGGAGTAAGGGAATGATGCAAAATCACAATTTTATGCTTTTACTTTCAGCTATCCGGTGACTATAGTATAACGATAATTTATTTTAGCAACACCTTCAAGGGTTGCCTTAACAGAGCAGTATTTTTCCATCGAAGATTCTATTGCCTTTTTGACCGCCTCTTCCGGGAGGTCTTTGCCGGTAATAATATATTCAAGTTCAATTCCGGTAAATTTCTTGGGATAGGTCTCAGCTTTTGTCCCTGTTACCCTTATTTCGATGCCGTTCAGTTGCAGTCTTTTCTTCTGAAGGATAGACGCAACGTCCATGCCTGTACATCCTCCGATAGCGACGAGAAGCAATTCCATAGGCCGCATACCCTTATCGGTTCCGCCGTATTTGTCATCGGCATCCATCACAATTTTATGATTGGTGTCTGACTCACCGGAAAATTGAAGACCTTGTACCCAATTAACTTTAGCCTGCATCACATTTTCCTCCTATTCATCAATGAGTATTGTCAAAATTAACCACAGAGAACACAGAGACAACCTAACCACAGCCAAAAGTAGGCGCTTCTAAGCGAGGCCACAGAGAGATGCTCTGTGAACTCTGAAAGTCCTTATCTGTCTTTTTATATATAAGTATTACTCTGTGTCCTCTGTGGTCGCTTTGTGGTTTCATTTTTTATCCTAACCCATTAATAAGTTGCACTCTTTGTATCGCAGTAGTCCTGCCACTATTTGCATCTATCTCCAGAACGACAGCACAAAGCATACCTTTACCGCTCGCAATATCGTATTTTCTCGGCATATGGTTAAGAAATTTATCAATTATCTGTTCTTTCTCTACTCCAATCACCGATATCTCCGGCCCTGTCATGCCGACATCGGTAATATATCCCGTGCCTTCAGGCAGAATTTTCTCATCTGCTGTCTGCACATGCGTATGGGTGCCCACAACAGCACTGATTTTACCATCCATGTAGTAGCCAAACGCCGTTTTTTCGGATGTTGCTTCCGCGTGCATATCGATAATTATTATATTTGTTATTGCTGAGAGCCGCTCAACTTCACGCAATGATGTTCTGAACGGACAATCAAGGATATTCATGAACACTCTGCCTGAAACATTCATTACTGCAACCTTTTCCCTGCCGGGGAGCGTTATCACGATACTTCCAGTGCCTGGGACGCCTGAAGGATAGTTGATGGGCCTCAGTACCCTGTTCTCTTTCGTAATGTAGGGAAGCGCATCCTTTTTGTCCCATATGTGATTACCGGTAGTAATCACATGAACGCCGCAATCAAAAAGCTCTGTGGCAGTTTTTTCTGTGATACCGAAACCGCCTGCCGCATTCTCTCCATTGGCGACAACAAAGTCCAAGTCATATTGTTGTATGAGGCCTGGTAAAAGCGCCCTGACAGTCTGCCGGCCTATCTTGCCGACGATATCACCTATGAAAAGAATATTCATAATAAAATCAGGCAAAAGGCTAAAGGCGAAAGGCTAAAGGTTAAAGGCCAAAACACAGTCCTGCTTCGTATTATTTCTCTTATTACCCCTTTGCCTTTAATCATTGTGTTTTGTCTTTAGCCGTCAGCCTATTGCCTATTGCCTGTTTTATTTTGCATAATCAACAAAGCGGGCTTCCCGTATAACGGTCACTTTTATCTGGCCGGGATAGGTCATCTCTGCTTCAATTTTTCGAGCGAGTTCTTTTGATACAACTGCACACATTGTGTCATCCATGTCATCAGGTTTTACAATAATTCTGATTTCTCTTCCTGCCTGAATTGCATAACATTTCTCAACACCGTTAAAGGACATCGCAAGCTCTTCAAGCTTTTCAAGCCGTTTCAGGTAGTTCTCTATGCTCTCTCTTCTTACCCCGGGCCGGGCCGCAGACAGGGCGTCTCCAGCAGCCACCAGGGCTGATTCAACACAAGTGAAGTCGATTTCTCCATGATGCGCTTGTATAGCGTTGATGACCTTATCAGTTTCAGCATATTTTTTTGCAAGGGCGGCCCCAATCTCCTGGTGGGAGCCTTCTATCTCGTGGTCGACCGCTTTTCCTATGTCATGCAGCAGGCCGCCACGCTTCGCAAGTTTTATATCAACACCCAATTCTCCCGCCATCATGCCGGCAAGGTAGGCGACTTCTTTCGAGTGCTGGAGAATGTTCTGTCCATAAGATGAGCGGTATTTCAAGCGTCCTATGGTTTTAATAAGTTCCGGATGAATCCCGGAAATGCCGAGGTCGAAGACCGCCTTTTCGCCCTCTTCCCTGATTGTTACGTCAATCTCTTTCTTGACCTTTTCTACCAATTCCTCAATCCTGGCTGGGTGAATCCTGCCGTCGTTGACAAGGCGTTCAAGTGCAATTCTGGCAATCTCCCGTCTTACAGGATCATGGGCGGAAAGCGTTACGAGTTCGGGCGTGTCATCAATTACGATATCGACTCCCGTAGCGGCTTCAAAGGTCCTGATATTTCTACCCTCCCTGCCGATTATTCTTCCTTTCATCTCATCATTAGGAAGGCTTACCGCAGAAACCGTAGCATCGACAACATAATCACTGGCATACCTTTGTACGGCAAAGCTTATGATCTCTTTAGATTTTTTCTCCGCTGATTCCCTCGCCTCATCCTCGATCTTCTTGGCAAGCTTGGCCGATTCGAATTTTGCTTCTTCTTCCACTCTTCTCAGAAGTTCTTTTTTCGCTTCTTCTGAGGTAGTAGCGGATATTCTCTCAAGTACCTGTGTCTCTTCCCTGATAAGATGTGCGTAGTGGTTCTCTTTATCAACCAACGAGCGTTCTCTGGTATTGAAATCCCTTTCTTTTCTGTTCAACTCATGGTCCCTTTTATCCATCTGGTCAATCTTCTTTTCCTGCTGCTCCTCTTTAAGCCGGAGCCGTTTATCAAGCTGATTCAGTTCTCTTGTCCTCTCACGAATATCTCTTTCCGCTTCAATTTTAGCCTGGTATGCCTGGTCTTTTGCAGCAATAGCCGCCTCTTTCTTAATTGACTCCACTTCGCGTCTTGCATCTTCAAGTAAACGCTCGTGCTCTTTTTTTGCTAAATCTCTTTCAGATTTAAGAGTAATCCTGTAAATAAAGACAAAGACCATGCCGCAGGCGATTCCTACTGCAACAGCTATAAGAATATAGATCATGGCATTACTCATAGGTCAGTCCTCCCGTAATAAGTTTATTGCAATCCTGCCGAGGCCTGAAATACTCAGCAGCAAGATTGCGTAAAACTACAAGTGGAGGAATGGATAGAAACGGTACGGAAAACTTAAAGACTGCGCAGATGCAAGGAGCAGGATATGATTATTACGCAAACAATAAATAGTGCAGTACCTCGCACTGAACATATCTGTTTATTGTAAATGCCGTCACACTAGTTGAGAGCATCCGGTCTCCTTTATCTGTAAAACATCAATCGCAGCTATCCATTCGTCCACATTAGTAATTACCACCAGAGGATACCCACGCGACCCCGCAAAATTAAAAGATTGTGTGGGTCGCTCCCCCTGAAGAGAAGGAGCGAGGTATTCCATGCCGGTAATTACTAATGCGTTCTTTCATCTATAATTAAAACCCACCCTGCAGTGTAGGTGAAAATCAGATCTCTATCATTCTACTATGGGTGCCTTGAAAGCAGCTTAGGCTCTCTCCCACAATTGGAGATATGCACACCGTTTGCTTTACGTCAGCTCCCTTAAAGATCTAATTTGCGAGATCAACATTATCCCCTAATCACTAACAGGGCAGGTGTATTATACCTTCGCTCTATTTAAACAGAAAATACAGCAGATAAGCAACAAAAATCTTGCATATACCGGAACCTACCACCCCAAAAAGTTAACCACAGCCAAAAGAAGGCGCTGCTAAGCGAGTCCACAGAGTTTTTCTCTGTGTTCTCAGGTCTTCGGGAAAACGGCTAACTCTGATCTATCACCAGTGAGATCACAGAGATGGAAAACTGATTTACTGTTTTATCCTTTACAATAGATCATTTACTCTGTATTCTGGCTTAAGGCCCGGCTTAAAAGCCCCTACTGTTGGCAACTGTTGGCTGTGGTTTGATGTGTGTGGGGGATATATTGTATAGCTTGAATAAGATCATTTGTGCGTGGTATGATTTTTGTAATGAAGTATATTCTGATAATAGCGTTTTTTTTATGTTCGGCTACCGGGGTCAGTGCCGATATCTATAAACATATTTCGGCAGACGGTGTTATCTTTTTCTCCAATACTTCTTTGGATGCAAACAGCACGGTCGTGATTAAAGAAAGAATAGTGCCTCTGAAAAGTATTAATGAGCGCAAGCCCGTTCACTCCGGAGTGGTTGCCCAAAAAGTTTCATACCTTCAAAGAGTCGGGGACTTCTCCGGTTCAGTAAGCATGAAGACCATTCATGCAACCGTCGTTGAAAAAGCAAGGCTGCATAATATCGATCCTCAACTGGTGAAGGCAGTGATAAGGGCGGAATCGAACTGGAACCCTTACGCAGTATCGCCGAAAGGGGCTCTTGGGCTCATGCAGCTCATGCCGTCCACTGCCGCGCTTTTGGGCGTGGCAAATCCTTTTGATCCCGTAGAGAACATTGATGGTGGAGTTCGGTATCTGAAGTACATGATTGAACGATTCAACGGTAATCTGACTTTGGCGCTTGCGGCCTATAATGCCGGACCCAAATTGGTCGAGAAAAAAGGCATGATACCGTCTATTCCTGAGACGGTAGCTTATGTAAAAAGAGTGATGGAATATTATAACGGCGAACAGGGGATTGATTCAAAGGTAGATGTGCTAGAAATACAAAAAGAAATAAAAAAAGAATTCAAGAGGATAAAGAAAATAATTTTAGAAGACGGTACATTGCTTTTTACCAATTCATAAAGTGTCCGATCTTACTGAAGTGAAAAAGAACCCCATGTCCGGCAACCCCCAAACCATAAGAGAAGAAATACTCGAATTAAAGCAGAGCAGAAAGGCTGTAATACTCGCCCACAATTACCAGAGAGGCGAGGTGCAGGACATCGCTGATTTTGTCGGCGATTCCCTGGAACTTTCCCGAAACGCGGCGGCTATGGACTGCGAAGTCATAGTTTTTTGCGGCGTCGATTTTATGGCTGAGAGCGCATCTATACTTTCTCCCGAAAAAACAGTGCTTCTTTCTGAAATAGATGCCTCTTGTCCGATGGCTGAGATGATCCAGGTTGAGGCCCCAAGATCGGTGAGGCCGGTATATCCCGGATACGAGGTCCAGCCTTCGTTTGTTTTCCCCCATAATTTTACGCTCAGAGACATCAAGTCTCAATATCCCGGCGTCCCTGTTGTAGCCTATGTGAATACAGCTGCAGAGATCAAGGCTGAGAGCGACATTTGCTGCACCTCGTCAAATGTTGTAAAAGTAATTGAATCGCTGCCCGACGAACGGGTCATTTGCGTTCCGGACAAGAATCTGGCTATGTGGGCTGCGAGAAACACCGGTAAGCAGATCATTGCATGGGACGGATTCTGTCACGTCCATGACAGGGTGACGAAGGACGATGTCTATAGGGCACGAGAAGCCCATCCCGGGGCCCTTTTAATGGCCCATCCCGAATGCAGGCTTGAGGTATTGGAGCTTGCCGATCATGTAACCAGCACATCCGGGATGCTGCGCTTTGCCCGTTCCTCTGAAGCTGATGAATTTATCGTAGGGACAGAAAGTGGGATTATGCACCGGCTGAAAAGAGAGAACCCCGAAAAGATTTTTTATCCGCTCAGAGATGATATGGTCTGTCCGAACATGAAAAAAACAACATTAAGCAGCGTCTTACGAGCACTCAGGGAAAATACATATATCATTAAAGTCCCTGAAGCAGTCCGGCTTCCTGCCAAGAGAGCGCTTGACAGAATGCTGGAGCTACAATAATCAATGTTTCTGAGGCAAAAAATTGCCGATCAAATCAAAACAGAGGGGCCTATCAGTTTTGAGACATTTATGGCCCTTGCCCTTTACGATCCGGAATTCGGTTATTATGCCAGGCCTTCTGCAAATATAGGCAGGACAGGAGATTTTTATACCAGCCCCCACCTCCACATGATTTTCGGTATCATGATCGGCAGGCAGCTGGAGGAGATGTGGGAAGTTATGGGGAGACCGGAAAGGTTTCGGGTCGTTGAAATGGGCGCCGGCATGGGCCATCTCGCAAAAGATATACTTGACTATATCGTTACAAAAGAACTGTCAGCGCATATAGATTACTCCATAGTTGAACTTAACCCGGCTTTGCGTGAACAGCAGCAAACCCTGCTCAGCGGGCATGCAGGTAAGATACGCTGGTTCTCCGGCCTTGGCGATATCGGAACAGCAGCAGGATGTTTCCTTTCAAATGAACTGCTGGATGCGCTGCCTGTGCATCTGGTTGTTAAGAGGGATGAGTTAATGGAAGTTTTTGTGTCCCTTCCGGAGGAGCGGGACAACGAGCATGTGAACGCGTTCACTGAGGTGGAAAGACCCTGTAATGGCACTATATCGGCATATTTGCAGGACTTTTCTATAGACCTCCGTAAGGGATATAAAACGGAGATCAATTTAAGAATTAAGGATTGGCTCACAGAAGTATCTGAAAAGCTTGAAAGAGGATTTATTCTGACAATAGATTACGGCTATTCGTCCGCGGAATACTACAGTGAGGAAAGAAGCGCCGGCACACTTCTTTGCTATTATAAGCACCAGGTAAATGAAGATCCCTATCTGCATATGGGAGAACAGGACATTACCGCGCATGTAAACTTCTCATCGGTAAAAAAATGGGGCGAGGAGTTGGGACTGAGGACCGAAGGCTACTGTCCGCAGGGAACTTATCTGGTATCTCTCGGCATCGATGAATTAATAACAGAAATGTACGGCCAATCTCCGGAATTATTCGAGATGGCCAAAATCAAAGGTCTGATTTTCCCTCAGGGGATGGGAGCGTCACATCAGGTTATGGTGCAGAGCAAGGGGATTGACGGGGTAAAATTGCGCGGCTTTACGCTCAGAAACCATGCTGGAAGACTTTAGGACTCCTTAATCTATAGCGACAATATAAGTTCATTCAGGCGACTTATACTTTTCAGCACGTGCTCCGGGGAATGCGCTTCTATGGTGTGAATGATCGGCGCCGTTGACTTCAGCGATCTGAACAACTCTCTGAAGTCAAATGTGCCATCCCCGATTGGGAGGTGCTGGTCGGAGCTTCTGTCGTTGTCATGCAGATGGAGTTCGATAATATAAGGGCCCAGACTGTCAAGCCACTCATTCATCGGGACTTTTGAAAAAAGGTTGCAGTGGCCTGTATCAAAGCATATGCCGAAATTATCCGAATCCATTTCTTTCATCAGCAGTCCGAGATTTGCCGGACTGTCCTCGAAAATATTCTCGATAGTTATTTTGACGCCGATGCTTCGGGCTTTTTCATTAAGAGGCTCCCATGTTTCCAGGCTCTTTTGCAGCCAGAGGTCGGTAGAAAGAGCGTATTTCCACTTCTCATAACCTGAATGAAAGACGATGCATTCGGGTTTCAAAACCTGAGCGAGTGTGAGCATTTGGTTGAACCGGTACACAGTTACTTCACGCACTTTAGCATCGACAGCACCCGGGCAGAGGTCCATAAAAGGCGCATGCATGGAGAGCGACGGGGTGTATTGAAGACTTTTCCTTAACGCTTCAAGTGATCGGGCGTCTATTGCATCGAGCACATCGGCATTAACGTAAATCTCCAGGTCGGGCCTGTGAGTGTTGAGGAAAGACAGGTTCTCTGCAATTTTCTCATAAGGCACATGGATATGCGGACCAGCCATTGTTATGATGCTGATACAGGCTCTTTATTAGTTTCAGTCTTTGGTTCTTTGGCGCTGTCTGCTTTGGGTTCGGTCTTAGTATCTGTAGCGGCTTTAGCCTCTTTGTTCTCGGGGGATTTCTTTGTCGCTTCTGAGCTTGTTTTCTCAGTGTCGGAGCCTTTGCGGCCATAATCCGTTACGTACCAGCCGCTTCCTTTCAGGACAAACGTCGAGTTAGAGATAAGCTTTTTTAGTTGGCCGCCGCATTCAGGACAGGCGGCAAGCAGCGCATCGCTGAACTTCTGCATTGCCTCGGAAGTTTTTCCGCAAGCGAGGCATTCATATTCATATATAGGCATCTTTGTTCTCCTCTACCATAAATGGTATCTATTAAATATAATCAACTGGAGGCGGTTAGGTCAAGGGAAGCGGTTATGTTATTGACATTGTAGAGCATTTTTTGTTTTAATATTTATTCGAAATTATGTCGGGGGTGAATGAATGTACGCGATTGTTGAAACAGGCGGTGAACAGATAAGAATATCAGAGGGAGATACGGTCCGCGTAAATAAAATCCGCGCTGATGCTAATACTGAAATAGTGATTGACAAAGTTTTGATGTTTGAGGACAACGGTAAAGCTGTATGGGGTGAGCCTTATGTAAAAGGCGCCAGTGTGAAAGCCGAAATTATCGGCTCGGGAAGGTACGACAAGATTATGGTTTTGAAAACCACCCCGAAAAAGGCGCACAATAAGATCAGGGGACACAGACAACAGTATACGACAGTTAAGATCAAAGAAATAACTTTAGGGTCTGCGGAGGTCAGCTATGGCACATAAAAAAGGTGTTGGAAGCTCAAGGAATGGTCGTGACAGCGAGGCGCAGAGGCTTGGTGTAAAAAGATTCGGTGGAGAGTTTGTGCGCGCAGGCAGCATTATTGTGCGCCAGCGCGGAACAAAGGTCCATAAGGGAAACAATGTGGGCATCGGCTCTGATGATACTCTCTTTGCATTAATAGACGGCGTAGTTACGTTTGAGAGGAAAGACAAGATAAGAAAAAAGGTCAGTGTATATCCGGTAACGGAGACAGTGCCGGCGTTGGTTACCGTTACCGCATAAGAAAATACGGAAGTGAAGGATTTTTAAAGGCGGGCAGCGCTCAAGTCGCGGGTGAGTGGCGTATTGAGTGCTGCCTGCCTTTTTTTATTTATGAAATTCATAGACTACGCAAAAATATATGTTAAGGCCGGCGATGGCGGCAGGGGATGTCTGAGCTTTCGCAGGGAGAAACATGTGCCGAGAGGAGGCCCTAATGGAGGGGATGGCGGCAGGGGGGGTAATATTATTTTCCATGCCGCAAAAGAGTTGAATACTTTGCTTGACCTGCGCTACCAGAGAGAATACAGGGCTGAAAGAGGAGAACATGGCAAGGGAAGCAATAAACATGGCAGGGATGGCATTGACATGGTTATTCCCGTGCCCGTTGGAACATTGATCAAAGACGCCGGGAGCGGCCAAATAATCGCTGACCTTGATTATGACGGAGCTGAAGTTATTGCAGCTCCGTCAGGGAGGGGAGGGCTGGGCAATTCTCATTTTGCCACCGCTACACGTCAGGCTCCAAGGTTTGCTCAGCCGGGCGAACCGGGTGAAGAGAAATGGCTTGAACTGGAATTAAAGCTTCTTGCCGACATAGGACTTGTAGGACTTCCCAACGCAGGCAAATCCACGCTGATATCTGTTATATCGGCGGCGAGACCGAAAATTGCCGATTACCCTTTTACCACGCTCGTACCGAATTTGGGCGTAGTGAAAATGGAAGACCTTGGCAGTTTCGTGGTGGCTGATATCCCCGGAATAATAGAAGGGGCGCACACAGGAACCGGGCTTGGCTTTCAGTTCCTACGCCACATTGAGCGGACGGCTATCCTGCTCCACCTTGTTGATATTTCCGATACTGTGACGACCGATCCCGTCGAGGATTTTGAAAATATAACCAGGGAATTAGTATTATATAGCGCCGACCTTGCTGGAAAGCCGGTAGTGGTAGCGGGAACAAAACTCGACATAGTTCATGAGGGAACCAGGCTGCGCAGATTAAGTGAGTACTGCAAAGCAGCGGGACTGTTTTTTTTACCTGTTTCCGCTGCCACCGGTGAAGGAATACGGCAGTTAGTCATTTATTTGGCGGGAAGAGTTGAAGAACGGAGAAACAGAAGTTGACGGAGAAACATATGTCGAATGCTGAATTTTGAATATTGAATTAATGAAATACTTCATAATTTAAGATTCAAAAGCTAAAGGAAATGGCACGGATAGTCATAAAAATAGGCAGTAACATACTGACAGAGGCCTCGGGAGGGCTGAATCATAAAAGGATTGATGCTATTGCCGATGATATTTCCCTTGTTTGCGACGGCGGTAATGAAATCGCGATAGTTTCTTCGGGTGCTGTTGCTGCAGGCATGAAAAAACTTGGCATCAAAATAAGGCCCGTCGAAATAAGGCTCAAGCAGGCCGCTGCAGCAGTCGGACAATCATCTCTCATGTGGGCCTATGAAAAAAGCTTCGAGGCCTGCAGGAAAAAGGTGGCGCAAGTCCTCCTGACGCGCGAGGATTTTTCGGACCGGGTGCGCTACCTCAACTCGAAAAATACGCTTGTCACTCTTCTTTCTTATGCTATTATTCCTGTCATTAATGAAAATGACACTGTAGCCACTGACGAGATCAGGTTTGGAGACAATGATCATCTCGCTGCACTTGTATCCGGACTTATTGATGCTGAAAGGCTCATCATCTTATCCGATGTCGAGGGACTTTATCCTGTTGATCCGAAAAAAAACAGGGATGCTAAAATCATTTCCTGCGTCGACGAAATCACTCCTGAAGTGGAGGCCGCGGCGGGCGGGGCAGGAAGCGCCGTCGGAACAGGAGGTATGTATTCAAAAGTGCTTGCCGCAAAAAAGGCGCTGTCATATGGAATCAAAGTAAATATAATCAGCGGCAGGAAAAAGGGACTCATTGCTTCCCTTGTGGCCGGCCGGCGACACGGAACGGAATTCCGGCCGCAGGTGAAAAGAATATCTTCCAGAAAGGGCTGGATTGCCTATGCTTTAAAACCCAGGGGGTCTCTTATTATCGATGACGGGGCGGTACATGCTGTACAACAGTCCGGCAAGAGTTTGTTGCCTTCAGGTATAGTGAGCATTGACGGGATGTTTAATACGGGTGACGCGGTATACTGCATGGATTCAAGGGGCAAACGCATTGCAAAGGGGATTGTCAATTATTCTGCAGCAGATATCGAAAAAATCAAAGGGAGAAAAACCTCCGGGATAGAACAAATTCTCGGCTACAAGTATTCCGATGAAATAATCCACAGGGACAATATGGTTGTGTTCTCATGATTCCGGCAAGGCGTAAAGGACAGGAACTGCATTTATCCGGCCTTTTTTTCTTAAGCTGCAGCTAAACCGTCACATGATAAGAATCAGGTTTTATCCTTGCGCTTGAAATCGGGATAAAGCTTTATTACACATTCATCACAAAGTCCGTGAGTGAACTTTGCCTCAGAATGCTCGCTGATATAATTTTCAATCTGTATCCAGTAGCCCCTGTCATTACGTATTTTTTTGCACTGCATGCAAATCGGCAGTAAACCGCTCAACTGTTTAACGTTTTCAACGGCTTTTTGAAGTTCTCTGATAAGGTTTTCCCTTTCCGCCTCAAGTTGTTTTCGTTCCGTAACATCCCGTGAAATATGGACGAACCCGTCCAAAACTCCTGTAGCATTCTTTATGGGATATGCTCCAATTTCAACAATAATCTTATTTCCGTCTTTGTCGTAATGTATATGCTCAGTAAATGCCGGCACTACGCCGGCCGAAATAGAACTTCTTATCGGACAGGGATCATCCGGCGGCTCACAAGGTGTTTTGCTTTGGTGTGTAGCTTCATAACAATATTTTCCCACCACATCGGAGCCCATTTGTTGTTTTGCAGTTTCATTGGCCCATAAAATCTTTTGCTCTTTTGAAAGCAGTAAAATACTCTCGGAAATAGCGTTGGTGACGTTATTAAGCATCCGCTGTAATTCTTCACGGTACCCCTCGGTAACTTTCTGTTCAGTAATATTCCTTGCGACTTCAATTGCGGCTATTATTTTCCCCGTATTATCTCTTAGTGGAGAGCAGATTATTTCAACATAAACTGTATGGTCATTGATATCTTTTTCCCGTATTGCCTTATGCACTTCTCCGTCCTTAAAAACCATTTCAACGGGGCATGCTTCACATAAGGTATCACGTCCAGGCACAGCCTTATAACAGTATTCTCCATCATGCGGGCCTAATACATTTCTGTGGGCCCGATTTTGAAACAATATCTTGAAACTGGGGTCCAAAATGCAGATGGAATCAGCGAAGTTATCAAGAAGTTCGGCTGCCAGTCCATCCCTGACAAGCAAATCGACAGTATTCATGGTCCCCTATACTGCTCCGTTATTATTCAGACTCGTGGAAGTCAGACACAAGCAGAAATAATGCTAGCGAAGCCCGAATTTTTTATTATACCACTAACCACCTTAACTCAATCTCGAAAAGTCCGCGATCTGAAGGGCAAGCTGCTGTATGGTTTTAAGCAGTGAGAGGCGGTTCTGTTTTATTTCCTCGTTTTTATCCATGATCAGCACCTTATCGAAGAATCCGTTTATGGGCTCTGTGAGCCCCTGGAGCACTTTGACTGCGTCGTAGTAAAGGTGTTTTTTCAAAAGAGAGTTAACTTTTGCCACACGTGCTTCGGTCTCCTGAAAAAGTGCTTTCTCCTCCTCCTGGACGAACAGCGCTTTATCGGCAGCCGGGACGTCGCCGCCGGGCGCTATATTGTTGATCCTTTTAAGAGCAAGCAGAAAAGAGTCACAAGTGCCTTCGGCCTTGAATTTCATGAGCGAGTCGAGACGCTCTTTCACTGTAAAAAGAGGTTGATCTTTTATAAAATGCAGCACGGAGGACACGGCATCGTACGGGTATCCGTTGGCCTGGAAGAGCGCATCAGCTCTCTGTTCAAAGAACTTGATAAGGTCATCCTCAACAGGTCCTTTATTTTTGAGTTTAAACGGTTTCAACGCCTTGTCCACTAGCGATGAAATCTGGAGCATGAACTTAGTCTCGATCAAAATGGCGATTATGCCGAGTGTTTGTCTCCTGAGGGCAAACGGGTCTTCCGATCCGGTAGGGGCCAGACCGAGCATGAAAAAAGATGCAACATTATCGAGCTTATCGGAGAGACTGAGAACTGAACCTATGGCGGTTTGCGGGAGACGGTCTCCGGAATGGGCAGGAAGGTACTGTTCGGCAAGCGACTGTGAAATCTTTTCGTCATGGCCCTCATGCAGGGCATAATAGCTGCCCATTATCCCCTGAAGTTCGGGGAATTCCCTTACAACACCCGAAATAAGGTCTGCTTTTGACAGCAGCGCCGCAGTGCCGATGTCTCTCTTTATTTCTTTAAAACAGTGCGCAGCAATATGGTCGGCTAACAAAGCAATACGCATCGTTTTATCGTACAGTGTCCCCAGTTTCTCATGGTATACAACTCTTTTAAGACCCTCAACGCGTTGTTTGAGAGGAATTTTCAAGTCCTCTTCGTAATAAAAGCGCGCATCTTCAAAGCGGGCTTTTATTACGCGTTCGGCGCCTTTCCTGACGTTTTCCGCATTGTTCTGCGTTGTGTTGCTGACTACAATAAAATGATTGACCAGTTTCCCTTTAGGGTCCTCAAGGGCAAAATATTTCTGGTGCCCTTTCATGACAGTGGTAAGCAACTCTTTAGGAAGCGAAAGATATGCTTCGGAAAAAGTTCCGAGCACAGGCGTCGGATATTCCACAAGAAAAACAACATGCTGCAAAAGCGCAGCATCGTTGATGAGAACGGCATCGACGGAGGCCGCAAGCCTCCTGGATCCCTCTGTTATTATCCTCGTTCTCTCTTCGATATCAAGTATGACGAAATTGTTTCGCAGGAGATTAAAATAGGTCTTGGTATCTTTTATCTCGAACGCAGCCGGAGCGAGAAAACGGTGTCCCCGAGTCATGCCTATGCTTTTAATCCCCGCTATTTCAAAAGAGACACGTTTGTTGTTAAATAGGGCCAGAATCCAGTGAACAGGACGGGCGAACCTGAAATCTCCATTACCCCATCGCATTGATTTCGGGAAATGGAGCGACATGATGAGCCCCGGTAATATTTCCGGAAGAAGTGCTTCAGTGGATTTTGCATCTCCTTTGATCGTCGCGACAATGTAGCTGCCCTTGCCTTTCTGTTTTTTAGAAATATCTCCCAGCGATACGTTATTGGTTTTCGTAAAGGCCTCAGCCGCCCTGGTAGGGTTCCCCTCGCCGTCGAAAGCAACATTTACCGGCGGTCCCCATATTTCTTTTTCCACGGCATGCTGTGTTGTATTAAGCTCGGCAATAAGTGACAGTCTCCGTGGTGTTGCACATGTTCGGATTGATTTCACGTCTATAGCATATTCGGAGAAAAGTTTTTCTGCATTTGCCCGAAGCTTCTCAATGGCCTCAGGCAGGAAGCGGGCAGGTATTTCTTCCGTTCCTATTTCAAGGAGGAGCTGCGGGTTTCTTTCAGTATTATCTTCCAAGGTCTGTTTCCCGGTCATGGTTGCTTTTCGCAAAGGGGGAAGCCCTTCTCCTCACGCTGTTTCAGAAAGGCTTCGGCAGATAGTTTAGCAAGGGCCCTCACCCGCGCGATATATCCGGTACGCTCTGTTACCGACAGGACCCCCCGTGCATCAAGGAGATTAAACGCATGGGAGCACTTGAGGCAAAATTCATATGACGGCAGCACCAATCCAAGTTCATTCATTTTTTTTGACTCGCTTTCGTAAGCCTCGAACTGTTTCACAAGGACGTCAGTATTGGCGAAGTCGAAATTGAATTTTGAGAACTCGATTTCTCCCTGTTTATGAATCTCTCCGTATTTGATTCCCTTACACCATTCTATCTCAAACAGATTATCGATTCCCTGCAGGTACATTGCGATCCTTTCAAGACCGTAGGTGATTTCGAGAGAAACGGGCTTGACGTCAATGCCTCCGACCTGCTGGAAGTAGGTAAACTGGGTGATCTCCATGCCGTCGAGCCATATTTCCCATCCAAGACCCCAGGCCCCGAGCGTCGGAGATTCCCAATCATCTTCGACAAAACGGATATCGTGCCTGATAGGATCAATGCCGATATGTGCCATACTCTCAAGGTACAAATCCTGGCTTTCCAGAGGAGAGGGCTTAAGCACCACCTGATACTGGTAATACTGCTGCAGTCTGTTAGGGTTATCTCCGTAGCGCCCGTCAGCCGGACGCCTGCATGGCTCAACATACGCTGTTCTCCACGGTTCGGGGCCCAGCACTCTGAAAAATGTTGCAGTATGAAAAGTGCCTGCCCCTACTTCGGTGTCATAAGGCTGAAGAAGAACACAACCCTTTTTGGACCAGAAATCATTTAAAGATACAATTAAATCCTGAAAGTACATGGACCTCTCGCGATTTTTATTCAAATTTGAATTTACATGTTAAAAGAAAGGCAAATCCTTTGTCAAACAAAGCAAAAGGCAAAGGGCCAAGGGCGAAAGGGGAATGACTAACTTCATAAAGCAGGATTTGCTTTTTCCCTTAGCCTTTTGCCTTTGGCCCTTTGCCTTTGGTTTTCATTGACACAACGTAATAAATAAAATATACTAATAGAACTATTCAAAATTAATTAATCCCTCAGCGCATAACAAAGAGGCCCTGAGGTTTTTTTTTGCAATGGAGAAAAAGGAGAGGTACAAGAGATGAGATTTGAAGATTTTGGATTATCAAAAGAAACAATGCGGGCCATATCTGATATCGGGTTTGAAGAGCCGACCCCTATACAGGCTTCTGTTATTCCGTTGATTATGGGTGGTTCGGATCTTATAGGGCAGGCGCAGACCGGCACCGGCAAGACTGCCGCATTCGGTATTCCCATCGTTGAAATGTGCAAGAAAAGCGATCATCCATTTGCCATCATACTCGAGCCGACGAGAGAGCTTGCCGTTCAGGTAGCTCAGGAGATAGACCGTGTGGGAAGCCGCAAACGGGTCAGGGTGCTCTCGGTATACGGCGGGCAGTCCATCGAAACCCAGATAAAGGCATTAAAACACGGCGTCGATGTCGTCGTCGGCACGCCCGGGCGGATCATTGACCATCTGAACAGGAAGACGCTCTCTTTATCAGGGATTAAGATTTTGGTGCTTGACGAGGCTGATGAAATGCTGAACATGGGATTCATAGAGGACATAGAGACCATACTCAACAAAATTCCGGAGGAAAGGCAAACAATGCTTTTCTCTGCGACGATCCCACAGCCTATTATGGTCATCGCCCGGAAGTATATGAAGGAACCCGAAAAAATACGCATCAATCCGAAGGATGTGGTCATTCCTCAGATCAAACAGGTGTTTTATGAGGTGCGTGAAGGGGACAAAATCAATGCGCTTTCCAGGCTGCTTGACGTCGAAAACCCGCAGTTGGCGATTGTATTTTGCCATACGAAGCGCGAGGTTGATGAAGTTTCCATGAAACTCGGACAACTTGGCTATAATGCAAGCGCACTGCATGGCGATTTTACCCAGGCGCGCAGGGATGAGGTCATGTACAAGTTCAGGGAAGGCATGCTTGATATACTCGTTGCTACCGACGTCGCTGCAAGGGGACTCGATATAAAAAATGTTTCCCATGTTATCAACTTCAACATTCCGCAAAATCCGGACAGCTACGTGCACCGCATCGGCAGGACGGGCAGGGCCGGGAAGTCCGGGATAGCCATAACGTTTGTTACTCCCCGGGAGTATCGCCATTTGCGGCTTATTGAGCAGACCGCAAAAACAGTCATCGATAAAAAAAAGTTGCCGTCCGCGGATGATGTCCTCAAGGCAAGGGAGCAGAATATTCTGAAAGACGTTGCCGGGATAATCGAGGCCGGCAACCATACGCGTTATATACAGACGGTCAAAAGCCTCTCCGAGCACCACAGTTTTGCCGATATTGCTGCCGCGGCCTTTTTCGTTGCCTATGGAGAAATTAAAGAACAGGCGCCAGGTGAACAGACTGAAACTAAAGGGATGGTGCGCCTCTTTATGACTATCGGCAGAAAGGACAAGATAAAGGTTGCCGATATTGTGAAATCAATAGCATCCGAAGCCAACATACCATACAGCAAGATAGGCAACATTGACGTCCTCGAAAAGTTTACGTTTGTGGAAGTGCCGTCTGAACTCGCCGACCGCGTTATACGGTCGGTGGACGATATGCTTATGAAAGGGAAAAGGATCAAGATCCAGCAGGCAAAAGCAAGACCTGCATAGGAGGCATAAGTCAAGGTTAAGGCTAAGGTTCAGGTTTAGAAAATGATAAATATAAAAACTTTGTCCTGTAGACTCAACCTCAACCTTGACCTGACGTAGAGTTTATGCAGGTAAGGTGTTCCGTATGCAAGAAAAAGACAACATGGGAAGAAAACCCGTTTAAGCCATTTTGCTCTGAAAGATGCAAACTTATAGACCTCGGCAGGTGGGCTGACGAGACTTACAAAGTTCCAGGTGACGATACGAAAAAAGAGGACGAAGCATGAAACCACAGAGACACGGAGGCACAGAGGGTAAAATACCGAACGTGAGAACTTGTGAACATGAGAATATGTGCAATCTCTGCTTTCTCACCTTCTCATGTTCTCACCTTTTGACCTTTATTTTCTCTGTGTCTCTGTTCCTCTGTGGTTAATTTGGCATGGGGGGGAGATAGCTGATGAAAAGGATTATTGTTGCCGGTGCTACTGGCAGAATGGGAAGCAGGATTGCGGCGCTTTCGAAAGAATATCCCGAGGTACAGCTTTGCGGCGCGCTGGAAAGAAAGGAGAGCAAAGATATCGGCAGGGATGTCGGATTGCTTCTCGGTACAGGGGAAACGAAAGTGCTGATCAGCGATGCCCTCGAAAATATAATCGGTGACGGAGACGTTGTTATTGACTTCACTATTCCATTTGCAACGATGCAAAATGCGAAGATTGCTGCTGAAAATGGGAAAGCGATGGTTATAGGCACTACCGGATTTTCGAAAGATGAAATTGAGGGTTTGCGCCAATGGTCAGGAAAAATACCTATAGTGCTGGCCCCTAATATGAGTGTCGGAGTAAATCTCCTGTTTAAAGTTCTGAAGGATGTCGCGCGAGTGCTCGGCGATGATTATGATATTGAAATTATTGAGGCCCACCACCGCATGAAAAAAGATGCGCCGAGCGGGACCGCTCTTAAAATGGCACAAGTTATTGCTGATGCGGTACAGAGAAATCTTGACGAGGTCGGCGTATATTCCAGAAAAGGGATAATCGGGGAGCGTACTAAACAGGAGATAGGCATTCAGACTGTCAGGGCAGGAGATATCGTGGGCGAGCATACTGTGCTTTTCGGGGGCCTTGGCGAAAGGATAGAGATTACGCATAAGGCGTCCAGCAGGGACACTTTTGCCCGCGGGGCGCTAAAAGCCGCAATATGGGTAGCTGACAGAAGACCGGGACTATATGACATGCAGGACGTGTTGGGGATAAAATAACGTACAGCGTCCTGCGCTTTAAAGGCTGTTTTAAAGCTGTTAACGCAGAACGCTGTACGCGTCTTTAAGCCGCTTTCTCGAACAAGTCTTTTGTTGCACCGCAAACAGGGCATACCCAGCTGTCAGGTATTTGTTCGAAAGGAGTTCCGGGGGCGATTCCCGAATCCGGGTCTCCAAACTCAGGTTCATAGACATAACCGCATACTGTGCATTTCCACTTTTCCATAAGTCCTCCTTTTGCGTTCACTTCGTATTGTCAAAACCAACCACAGAGGCACAGAGAAATACTATTCCTCAAAAGCTGTCATTCCGGCTTGTCCGGAATCTTTCTTTATTAGCGGAAGGATTCCCGACAAGCGTGAATGACAGCAATAAACAATTATTTATGACTATTCATATATAAAATGAAGTCCTCTGTGTACTCTGTAGTTTCATTTTTTATGCGTCGATAGGTTCCATTTTTACTTTTGCTATTCTCTGTGCGACCATCTCGATGATCCTGAGACGTTTTTTATCAAAATCCACTGTATCGCCGGTCTTAGGTATTCGTTGCAGGCTCATTACAATAAAACCCCCAAGGGTCTCATACTCTGTCGATTCTGGAATAACCATATTGTAGTCTGCATTAAGGTCACTGACGCTGATCGACGCATCGATGATCATGGAACCGTCCTCAAGCAGGATAACCGGACTCTCGGTATCGTATTCATCCCTGATCTCACCGACTATTTCTTCAAGAAGGTCTTCCAGAGTCACAAGACCTGAAACGGCGCCATATTCATCTATAACGATTGCCATATGGACCCTTTTCCGCTGCATTTCCCTGAGGAGAATACTTATCTTCATGGTTTCGGGAATGAATATGGGCGGCTTGATTATCCGGTGAATGTTGACGCTGTCTGTCCTTGAAAGCAGATTATAAAAATCTTTGGCATAAAGAATACCGCGTATGTCATTAATATCTTTTCCTATGACCGGATAACGTGAAAACTTTTCTTCAAGAATAATTGCCTTTACTTCTTCGACCGTCATTGAAATGCCTACGGTAATCATCTGCAGCGCGGGGATCATGACCTCTTTGACCGAGGTGTCGGTGAATTCAAAGACGCTGTGGATAAGTTCTTTCTCCGCTGATTCAAAAACTCCCTGTTCTCCGCCTTCTTCTATGAGCAGTTTTACTTCCTCTTCGGAAACATATTCCCGCGCTGTAAATGCCTTTGTGTGAAACGGCTTTAATATAATATTGGTGCTGGCGGTCAGGAAACTGACCAGGATATTTGCGATCTTTGAGAACCTTTCAATCAGCGGAGCCACCCATAGGCCGATAACTTCTGAATTTGCAAGAGCCACAGATTTTGGGATAAGCTCACCGAAGACAAGGAAGAAGAATGTTATAACGATAACAACAAACCCGATTGCAAGCGCCTCGCTTGAAGCGGCAATAAACGGTATCGGGACCTCTTTCAGCAGGGGTTTGATGACCTTCACCGCCGCCGCGCCTCCGATCGCCGATGCGAGGTCGGCAGTCAGGGTTATGCCTATCTGTATAGTTGCCAAAAAACGGTCCGGTCTTGCCTTGAGCCTGAAGAGGACATCGGCATTTTTGTTCCCCTCATCCATTAACTGCTTTATGCGAGTTCTTCTGCTGGTTACGACAGCAATTTCAGAAGCTGCAAAGAAAGCATTAATAATAATACAGAGCGTTATAAAGAAAAGTTGTAGCCACATATCGTATATCATTCACCTATTGGTAACTGGGTTCTTGAGAGAGAGACATAAACACTGCCGTGGCCTTGTTTGTCAACTGCAGCGGCAGAGTAACACCGGGAAAAAATTATATACCACAAAAGATTATGATGCCTGGGCTCCGGGTTCGAATACATGTGCAGTAATTATATCATTTTTTTGCAATATCATCAGACATGCCGGTTCATTGTCAGGGATTCACGGTAAGAATAGTCCTCACAACATCAGGATAATGAGCAATAAGCCTTAGCTCATCATCGGTAAGCGGTTTCTGACTATGGAGGTTTGCATACTGCGCAAGTTCGAGTATCCTCCTCGCCTCGCTGTCATCATGGAATTCTATGCCAAGTTTCGAGTATACATGTCTGAACCCTTTGATGCCGCCATATTCACCGGTAGTAATGACTCTTCCCGTCTCGGTGAGTTCGGGTTCCCCTCGTCCCACGTCCTCGGGGTCGTACAATTCATAATTTCTCCTGTTTTTAAGGGTACCGTCGGCATGAATGCCCGATTCATGCGCAAAGGTGTTGGCTCCGACACCCGGCTGGCTGATAGGGATAGGGAGATTGAAGGCATAGGACGCATACTTCGCAATCTTCCAGGATTTTTTCAGATCTGCATGCTCATCAAGAGGCACTTTGTCTTTCAATCCATGGGAGTACTTTAATGCAAGGACAGCAGATACAAGGTCGCAGTTGCCTGCACGCTCACCATAGCCGTTTATCGTTGTATTTATGTAGGAGTCAAAACCGGCGTCTATGGCGCCCCGGGCGCCTGCCACAGAGACGGCAACGGCCATTCCAAGGTCGTTGTGGCAGTGCATTTCGACATGGGATTTTGTCGCGAGAGAAAGCGCTTTTATCCTCTCATATATAGTAATCGGATCATCTATACCCAGAGTGTCGCAGTACCTGAACCTGTCTGCCCCCGATTCCCTGCCCATGAGCGCAAATTCAATGAGCCGGTCCAGTTCGGTCCTCGAGGCGTCCTCGGCAGTTACTCCTATCGTTTCAGCGCCGAGTTCCCTGGCAAGCTTAAGCGCTTCTGAAACGGTTTTTAAAATATTCACCCATGACTTCTTCCCCTGGAATTTACCCTGCAGCATCACATCAGAAGTCGGCATAGAGATGTTAAGATGTTTTATTCCGGGGCAATTTTTAAAAGTGAGTTTTACGTCCTCGGGAATCGCACGGCACCAGCCTTCAAGGTGTAATCTTTTAATCGCTCCCTGCCGGGCCAGCAAGAGATTGGCATTAATATAGTTGATCTCATGTTTTAAAGTTGGGAACCCGAGTTCGCTCTGATAAATGCCCATTTCATCAAGATAAATATTCAGCATGGTCTTCGACAACTTCGGAAGCAGTATTCTTGACGTTTGGACGCCATCCCTGTTAGTAACGTCTATGAGATATACTTTGCCGCTCATGCTCTCCTTACGGCAGAGAGAGATGCTTGTTCAGGCGCGCTCATTTTTTACGGGAAGTCTCACGGGCGATGGCAACTTTGCCGGTCCTTACGAATTCCTTTATCCCCATCGGTTTCATGATCTCGATAAAGGCCTCTATCTTTTTCTCATCACCGGTAATCTCAATGGTATAGGTATTAAGACTCGAATCAACCACCCGGCCCCTGAATATTTCGGCTGTTCTCAGCACTTCAGCCTTGTTCTCCTGCCGTGGGGAGACTTTGATCAGCACCATTTCTCTTTCAACATGGTCCAGTTCTGTGAGGTCAGTGACTTTTATGACATCGATCAGTTTGTTCAGCTGTTTAAATATCTGCTCTATGATCCAATCGTCACCTGAGGTGACAATTGTCATTATCGATACCTGGGGATCTATGGTCTCTGCCACTGAGAGGCTTTCAATATTATATCCACGGCCGCTGAAGAGCCCCGAAACTCTTGAAAGAACGCCGAATTTATTTTCAACATGCACTGATAATGTGTGTCTCATTTATTTCCTCCATAAAAAGCAATGTTGAATGTTGAATTTGGAATGTTAAATTGTGGAATTGTTTTTAATTATAAGATCAACCTCAATTCAAAATTCAACATTCATAATTCAACATTTGTTTTATTTGACCGCTTTAAGTTTTCTCGGAGTTTTCTTTTCCTGCTCCTCAAAGAGCATGCAGTCTATCGCGGCGCCTGCAGGGACCATGGGATATACCTTCTCTTTCCAGTCAACAACGAAGTCCATGAACACAGGCTTCTTGACCTTGAAGGCCTCTTTGAGAACCGGCTCGACTTCATTGGGTTTTGTGGCCCGCAGCCCCACCGCTCCATATGCATGAGCGAGTTCAACGAAATCGGGAGTGACGTCAAGATTGGTGTGTGAGTAACGCTCCTGATAGAAGAGTTCCTGCCATTGCCGCACCATTCCAAGGTAGCGGTTTTTCAGGATTGCAACCTTTACAGGAAGTTTATAAATAACCGCAGTAGCCAATTCCTGGATATTCATCTGTATGCTCCCGTCACCGGCGATATCAATAACAAGTTTGTCGGGAAAGGCGAGTTGGGCGCCGATGGCGGCAGGCAAGCCGAAGCCCATGGTGCCGAGTCCGCCCGAGGTCAGCAAGCGCCTGGGTTTGTCGAACTTGTAAAATTGAGCTGTCCACATCTGGTTTTGTCCGACCTCAGTAGTGATGATTGCATCTCCCTTTGTAAGCTCATATATCTTCTCTACGACAAATTGTGGTTTGATGATATCTTTATCGAAGCGATAGGAAAGCGGCCTTTCCTTTTTCCAGGCAGCTATCTGCTTTTTCCAGGCTTTTCTGATTTCATCCCAGGGCTCCTTGATATCTTTTTTGAGCACTTTATTCAAAGCGGTCAACACATTTTTGACGTCGCCGACAATGGGAATATCGACTCTAACATTTTTTCTGATGGAAGTTGGGTCTATATCGATGTGTATTATCCTGGCATGAGGGGCAAAATTGTCGATTTTTCCTGTCACGCGGTCATCGAATCTCATGCCTATGGCTATAAGCAGGTCGGATTCCTGAACGCTCATATTCGCATAATACGTGCCGTGCATGCCGAGCATACCCAGCGAAAGCTCATGCGTGCCGGGAAAACCGCCGAGACCCATGAGAGTCATGGCAACCGGAATATCGGCATATTCTGCCAACTCCCGCAACTCGTGCGAGGCTTCGGAGAGAACGCAGCCGCCGCCAGCGATGATAACCGGCTTTTTGGCCCGGGCTATTTCATGCGCCGCCTTCTCTATCATCCATTTGTTGCCCTCATAAGTAGGATTATAACTCCGCACGTCCACCTTCTCGGGCCAGATAAATTCAGTTTTATTAGATGTTACATCCTTGGGGAGGTCGATCAGCACAGGGCCTGGACGTCCCGTTGCTGCTATGTGGAACAACTCTTTTAACTGTGACGCCAGTTCCTTAACATCCTTGGCGAGGATATTGTATTTTGTGCAAGGCCTGGTTATGCCGATTATATCCGCCTCCTGAAAGGCGTCGTTTCCTATCAATAGAGTAGGCACCTGACCCGTGAGAACAACAACAGGTATGGAGTCCATGGAAGCGTTTGCAATGCCGGTAACCGTGTTGGTGGCTCCGGGGCCGGAAGTTACAAGCACGACTCCAACCTTTCCTGTTGCGCGCGCATATCCGTCGGCAGCATGGACCGCGCCCTGCTCATGTCGGGTGAGTATAAGCTTTAAATCCTTGTCATCATGGAGCAGGTCAAAGATATTGAGGATAACACCGCCCGGGTAGCCAAAAATATGTGTGACGCCAAGTTTCTTAAGGGACTCAAGTATTATTTCAGCACCTGACATTTTCATGGTATTGCTCCTTGCGTTTTAGACTGCTTAATGAATCTAAGTGCTTCAATTTATAAATACGGCGGCATTCGGGCGCCGCACTGCATTTATGAACTGAAGTACTAAGTTATAAAATAGCATAATTCCCCGCAACTTTCCATATATATTATCTGCAATTCAGACAGCAGGAGTGAGAAATTTAGCCTGCACATATTTTTCATGACTTATTGGCAGCACATAGGCCGTCATTCCCGCGTGGTTTTAGCGGGAATCCAGGTTTTCGATAAGTTGGGGCGTTTGACGAAAGGGGAATTAAAGTTCGCTAAGACTTTGGTTGGCTGAGGTGGTACACCGACTACTCCATACTGCGGGCATTCCGCCAGAGGTGTTGAATACAAAAAAAATGTATCAGAAGTGGCTTGCGATGTACGTGACGAAATAAACATGGGTCAGCTGGATGAAAAAAAATTATGTACAGCCACAACACCGCAAAAACGAAGGGTCTAAGCTTTTATCATTTTCTTAAAGTCCGCAGTTTAGGATTCACGCATCTGAATGACGGTTACGACCCGAATTAGTCTCCCCTCTCCCTGCGATTCAATACCAACTTGACAAAAGTTCCACTTAAATATTATAAAACGCAATCTCAAGGTGCTATAAAGTTTAATAGGGAATCTCGTGAGGCGGAAACGCCGATTCGGGAGCGGGCCCGCCGCTGTAACCGGGGACGAAAGCCGACTGAGCCACTGGAGGAAACTCTGGGAAGGCCGGCAAGTAGGATGATCCGGGAGCCAGAAGACCTACCTGTGAGATTCAGTGACATGTTGCTGGTGACGGGAAGTTCATTCAGGCATTGCCATATAATACCTCCCTGTTTTCCACTCAACATTTCACCCATTACCACTCCTTGCCGTGGCTGGAAGGAAAGAGGATGAAGTAAATCAGGGTGCAATCCTCAGGGCATTTTTTGCCTTGGGGATTTTTTATTTTCAGGAGAAAGAGAAAATGAAACAATTGAAGCAATCAGCAAAAAGAAAAATTGCCATTATAGGCAAATGACTGGATGTCGAGAAGAATTAGTATGAACTACAAGTATTTCATACATAAGGACTGTGCTTTTTATCCGTGCCACAATCTTCGAGAGTGGGAATCATGCCTTTTTTGTTGGTGTCCTCTTTTTTTGCTAGATTGCGGGGGTGATTTTGTTATTAGGGAAGGAATCAAAGATTGCTTAGGCTGCTCACTGCCTCATACTAAGGAGGGGTATGATTATGTGCTTGAAGTAGTGAGAAAAGAGATTTATGGCTTGTGAAGTGATGTCAGTAGTGCGTTGTAATAACAAAAAGTCATAAGGGAGGTGTCTCACATATATTGACACAGAGGGATAGTGGACTGATCTTGCGATAATTTTTAAGGATACACCTGAGGAGGCATCACATGAAGAAGCTGATTGTATCGGTAATGATTTTTTTGTTAATCCCCGCGATGGCTTTGGCGGTAGATATTCACCTGCCTCTCGGCCTCAAAGCTGCGGCATCGGTCATCAAGGCGGAGCGGGATGGCTTTTGGGAAAAGACGCTGATTGTTAGCTTTCCCGAACGGCGTCGCACTCTTTCCACCACTGATGGTTTTGTTGACGCAATGGCGGCCATGAATCACGCTGCCGATCCGTTGTTATGGGAAAAGCTGGGTAAAGAATGCACGACTACAGACAGTTGTAGCGGTAAGAAGTATGTCATGACAATTCAGGAAAAGATCGCAAAGGATCTGGGGCTGAAAAGCACGGACCTGGCGCAGATGGCAACAGCTGCTGATATGGATAACCTTGCCGTCGTCACAAAAGAGTACAAGCCGTTTGTTGTTACCGCACTAGTTACTGCTGGTGCGAAAACGAATGCCATCAGGACCGGCGTTGATGAGGGCAAGAATATTGAGGGAGCGGAGCCGCACGGCACAGTGAATATAATGATCTTGACAAATGCTCGTCTTACCGATGGTGCTATGACGCGGGCGATAGTTACTGTTACCGAGGCCAAGACGGCAGCCTTTGAGGATTTGAAGGTTCCCAGCACTTACACCAAAACAGTCCAGGCGACTGGAACCGGCACGGACAGCGTTATTGTCGTTTCGGGAACTAGCGGCCCGAAGGTAACCTACACAGGTGGACACAGTCGGATCGGCGAACTGATAGGCAAAGCGGTATATGAGGCCGTGGTCGAGGCGTTGGGTAAACAGAACGGATTCAAAAAAGCGGACAAGTGATTAGATTATGATTTCTTATTACATTTTTTATGTGATTTAATTGCGGGAGACAGGTGAAAAAATATAGTGTTTTATTTGTTTTGCTTTTTAGTCTTAACTCGTTTCTGTTGACAAATGCTTGTGCCGAAAGTCCAAAACGAATCATTTCGCTCGCACCGAGCATGACCGAAATACTATTCGCCATGGGGTTGGGCGACAATATAGTGGGAGTAGCCAGCTTCTCTGATTATCCTGATGAGGCGAAAAAAAAGCCGATGGTCGGTGGTATGAAAAACCCTTCCATAGAGGCAGTGATCTCTTTGAAACCTGATATCGTAATTATGACGATTGATGGTAACCGACAGGAATTCGTGGAGAGACTCCGCTCCCTCAAGATAAAAACTTATGTGTTCAGGGCAAAGCGGATTTCTGAATTGCCTCAAGGCATCAGGGACCTTGGAGCTGCCCTCGGACAAAAGGATAGAGCGGAGGCCCTAGCGGAAAATATCGGTGCCGGCATCAGGACGATTAGTGTTAAAGGAGTCGCCGCAAAAAAGAAAAATATCCTATTTATTATTTGGCCTGATCCTCTCCTCGTTGCCGGTCCCGGCAGTATTGCCGATGATGCGATTACTCTCCTCGGCGGACAAAACATTGCAAATGAAGCAAAGATCGCTTACCCGAAGTTTTCTATAGAAGAAGTCATCAGGAGATCTCCGGATGTCATATTCATCGGCAAGGGGGCTGGAATGATGGAAAGATTATCGCAGGGGCTTCTTGAAAGGCTGAATAAGGTCCCGGCTGTGAGAGACAAAAGGGTTTATTACGTCGGTGATTATCTCTACAGGCTCGGTCCCAGGACTGTAAGGGGAATCGAGGAAATGGCGCGATACCTGGAGGCACGATGAACGCGAGGATGGTAATTATTGTATTAGTTGCGGTGACGATCTTCTGTTTCTCTGTCGTCGTCGGCCCGCATATTATAAACCCCTTTGCACTCGATGAGACCTCGAAAGAGATTCTTTTTTCCATCCGGGTGCCGAGGAGTATTGTTGCAGTGCTCATGGGCATGGCGCTCGGTGCATCTGGAGCGGTACTCCAGGGTATGCTCAGAAATCCTCTGGCAGATCCATACATCCTTGGTATCTCCAGCGGAGCGTCGCTGGCAGCAGCATGCGGCATACTTGGGGGATTTTCTTTTCTTGGTACTTTCACGGTCCCTGTACTTTCCTTTACCGGTGCTGTTATTACAGGAGGCATGGTGGGAATAATAGGCTGGAAGAGAGGAGGGCTTTGGCCAGAGAGGCTCCTCCTTGCCGGGGTTGGTCTCAGTTTCCTTTTTTCCGCGCTTCTCATGCTTCTCATGAGTCTTTCCAGCGATGATGGGCTGCGAAAGGCTATGCTCTGGATCTTCGGAGATCTCTCAATGTCGGATTGGTCAAAGATGCCTTACGGCTGTTTCCTTATCGCAATCGGGATCCTGGTCGCGACAATGCGCGCAAAAGCTTTGAATGCGCTGATCCTCGGCGATGAATTTGCACACAGCCTCGGCTTTGCGCCGCACCGCGAGAGGGCTCTGCTCTTTATCTCGGTTGCCCTCATGACTGCTGCTTCAGTCTCTCTTGGCGGCATGATAGGGTTTATCGGACTGCTCGTCCCTCATATCGTGAGGAGCTTTATCGGCTCCGACAGCAGGGTGCTCATCCCTGCGTCTGCTTTTGGCGGAGGGGCACTCCTCTGTATCGCAGACTTGATCAGCCGGACGGTGATGCCACCGATGGAACTGCCTGCCGGTGTGGTCACGGCAATAATCGGAGCGCCCTATTTTCTTTACCTGCTCGGGAGGAAGAATGTCCTTACTCGCTAACCCGGCGATACTCGAAGCGAAGGGAATAAGCTTCTCTTATGGGAAAGATTCTGATTTTATTGAAAACCTATCGTTTACGATAGGAGAAGGAGAATTCATCGGACTTCTCGGTGCAAACGGCTCCGGCAAGTCAACAATCCTCAAGCTCGGTAGCGGCATACTGAAGCCTCAGTCAGGCGAACTCACGCTCTGGGGGAAAACCTTTCGTTCTTACAAAGACCGGGACAGGGCGAAACTGATCAGCTATCTGCCCCAGGCGCTCGATCTCAGTATCCCATTTACGATCAGGGAACTCGTCGGCATGGGGCTTTATCCCTATGATACCCCTCCTTTGATAGGCATTGACGATGCGCTCGACATGGTCGGTCTGGGTCACAGAGGAGGTTCCCATCTTTCCGATCTTAGTGGAGGGGAAAGAAGACGGGCTTTTATAGCAATGACCCTTCTGCAGGGAGCAGGGTTACTCCTACTTGACGAGCCGCTTGCAAATCTGGACATAAAGTATCAGATAGAACTGGTCAGGCTCCTAATGAGGCTGAGAGACGAGAGGAACATATCGGTCGTCATGGCATTGCACGATATCAATATCGCGCTGAGATTCGAAAAAGTAATGGTGATCAAAAGCGGCAGAATCGTCGGCATAGGCGGCCCCTCCTCGGTACTTACAGTACCGGTGATTAGCGAGGCTTTTGGCGTGTCGGGAGAAATTAAAAACGCAGGCAAAAGAGATGCCTACATATGTTTCGAGGAGAATTATTAGACATGGCGCATCATGACACCGTCAAAGAAATGTGCGGAACTTGGTGCTTTATTGCTACAGACTATGTGGAATGGAGATTATCAACAATATTCTTGAAGTTGCTTTAAGCAATTTCACAGAGGTATTTAAGGGGAATCCCGTGGGATACGGGAACTGCCCCGCAACTGTAAAGGGAGCGAAAGCCTTCGACCAGTGAAAAGCGAGCTGTAAATCTGGGAGCATAGTGAAAAATCATTGCAGACCCGAGAAGAAGGTTCGTCACTGTGAAAGCCACTGAGTTTTAAATCCGGGAAGGCAGGCTAGTAGGTTGCCCTGAGTCAGGAGACCCTGAATACCTCTAAAATTACTACACCCTTCGAGGGAAGAGGGAGGTCAGAATGACGGAAATGGTTTTGTCATGTTGTTGTCAGCAACTGTGTTGCTAATAAAACATTAATTAAAAAAAGGAGAATAATTTATGAAGAATATAGGGATACTATTATTTGTGCCGGTGATGCTCCTATCACTGATTAGAGAAGTCAGGGCTGAAGAAGTTAAAACACTTCAGGAAGTGGTTGTAACAGCAACAAGATATGATGAAAATACGGCTGCAATCCCCGCCAACGTTTCGGTAATAACAGAAAAAGACATCATGGAGTCAAATGCACAAAATATTCCTGATCTCCTGAGGAATCAGGTAGGGGTTCTGGTAAACGATATCACTGGAAGCGGGAGGTTCTACACTGTGGATCTGAGCGGCTTTGGCGAGACGTCACCATTGAACACTCTGGTGCTTGTAGACGGAAGACGCATAAACCAGGCAGACCTGAGCGGGGTAGACTGGATGCTTATACCACTGGAAGACGTTGAAAGGATCGAGATTGTACGTGGAGCCGAGGGCAGCGTTCTCTATGGCGATAATGCTGCGGGCGGTGTCATCAATATCATTACGAAACAAGGGCCAGGCGGATTGAAAGCTGGGGCTAATCTCGCTGCAGGCAGCTATGGAACCTTCAAAGCGGGTTCGTATGTTTCGGGGAATCTTCATGATCTATCGCTGCGTCTGTCGGGAAATTATCTTACATCCGACGGCTACAGGGACAACAGCAAAACCGTGGCTAAAGACACTGATTTCCATACTACCTATTCTGTTAAGGATTACTTGAAGGTAGACTTCAGCGGCGGATATCACTGGGACCATACAGGGCTTCCGGGGGCACTGACGGATAGCGATTTTGCAGCTGGATTTTCGAGAATAGCTTCCCAATTCCCAAATGATTTTGCGAATACCAGTGATTATTACGTTCGGCTCGTGCCAGAGTTGTATTTCTCCGGTGACGACATTTTCCGACTCGACACATCTTTCAGAAAAAGGGATGCGCTTTCATTCAGTTCTGGAGATTGGGGGCATTTCACAGGAGACAGTGCCATTAAGACTGCTACCATTTCTCCTCAGGTCATTATAAAAAATACTTTCGGCTCCGTGAAAAACAGCGTGACGGCAGGCATTGACTATCAAAGCGTGGATGAAAATGTTACAGATGATTCAATCTTCTCAGGTTCGGAGTCGATCGGGACTTTCAAGCTGACAGAGGACACTGTAGGCGGGTACGTTCACGACGAACTTGCCATCACCGATGGGTTGACCTTTTCCTCCGGATATAGACATGAGAATGCTGATTACAGCTTCACCCCCAGCACGCCCGGCAATATCTCCATGTCGACAGACTCATATACAGCAGGCATCAATTATACTTACTCCAAGCAGTCCTATGTCTATGCAAGTTACTCAAAGAGTTTCAGGTTCCCGGTTCTTGACGAGCTCTATAGCTACATTACCAATACGATAAACACCTCCCTTCTCCCTCAGACAGCCAATAATTACGCGATCGGCATCAAACACTCTTTCAGCGACGTATTATCTGCACATTTAAATGTTTTCAAAATAGATACCAATGGTGAAATTATTTACAATCCGGTGCTCTACGAAAATGAAAACCTGGATGGGATTACTCACAGGGAGGGTGCAGAAATATCCTTTGAAGATAAAGCCACTGATTGGCTGGCGGTAAGGGGAGGATATACATTTTTGAGGGCCAAGATTGAAGGAGGCATGTTTGATGGAAGCAAGGTGCCCAATGTACCGACGCATAAGGCAAGTATGGATGTGATATGCCATATCACAAAACAAGCAGACGCAATACTCAATGGACTCTATGTCGGGGAAAGGCCTTTTATCAGCGACTGGTCAAATAACTTCAGTGATCAGGACGCGTATGTTCTTTTAAATACAAAGTTCAATTATCGGTGGAAGTCGGTCAAGGCGTTTCTGAATATTAATAACCTGACCAACAAAAAATATTCTGAATATGGTGTCATAGGCGGGGTACCTCTACAAAGGGCTTATTATCCCTCACCGAAGATTAACTTTCTAGTGGGTCTTTCTGTCGATATGTGATGCAATTCGAGAAATTTACTATATTGACGCTGCATTTGTCGATGTGCTATCTTTAAACCGACAAAAGTTTCCGGGTACGAAGTCCGGATTTCAGTCTCACCGGCAAACAGGAAATGAAAGCCACGAAGGTTTTAGCGGGCAGCAGCCTGCACAAAAAGCCTTCGTGGCTTTTTTATTCCCTTAAAAGGAGACAGTGTATGAGAGCAAGAACTTTTATCGCAGAAATGCGGTCTGTCTTTATGATTTTTTTCATGGCTGTTTTTGCAGGTCCGGCCTTTGCCGGTGGCATCCAGACATTGGACGTTGTGGAGGTGACTGACACGACCGAAAACCTGGTCGACGCTACGGAATCCGCAAATGAGGGAACTATCCTCCAGGAACAGATCGAATCCCGCCCGGCATACCGTAATGGAGAATTACTGGAAGTAACTCCGGGACTGATAGTCACGCAGCACAGTGGAGAAGGTAAGGCCAATCAATATTTTCTGAGAGGCGTCAATCTCGATCATGGCACGGACCTGAGGATTACCGTTGATGGTATGGATATCAATGAACGCACTAATGCGCACGGCCAAGGATATTCCGACACGAACTTTATGATACCCGAACTGATCGACTATATACAGTACCGGAAAGGACCCTACTACGCAGATTACGGGGACTTTTCATCTGTAGGTGCGATAGATATAAGTTATGTGGATGCGCTTAAGCAGGGGATTGCAAGTACCACTGTGGGAACATACGGCTTCGAGCGCGAGTTCTTTGCCGACTCAATAAAGCTTGGCGCCGGCAACCTGCTCGGCGCTTTTGAATATGAACACAACGACGGTCCGTGGAGCAATAAAGCAGACTTCAGGAAATGGAACGGAGTGTTGCGTTACAGTATAGGGGAAGGTAAAGACCACTTTAACGTTGCAGCAATGGCGTATACAAGCCAGGGAGACGCTACCAACCAGACTGCCAAACGCGCTGTGGATGAAGGCATCATATCTCGTTTCGGCACGCTTGACCCAAGTGACTTCACCTGGACCCGCCGCTATAGTCTTTCCGCAGCCTGGCAGCACACCGAAGGCAGTTCAGTTACCAAGGCCAATATGTATATTATCGATAAGCGGATGGAATTATTTTCCGACTTTACATATTTCCTGTATGATCCTGTACATGGCGATCAATTCAACCAATGGGACCGTAGAATATCGAGCGCATTCAACGCCAGCCATACATGGATCGGCAAAGTGGGCGGAGTCGATATGGAAAATACCGTAGGCGTGCAACTACAGAATGACAATATTTTTCTTGGTCTGAACCACACCGAAAACCGACAGGTACTTCAGACCTGGCTTGAAGACCACGTGATCGAAAGGTCGGAAGCAGTATATTTTCAGAATACTATTCACTGGTTTGACAAGTTTCGTACCGAGGCCGGCATTCGCGGCGACTATATACAGATAACCGATAATTCCGGAGTCGGGAATTCGGGCAAAACATCTGACAGCATGGCAAGTCCCAAGTTAAGTATGATATTCGGACCATGGGCTAAGACAGAATATTTTATCAATGTGGGCGAGGGTTTTCATAGCAACGACGCCCGCAGCACTGTTCAGAATGGGGTCCCGATAGCGGACGCAGGCATCCCCGGAGCGCTTCCCAATTCACCGGTAAAGCCTCTTATCCGTTCTAAAGGATACGAGGTCGGCGCTCGCACTACTCTCATCCCAGGGCTTCAAACCGAGCTGTCATTATTTCAGCTGGATTTCGCATCACAACTTGAGTGGGCCGGAGACAGAGGTGAGACCTCGCCCGGTCCGCCAAGCAGGCTAAGAGGCGTAGAATTATCCAATTATTATAAGCCGACACCCTGGCTTACAATAGACGCGGATATTGCATATACCAGGGCACGCACAACTGTTACCGACACAAGCAATCCTCCTTTCATAGGGAAATATATACAAAACGCGCCTGCGGGTATCGCTTCCGTAGGTGCATCGGTGCATGATTTAGGTCCGTATTTTGGCACCCTAAGGTTGCGTTACGAAGGCCGGTATCCGCTTGTTCAGGACGACAGCGTAACTGCAAAGCCTTCGGCCCTGCTTGAGGCGGAGGCAGGATATAAATTTACCAGGAATTTAAAGGTTGTGCTGCAGGGTTTCAACCTGCTTAATGCCAAGGCCAACGATATTGCGTATTATT
>Ga0074045_10000162_pt1 | contig 60664 bp, 56 predicted proteins | sample BogForMeECP23OM2_FD_94442 | JGI IMG/M metagenome (GOLD analysis project Ga0074045, IMG submission 94442) | Bog forest soil microbial communities from Calvert Island, British Columbia, Canada - Bog Forest MetaG ECP23OM2 | ecosystem: Environmental > Terrestrial > Soil > Wetlands ... | reverse complement strand
TCAGCAGATCGAGAATACGCGGTTGGTCTTCTTGCGGAGGCTCGGACTCCATCTGTTCGTAAATCCAGCGGCGGCGCTCGGGCGCATAAATGTGGTTGATCTCGATGCCGATGGTCGAGGAGTAGATAGCCCGAGCTTCGGCGGTGTACTCGCTATCGATCTGCAATTCGGGAGCGATGCGGGGGCGAAGAAAGCCGAGGGGATCAAGGTCGCCTTCGAGGTATCCCCATTGGCGGAAAGCGCTAAAGACGCGTTCGCGCTCGGGATTCGCGTTGGGCTGGGTTTCGATTAGGGCTGCTCTGGGGCTGACGTTAGATGGTTTTGAGTCCGGAGTCGACATGTTCGTTCTTTACTAGAATAACGGATGCGGGGTGCGCCGAGGGGGATTCGGGATGGCAGAAAGAACATGGGCCACCGCAGGAACATGGCGAATGACGGTGGAACCTCATCGGCACAGTAACGTCGCGTAGATCCTTCGGCTTCGCTCAGGATGATAGAGTTTGTTTTTGCGTCGGTTGGTTGGTGGCGAAAGCTATGGAATAATGCTGACCGAGTCGCCGGAGAGCCGGTCGGGAGGCGCTGTGATTGAGGATTCCAATCGAGCCCGGGATCATCTAGCCAATGAGCGTACGTTTCTGGCATGGGTGCGGACAAGTGTCGCTATTGTGGTGTTTGGCTTTGCCATCGGACGCTTTGCCATCGCTATGCGGCAGTTGACCGAGTTTCAGGGTCGTGGATCGCGGACGACGGGATTTTCGGTGTGGATGGGCATGAGCGCGATTCTGGCGGGCGTGGTGATGGTTGGGGCGGGGCTGATGCGCTATCGAAAGACGCGCGACCAACTGGATGCCGGGAAGTTTGAGCCGGCGGGATTTATGGTAGATCTGGTCACGATTCTCACGGTGCTGTTCGGGCTGGCGCTGGCGGGGTATTTGATTTATGTGGAGAGGAGTTTCGGATAATGAACCTGTCTCGATCGGTGATTCTGATTAGGGAGTCCTTTTCGAGTCAATAATCGGCAGTTGGTAAGTCCTCTTTATGGCAAATGATCAGGAAAAAGAAGCGGCGGCTCGGGCGAGCTTGCGGTTCGTCAAGGATGGTCAGGTCGTCGGACTGGGAACCGGATCGACGGCAGCATACTTTATTCGGGTGCTGGGCGAGCGAGTGGAGGCGGGGCTGAGGGTTCGCGGCATACCTACTTCGGAGAGATCGCGGGCCATGGCGGCGAGCCTGGGGATTCCGCTGACCACGCTGGATGAGTGCCAGGAGATCGACGTGACCGTGGACGGCGCGGACGAAGTGGATGAGCAATTGCGGCTGATTAAAGGCGGGGGCGGGGCGCTGCTGCGGGAGAAGATTGTGGCGTCGGCGACGAAGCAGCTAGTAATTGTGGCCGATGAGACGAAGAGAGTCCCGGTGCTGGGACGGTTTCCGCTGCCGGTGGAAGTTATCAAGTTTGCCCAGGCTCTGGTAGCAAAGAAAATTAAGGAGCTGGGCGCGGAGGTGCGGCTGCGGCGGCAAGTTGACGGGAAACCATATTTGACCGACGAGAATAATTACATCCTGGATTGCCACTTCGGGAAGATTCCGGATGCAGATCGACTGGCGCGGCGGCTTAGCGACATGCCGGGAGTGGTGGAACACGGACTCTTCATTGGGATGGCGAGCATTGTGGTGGTAGCGGGCGGCAGCGAAGTAGTGGAATTGCGGGCTGGCAACCGATAGGTCTCAGGTCTTGGGATTTCAGTCGGTGCGAATGCGGACACAAGCCCCAAGACCTGAAACCCTGAACAACGTCAGAGGTATTTTCAATGGCGTCAGGAAAACGGACGCGGGGGCGGGATCAGAAGCCGCGGCGGCGTGCTCCGCGCTATCGGGTGCAGGCGCCGCTGGATGTGACCGTTCTGCGTTCGGGAGTGCCGGATACGCTGCCGGGGCGGTCGCTCAACCTGGGTGAGCGTGGATTGGCTGCAGTGCTGGCAGGGGAAGTGGCGCCCGGCGAAGCGGTCGGGGTGGAGATTAGGTTGCCGCAGGCGGATCCGCTACGCACGCGGGCGCTGGTGCGGAATCAGGACAAGTTGCGCTGCGGCATGGAGTTTGTTGGGCTATCGGTGGAGCAGCAGGCGGCGATTCGCGACTGGGTGACTCGTTCGAAAGCGGAGCCGGAAGAAAAGCGCGCGGCAGGAGGAAAAGGATCGGAGCGCGGACTCTCTGAGGGGACTGGAGCAGAACCGAAAAGACCAGGCGTGCGACGGCTGGAACCGGGAAGAAGCGTGAATCCTACGGCGGGCAAGCGCAGCCGGGGATGGCTCGTTCTGCTCAGTTCGGCGGCGGTTCTGCTGGCCGTTCTCTGGTGGCGCTGGAACACGGGGTGGGCGGATCTGGAGCGGGGTCTGCAGAGCGATGCGGCGGTGGCGCAACAACCGCAGGCGCACGTTCCCGCTGAAGAGATGGAGAAGCTGGTGACTCATCGGGTGGATCCTGACTATCCCGTGGAGGCCCGGCCGGCGAATCTGCAAGGTGTGATTGTGCTCGACGTAGTAGTGGGACGGGACGGGTCGGTGGTAGATGTGCATGCGCTCAATGGGCCCGAAGTGCTGGCGCAGGCTGCGATAGAGGCCCTGCGCTGGTGGCGCTTCGAGCCTTACCGTGTGAACGGCCAGCCAGTGGTGGTGGAAACTACCGTGGCGGTGGAGTTCAAACCGTAGGGGTGGAGGCCGCTGCCTGGCTCCCGGCTCCCGCTTTCCAGGCTTACGTGTTCTTGTCCCTTGAGGTCCTGCCCCGTATTCCAGCGCGAGAAATCACACGGTTCATCGCCAAAGGACCGGGAACCGGCAGCCGGGTTCAGGTGCGAGGTTTGCGCAAGCCGTTGAGGACGATGATTCCGCTGACCGCAAAAGAGACGATGGCGGCGAGAGCGGCGATCAACATGAAGGCCGGGTTGAGGTGAAACGCGTCGCCGAACACCGCTGCTACGGCGAAGGCGACACCAATCCCACTCAGGAAAAGCGGAGCTCGCGCGGACGAGGCCTGCACCGAGGAAGGAGTATTCGGACGCAGGCGAATCTGTATTAGCAATGCCGCAACGCCAATGGCAGCTACCACAACCAGAGCCACCGGGCTGAGAAATGCCCGGCGGCTGGTGTAGAGAACGACCAGCGCCAGAGCAACCAGAAGTAAGCCCGCAGCGAAAATGGCTGGCCGGCGCGGTGGAGGGTTGCGGGCAGGGTTGGAGGGATTGTCGGGCACGAGGTTCCGTCCTCAGATTTATACAGGCGCAGCATGAGGTTTTCAAATGGGCTGTTGAGTAAATCCACGGTGGTCCGTATTCGAAACTCGTTCGGAGCGCTTCGGCAGCGCGGCGCAAGACCACATCTCTGAAAAGCGATTAAGCGTTCGACGGGGGCTTCATTCCGGCCAGCCATTCGGCCTGGCGGGCATCACCGTGGTTGACGGCATAGAGAACGAGCTCGACCCGGGTTGAGACACCAAGCTTGTCAAAAATGCGGAATAGGTATTTCTTGATCGTGTGTTCGCTGAGGTTAAGTTCGCGGGCAGTATTGCGATTGCTGAGGCCTTCGGCGACGAGAGCGACGACCTGTTCCTCGCGTGGGGTAAGGAGTTGATGCCCGCGGGAGTTGAGGACGCGTAGAGATGGAACTTCAGAGACCAGGTCAAGCAGAAAACTCATCTGTTCCGTGTTGGCCCAGATTTGACCGCCGGCGACCTGCTGGATACAGCGGCACAGCAATCGGAAATGGGTATTCTCGATGCAGAAGATTCCGCGAGCACCGGAGCGGAAGGCGTTGACCACGAGTTCGCGGTCGTAGGACTCAACGAGCAAGACTTTAGCGACGGCGGGGTGGGAGAAATGGACACGACGCATGGCCGCCATCTGGTCGGCGACATTGACAGAGTGATTCAGAGAAAGGACGACGACCTTCGCCGGGCTGGAGGCGACAGCCTGGAGGATCGAGGAGATATCGACCTTGCAGGTGGAGATGCGAAAGTCAGAGCGGCGGCGCAAAGCGCTAGTGAGTAAGTGCGCCTGCATGCGGTTGGAGTCCGCAATGAGGACGGCGATTGCGACCGGCGTGACGGCCGTGGACGGATTCATAAAAGCGAGTCTCCGAATGAACCGAATCAAGTGGCGTCCTGATCTTAGAGGCGCAGGTCGGCGGCACTCAAGGCCACATGTCACATAATTCAGACGAGACTTTCAAATCGGGAAGAGTGCCTGGCAGGCTGTGGAAAAGCTACGAGCGAACTGGGCGACGAGAGAATTTCAGAGAAGCTCGAAGCAGAAATATCGCAATGGCGGGGCTTTCCGTGGCGCTGTTGATCGATTGCTTCAAAGCCGGAATGTGATCCACCAAACATGCAAGTCTACTTTAGTAGACACCACGAGCGGGAATAGTCTCGCGACTCTATTGAAGAAGGCTTGCAGCGGAGCCGACGCGCGATGAGCAGGAGTTCCGCAGTGTTCCGCACGATAAAGCCGGCATAGAACTTTTGTAGATAGCACTTCCCAAGTCTTGCTGCGAAATCGGCATCGCGATACCTTCCACAAAGAGAGCCGCCGGAAGCTGAGCCACTCTCGGAATTCAGGGAAATAGACCCATCACGCAATGAAGCCCTTCGTCGGCTGGACAAGAGTTGCGGTGATGGTGGCGTTGATGGGGCAGCTTTGCGTAGCCGTATTCGCCCAGGAGGAAAAGAGGCAGCAGGACCTGGGAGCAAGTACACCGTCTTCCCCAACCAGCCTAACCGGGGCTGCGGGAAGCACAGGAATGACGGCTGCAAAACCGGGGCCAGCGGACGGCAAGGGAAACCCTCGGCTCGGAGGGGAACGCCGTCCGCTGTACCGGCTGAACCGCAGCGACGTTGTCGCATTGAGTTTCACGCTGTCGCCGGAGTTCGACCAGTCGATCACATTACAGCCCGACGGATATGTCTTTCTGAAGGACGCAGGGCTGGTGTTCGCCCAGGGATTGACGCTGGAGGAATTTCAGCTGGCGGTGCGGCACGCTTACGCCGGATATCTGCACGATCCGCAGGTGGCGGTGGCGTTAAAGGAATTTGAGCATCCTTATTTTGTGGCAGGCGGAGAGGTTGGGCGGCCGGGCAAGTATGAGTTGCGCGGCGATACCAGCGTTATTGAGGCAGTGGAGATTGCCGGCGGATTTACGCATGAAGCAAAGCATTCGCAGGTGCTCCTGTTCCGGCACGTAAGCGACGATCTGGTGGAGGCGCGGGTTTTCAATGTGAAGAAGATGTTGAAGGAAAGAAGCCTGGCTGAGTCCTCGCAGTTGCATCCGGGCGATCTGGTGTTTGTCCCCCAGAATTCTATCTCGAAGATCGACCGGTTTCTCACCAAACCATCTTTGAGCATGTACGTGAGTCCTACACAGTTTTAGGCGTTGATGCAGGTCAGCCCACATGCAGAGCCATGATCTATCCCGCAAAGAAGAAGAGTCCATGTCGCCGACGACGCGTGAGCTGGCGATGGTCCTGTTCCGGCAGCGGAAGGCCTTCGTCAGCGTGTTCGGCCTGATCTTCACATTGGCTGTGGTTTATGCGTTCGCCGGAGCCACGTATCGCGCCCAGGTGCGCGTGCTGGTGCGCCGGGGACGCGCCGACCCTCCGGTCACGGCCCAGCAGAACGCGCCTCCCGACTTCTCGCGCGTGGAGGTAACTGAAGAGGAGCTGAATTCTGAGGTGGAACTGATAAAGGATAACGACGTTTTGCGGCGGGTTGTAGAGGCCAACGACCTGGCTGCCCATGATTGGTTGCGCTTTCTTCGGCCCCACGAAGCGGAGGCGGCACGGGTGGAGCGGGCGGCGAAGAAATTGGCGGGACGATTGAATGTGGAGGCGCTGAAGAAGACAAATTTGATCGCCGTCAGCTACGGGGCTCGGGATCCGCAAAAGGCGGCTCAGGTGCTGCAGTCGCTGGCTAACGTCTATCTGGAAAAGCATAAGGACGTACACCGGCCGGGGGGACAACTTCATTTTTTCGACCAGCAGACGGGAGAATCACTGCGGCAGCTTGAGGACTCCGAGAGCAAGCTCCAAGAGTTCACCCAGAGTCACGACGTGGTGGCTGCTGCACAGCAGCGAGATCTGATGCTGCAAAGAATCAACGACGCGGAGGCTCGTTACCAGCAGACCGAGGTACAAATTTCGGAGACCCGTCATCGGGTTCTGAAACTCGAGGCACAGTTGGCAAAATTACCGGAACGCGCCACAACTCAAGTTCGAACCGCGGATAATCCTGAACTACTGCGGGCGCTGAAGGCGAGCTTATTGGATCTGGAGTTGAAGAGAACTCAGTTGCTCACCAAGTTTGAGCCGACTCACCCACTGGTTCGCGAGGTGGAACAGCAGATTCTGCTGGCCAAGGCTTCGATTGCGGCTGAAAAGTCGAATCCGGTGCGGGATGAAACCACGGACAAGAACGCAGACTACGAATGGGCCAGCGCAGAACTGCAGAAGGCGCAGGTAGAGTTGATGGGATTGGAAGCAAGAGCGGCCACGACTGGCAACCACTTAACGGGATATCGCACCCTGGCCCGCCAACTCGGCGTGGAAGCTATTGCCCAGGACGATCTGATAAGCCGCGAGAAGGCGGCGCAGGAGAATTATCTTCTCTATGTGAAAAAGCGTGAGGAAGCGCGCATGGGCGACGCGTTGGATGAAAACGGCATCGTCAATGTGGCAATTGCAGAGCGAGCGATCGTGCCAGCACTGCCGGTGTGGCCGGCAGGAATGGTGGTGTTCGTGGGTTGCGTGGTGGCACTTACGTCGGGAACCGGTGCGGCGTTCGCGGCGGATTACCTAGACCCCGCGTTGCGGACACCGGAAGAGGTCTTGGAGTGTTTGGAAATTCCCGTATTGGCCTCGTTACCGGAAGGAATGGGCAGGCGGCTATCCGCGTGAAGGAGATGAGATGAGTGCGAATCCCGAAGTATTGCGAGGTTTCGAAGCGGGGACGGCGTCTGCAGCTGAAACTGCGTTGCCGCGAGTTGACGTCTTTCGTCAGACCAGTGATTGGGACCCGATGGACTTCGCGCACGAACAGATTCGAGGTCTGGTGCGGCGGGTATTCCTGACGAGCGGAACGAGGGTGGCAAAGCACGTAGTCTTCGGCGCTGCCGAACCAGGCATAGACCTGGCAAGTATTTGTGACCGGGTGGGCCGCGCTCTGGCCCTGGAAACGCAAGCGCACATAGCGATTGTGGGCCGCGAACGGGGAGTCTCTGAGGTCGTGAGGCCTAGTCCCCAGTACGTGGGGACTCATTCAATCAAATCCTGGTCCGCGCAGATCGGGACGAACTTGTGGCACGTGCCTGAGCTTGGGCGACGCGAACCTCGCGAGGAATGGGGAACCGGACGCTATTGGCTGTCCTGCCTGGTGGAATTGCGCCACGAATTTGAGTTTGGAGTCATTCAAGGACCCGCGGCGGGGATATCAAGCGAGGCTGCAATGCTGGGGCAGATTGCGGATGGAATCATTCTTGTACTCGGAGCTCATAGCACGAGGAAAGCGACCGCCCGCAAGATCAAAGAAACACTGGAAGGTGCGCAGTCTCGAATTTTGGGAACGGTGTTGAGCGATAGAACTTTTCCCATCCCGGAGCGGATTTACCGTCTGCTTTAGATTCGTACCCGGCGCGAGAGTTGCTGTAACTAATTGAAAACGCTGTGCGAAAAGAGAATGGAAGCGGCAATGGGGCTCAATGAGCGGTAGCTATGGGCCCCCGGCGGCCGGCGCGACGTTCTTGCCGCCAACCCGGCTGCGAGCAATGGTCGATGCGACCCTGCCGCAATGGTTTGCGGTGCAGACACGTTACCGGTTCGAGAAAAAGGTTGTGGCGCAGCTGAACCACAAGAGTTGCGAAGTCTACCTGCCTTTGTTGACCGAACAGCACAAGTGGAGCGACCGTCAGAAGGTAGTTACAATTCCTCTGTTTCCAGGGTATGCGTTTGTGCACATCGACCAGTCCTGCGATGCGCGGCAGACTGTATTGCAGACCGCAGGACTGATCGGTTTTGTAGCTTTTGGCGGAGCAGTTGTGGCAGTGCCGCCGAAGCAGATTGAAGATCTAAGACTGTTACTGCAGAAAAAGGGACCATTTTCCCTGCACGCATTTGTGCGCGACGGACAGAGCGTCCGGATCCGGGGCGGTTGCCTGGACGGACTCGAAGGTGTGCTGATGCAACACGAAAAGGGAAAGTTGCTGATCTCAATTGAGTCGATCCAGCGTTCGCTGGCGATTGGGATCGAGGGGTACGAGCTGGAATTGGTCTGAAGTGTCTTCTCCTTTCTTTCATTCAAGACAGCAGAAACCACAGGGAACCGAGTGGGCGGTGCGGTTAATCCCTGGAGCAAATGCCGTCTGCGGCCGGAAAAAACCCCAGCGGGAGACCATGGGACATCCTACGAATTCACCCAACGGCCCTGTAGCTCCATTTCCGATCGCTGCCTCATTCAGTCTCGATGGTGTTCCGCGTGCCTCGTGGGCCGCACCACCGCAGAGTGACTGGGGCAGCACTTGGGTGCGGTCGACCTTAGTTTGGATAGCCGGCCGGTTGCAGTTTGGCGCTTTGCTGGCCCTGAGGTGGGCTGACTGGAAGGGTTGCGTTCGTGGTTCGCGCGTTACAGGTATGCGCAATGTACTTATCGTGGGAGCTGGTGGATTAGGACGCCGGTTAGCAAACTATCTGGACAAACACCCAGAGACGGGGCGATCAGTGTGCGGTCTTCTGGATGACAGGAAACTGCCGGGAAACGGCGTGATGGGACGCACTAGCGAACTGGCGGAACTGGCACGCACCGGGTTTGTGGACGAAGTGATTCTGGCCGTCCCGCACGACCGGGACTTGACGTTACGCGTGCTGCGCATTGCCCGGGAGTTGCGCCTGGATGTCAAGATGGCGCCCGATCTGTTTGGTTGCGAGGCGACTCAGGAAACGGAGCGAATTGGAGGGGTACCGCTTATTTCTCTGCACCAAGAGCGATTGCCGGTTGCCAGCCTGCTGCTGAAGCGCGCCTTCGACGTAGTTGCCTCAGCAGCGGCGCTGATTTTGTTCGCACCGGCTTTTGCTTTGGTCGCGGTTCTTGTCAAGCTGGATTCACCCGGACCGCCGCTGTATGCAGCGTTGCGCGCGGGGCGCAAGGGCCGTCCATTTCGATGCTACAAATTTCGCACCATGGTTCGGAATGCCGACGAGTTAAAGGAAAAGCTGCGGGAGCGCAATCAGAGGCAGGGTCCAGTTTTCAAAATGTCGGAAGATCCGCGAATCACGCGGGTCGGCCGATTCCTGCGACGCTACAGTCTGGATGAACTGCCCCAATTGTTGAATGTGCTGAAAGGTGAAATGAGCCTGGTTGGGCCGCGGCCGCATCCGCTGGATGATTTCTTCGCCTATGCGATCGAACATTTGCCGCGGCTCGACGTGATCCCGGGAATGACAGGGCTTTGGCAAATCACCGCGCGCCGGAATCCGTCGTTTCAAGCCGGCATGGACTTGGACATTGAGTACATTCAGCGCTGGAGCATCGGAATGGACTTGCGGATTCTCCTTAAAACAGCGGCGGTGATACTGCGGGGGAACGGCGAATGATATTGCCGATTTCGGCGTCGACCGCGCCACCGGTGACGTGGGTCGGACCGGCAGCCAGGCGAGTACTCCAAATTGGGTTAGCTCCCCTGCAGGCAATGATGATGGCGCCCGCCGTGCTGTTTCTCGCGGCCCTAACGGCCATGTTGCTGCGCCCTCCCGATGTTGCTTTCTACCAGGTCGACCGCGTGGTTCTGCTATTGCTGCTGTTCGCCGTGGCGGGGCGGGCGGGCGTGATGCGGCGCCGGTTATTTGTGGCTGAGCGGGCAACCTGGCCAATGCTGGGACTTACGCTCCTGGCCGGTGCGAGCATTATTCAGCAGCCCCTCGATTGCCAAGGTTGGTCTTTGCTGGCAGCGAAGTTTATCGCGCCGTTCGCGCTGTTCCATATCGCGGCTGTGGTCTTTCGTGGGGAACACCATTTGCGGCAGTTCGAGATGTTTGCTTTGCTGGTTCTGGCCTATCTTTCTTTCACAGCAATCGCATTCCTGATGGGCGCGAAGTCATTGATCTTCCCACGCTTTATTCTGGACGAGAGCCTGGGCTACCATGCAGACCGGGCGCGAGGACCCTTTCTGCAAGCCGTGGCGAATGGGGTCTCGTTGAATCTGCTGGGGCTGCTGGCGTTGCGCGCGTTTATGCGCGGAAGAATACGCGGGCTGAGAGCCGCCGTACTGCTGGCGGCTCTCCCTGTCGCCATCCTGGCGACGATGACGCGCGCGGTTTGGCTATCATTCGCGGTGAGTGTAGCGGTGCTGACTGTTCGGTCGCACAATCGCAAGCTCCGCTGGATCTGTGTTGCGGTAACGGTTGCAGGATCTCTCGCCTTGCTCATCGCTTTGAGTTTTGAGGATCAGCGCCGCGCGCTCATGGACCGGTTGCACGAATCGGGCCCGGTTGATTTCCGCAAGGCCGTTTACGCGGGAGGCTGGCAGATGTTCCTGGAAAAACCGCTCACCGGGTGGGGTGTGAACCGCATGCCGGAGGAGCTGGCCCGACACGTCAGCGGCTACAAGGAAAGAGAGCTCTATCCGCATAATACCTACCTGGAACTCCTGGTGGAACATGGCATCGTGGGGTTGGCACTCTACGCCTGGCTGATGTGGGAAATTCTTAGGCTGGGACGGGGCCAGGTGGCGCCCGCCGAAGGTAGCGGATTCCTGAATCAGCAGTTTCATTCGTTGTGGCCCATACTGCTGGGCGTTTATTGGAGTAATGCCGCCGTGGTAGGAATGAATTATCAATTTGTGAACGGGCTAGTATTTAGCATGGCGGGAATGCTGGCGGCTCAGCAACACCGTGCCGCAAGAGGTCGGGAACAACGCCCCAGTCCGCCTCTCGATACATTCTGCGGCTCCGCCGCTTAAACCTCCGGTTAATTCCATCGCTTTCCCATCCTGGTGATCACGGTCGCCTATCTCGCCAATCGATTTCCCGCTGCGGTGGAGCCTTATGTGGGAGCGGAAATTGAGGAACTTAGGCGGCGGGGAGTTGACGTAGTCCCGGGAACGATACTACGGCCGGAAGCCGCAGAGCGCGCACTGGAGGGCGGACACGGCACGTCAGAGACTCTCTGTCTGCAACCGCTTCGATTGCTGATTCTTCTGCGCGCAATCATATTTGCCGTACGGCACTGGAAACGAATTGCCAGTCTCCTAAGACGTGTACTGCTGCAGGGGAAGGAATCTCCGAAACGAAGACTGAAAGCCCTACTGCACACCTGGCTAGGGGCATATTACGCGGTGTTGCTGAAAAAGCGTGGGGTCGGCCACATCCACGTGCATCACGGCTACTTTGGCTCGTGGATCGCGATGGTGGCAGCCCGCTTGTTGGGAGTAGGCTTTAGCCTGACGCTTCACGGCTCAGACCTGCTGCTGTATGCCCCCTATCTCGATATCAAGCTGAAGCATTGCCGCTTTTGCCTAACGATATCGGAGTACAACCGCCGCTATATTCTCGAGCACTTTCCTGGAATCGAGTCCAAGGTGATCGTTTCGCGGCTGGGCGTCGCTGTTCCGGCGTCCCGCGAATCGACCGGCAGGGACACTCGTGCTTCGCCCAAGTTCACGCTGCTCGCCGTGGGACGGCTGCATCCGGTAAAAAATCACGCATTTCTGCTTCGCGCCTGCGCTCGATTGCGCGATCGGGGACTCGACCTTGAATGTGCGATTGCGGGGGACGGGCCGGAACGGCGACGTTTGGAGTCTTTTATCCTCAGGAACCAGTTGCAAAGACAGGTCGCACTGCTCGGGCACGTGCCCGCGCATCAGATGGGCTCACTTTACGAGCGGGCTGATGTGGTTGTGTTAACCAGCCGCAGCGAGGGTCTTCCGCTAGTGCTGATGGAAGCCATGGCGCGGGGCAAAATCGTGCTGGCTCCAGTCGTCACCGGAATTCCGGAGATCGTCATCGTCGGAAAAACCGGTTATCTCTATGCGCCGGGGTCGATAGAGGATTTCGTGGAGAGGATTCTCTTCCTTCAGATGCTTTTGCGCTCGGAGGAGCGCTCCCCATTCAGCCGGCTGGTCTGGATCCGGCATGCCGCTCGAGTGCAAGTCCTGCGCAACTTCAACCACAAGAACCAGCTGAACAGTTTTGGCGACCGTTTTCTGCAAAGGATCGCACCCCACATTTTCGCAGCTTAGATTAAACACTCCGGATTTGACGGCCCGGGACAGGAGTCCTCTCGATGCGGATTTTGTTTTGCAACAAATATAACTATGCATTCAGCGGCACCGAGGTCTATTTGTTCGAAACCATGGAGTTGCTGCGAAGAAAGGGACATGAGGTGGCACTGTTTTCCATGGCCGACCCGAGGGGCGCGCCGACCCCGTATGACCACTATTTCGTTCCGCACATTGATTTCAAAAACGATTTCAATAAGCCGACCGATTGGTTCCGCCGGGCGTGGCTGACCCTGCGCTCCGTTTATTCGCGCGAAGCGCGGCGGCGAATTCGGGGGATGATCGCAGAATTCCGGCCGGATGTGGCTCACGTGCGCAACATCTATCACCACCTGACGCCATCGATCCTTTGGGAGTTGAAAGCGCAGAAGGTTCCCGTGGTTTATCACTTAAATGACTTCAAGGTGCTGTGCCCCAGCTACAACCTGGTATTGCGGGGGGAAGCTTGCGAAGCCTGCAAGGGTGGCAAGTTCTGGCACATGATTAAGGAACGGTGTTATCCGGGATGGGGCGCCCGGATGACATTGGTGGCGGAGGCATACTTTCACAAATGGCTGGGCACCTACCGGAAGTGCGTGGACTGCTTTCTTGCCCCAAGTCAGTTCGTGCGCGATAAATTTGTTGAGCATGGCTGGGATTCGGCCAAGTTCGAGGTCCTGCCCCACTTTCAGCAAGCCAGGCCCGTGGCGGAGCGTTCGGTAAAAAATCCTCCTTTGCTCTATTTCGGCCGATTGTCGCGCGAAAAAGGCATCGATGATCTTTTGCACGCTATGCAGCGCCTTCCGGATCTTCGCCTAGTGGTTGCCGGAGACGGTCCGGAGCGCGGCCGGTTAGAACAGCTGACCGCAGAGTTAGGGTTGGCAAACGTGGAGTTTGCGGGCCACATCGAGGGCACGGAACTGGAGCGCGCGATTGTCAACTCGCGCTTTACGGTATTACCGTCGCATGCTTACGAAACGCTGGGTAAGACGATCCTCGAATCCTACGCGGAAGCGAGAGCCGTGGTGGCGTCGGACCTGGGGTCGCGGAGAGAACTGGTGCGCGAGGGCAAGACCGGGCTCTTATACGAGACAGGAAATGTCCAGCAACTGGCCTCAGCTCTCCAGTTTCTAGGCGCGCAGCAGGACGTGGCGGATGCAATGGGCCGCGCTGGCCGCGAGCGGGTACGGCAGTGTCACACGCCGGAGGCGCACTACAAGGCGTTGATAAATTTGTATGAAAGGCTGGTCCGGCAAGCGTCAGGGGCGTCGCGGGGAGAAATTTCACAGAAGGTGGGTGGTGCGACCAAGCTTCGGATCGCATTCATTGGTGGACGCGGTGTGGCATCGAAGTACAGTGGTATCGAAACTTACTACGAGGAGGTCGGCGAACGCCTCGCAGTAATGGGCCACCAAGTGACGGCGTATTGCAGAACCTACTTCACTCCTCCGGGGAAGGTGCACAAAGGCATGCACGTTGTCCGGTTGCCTACGATCCGGTCCAAACATTTGGAAACGTTTTTGCACACTCTTCTGAGCACCTTGCACGTTCTTGTTCAACCTTGCGATGTGGTGCACTACCACGCCCTAGGGCCAGCATTGTTTTCATTTATTCCGCGGCTAGCGGGGAAAAAAACGGTTGTGACAGTGCAGGGATTGGATTGGCGGCGCAAGAAATGGGGGCGGATTGCGTCGGCAGTTCTGCGACTTGGAGAGCGGGCCTCGGTCCGTTTTCCCAACAGCACCATGGTCGTTTCCCGGACTCTGCAGGAGTACTACCGCCGGACCCACGGATGCGAGACATCGTGCGTGCCGAATGGCGGCATACTGCGCGAGCCGCGTCCACCGGACAAGATTTTTGATTGGGGTCTGGAGCCGGGAAAGTATATTTTGTTTCTCGGAAGATTTTCTCCTGAGAAGGGCTGCCATCTCTTGGTCGGGGCATATGAAAGGCTGGAGACTGATGTCAAACTGGTCATGGCGGGAGCGGCGAGCTATTGCAACGAGTACTCACAGCAGTTGCGAAAACACGCCGGTGAACGCATCAAGATACTAGACTGGGTTTCTGGCGAAGCTCTCGACGAGTTGCTGACCAATGCGATGGTGTTCGTCTTGCCATCGGAACTGGAGGGCTTGTCTCTGGCCCTGCTCGATGCGATGGGAGCAGGATTGTGCGTCCTCAGCAGCGATGTCCCGGAAAATCTGGAGGCTGTCTCGGACGCGGGATTTACCTTTCATTGTGGTGACGTGGCAGACTTAGCGGACCGTTTGCGATTTCTAATTGCCAACCCGGCGGTGTGTCAGGCGGCAGGCCGGGCCGCAAGACGCCGTGTTGCCGCCCTGTATCAGTGGACAGAGATCGCGGCGCAGGTAGAAGGCGTTTATTTCGAGAGCATGGGCTGGAAGGCAGCGGACAACGCCACCAGAAAACTGAGCGATCGCGTCGGGGCGCCTGTATCCGCAATTAGGCGAAAGGCGGGATAAATCACCGATGCTGGCATCGCGAGAGCTATAGCGCGTAGAAAACCGGATGCACCAACAAGAGGACGGGGCGAATCCCGTCCTTTTTGTTTACAATTAAGAGTTCAATTCGCCGCAGTGGCGTCGAGTGCAGTCGCGTCCTTAGGCCAATTCAGCTTCCACTTTATGGAAAACGCTATTCTCGTCACTGGTGGCGCGGGTTTTATCGGGTCGAACTTCATTCTGCAGCGGATGGAACAGGATTCAAGTTCTATTGTGAATCTGGACAAGCTTACGTATGCCGGGAATCTGCACAATGTGGAACAGATTGCCAGCGATAAGCGCTATGAGTTCGTCCGCGGCGACATTGCCGACCACAGCCTGGTGCGGGCACTGCTGGAACGTCGCCGTCCCCGGGCCGTGGTGCATTTTGCCGCCGAGAGCCATGTAGATCGCTCCATTCGGGGACCGGAAGCGTTTGTGCGCACAAACGTGGACGGAACTTTTGCGCTTCTGGAAGAAGTACGAGCCTACTGGGGCGGTCTCGACGAAAGTGATAAGGCTGACTTCCGCTTTCTTCACGTTTCCACGGATGAGGTATACGGATCGCTGGGTCCTGAGGATCCGCCTTTTTCTGAGACCACGCCTTATGCCCCGAATAGCCCGTATGCCGCGTCGAAGGCGGCATCCGACCATTTTGTGCGCGCCTACCACCACACCTACGGTTTGCCGACGCTGACCACGAATTGCTCCAATAATTATGGGCGATTTCAGTTTCCTGAAAAGTTGATACCTCTGATCATTCTGAACGCGCGTGATGGCAAGCCGCTGCCGGTTTATGGCGACGGTCAGAACGTTCGCGACTGGCTCTATGTGGAGGATCATTGCGAAGCGATTGCAACCGTTCTCGCCCGAGGACGAGTGGGACAGACCTACAACATCGGCGGCTGGAACGAGAAGCGCAATCTCGAGATCGTGGAGATGATTTGCGATATTGTCGATGAGATGGCGGGGAGCCGCGGGTCTGCGCGCCGCGGCCTGGTTACATTTGTGAAGGACCGTCCCGGGCACGACAGGCGTTATGCCATGGACGCAACCAAGATTGAGCGGGAACTCGGTTGGCGTCCCAAGGAAACATTCGAGAGTGGAATTCGCAAGACGGTGCTGTGGTATGTGGAGCACGAAGGCTGGGTACGCGACGTGACCAGTGGAAGTTACAGGCAGTGGATTGAAACCCAATACTCTTCTTAATTAGCCCTAACTTCGTAAGAACATTAACCTATGGTGCAAGTCGCGAAACACACGGGGTATAAGGGAATCATTCTGGCGGGAGGGTCGGGGACACGCCTGTATCCAGTGACTCATGCCATGGGGAAGAGCCTGTTGCCGGTCTACAACAAACCCATGATCTACTACCCGCTTTCGACGCTGATGCTGGCGGGGATTCGCGAGATCCTTCTTATTACCACTCCGGAGGACGTTCATAAGTTCCAAACGCTGCTGGGGGACGGCGGCCAGTTCGGGATCGGATTGGAATATCAGGTGCAGCCCAAGCCGGAGGGAATCGCGCAAGCTTTCTTAGTGGGTGAGAAGTTTCTGGGCGGCAGTGCCTGCGCCCTGGTGCTTGGCGACAACATTTTTTACGGACACGAACTGGCGAAAGATTTGCGTGAGGCGGCAAATAAGACTCGAGGCGCGCGCGTTTTTGCATATCCCGTACACGACCCCGAACGGTATGGAGTCGTGGAATTCGATGGCGCCGGGCGGGCGCTAAGCATCGAGGAAAAGCCCAAGCATCCAAAGTCACGTTATGCCGTAACCGGACTCTATTTTTACGACGACCAGGTGGTGGGGATCGCAAAGGCTTTGAAGCCCAGTCCACGAGGCGAGCTGGAGATCACCGACGTGAATAAGGCATACCTCGAGCGCGGACAACTGGAAGTCGTCGTTATGGGGCGCGGCATGGCGTGGCTGGATACAGGCACGCACGAGTCGTTAATGGATGCGTCACTCTACATTCAAGCCATCGAGAAGCGGCAGGGGTTGATGGTGGCTTGCCCTGAAGAGATCGCCTTCCGCTCCGGTTACATTACGGCAGATCAGGTGGAAAAAATCGGCAACTCCATGAAGAACAATAGTTACGGCGCGTACCTGCTGCAACTCTTGCGAGAGAAGGTATTCTGAAATGGATGTAGTACAGGCGTCCCGGCCTCGGGCAGAGTCATTCAAAAGAATATCGACTTCGCTACCCGAAATATTCATCCTCGAACCGCGCGTATTCGGGGACGAGCGCGGGTATTTCTTTGAGAGCTATAACCAGACGAATATGGCGGACGTGGGAATTACCGAGACGTTTGTGCAGGACAATCATTCCTGCTCCTCGCGTAACGTTGTGCGGGGACTGCATTATCAGGTAAAGCATGCACAAGGAAAGCTAGTACGCGTCCCCGAGGGAGAGATACTCGACGTCGCAGTAGATCTGCGACGGAGTTCTCTGAACTTTGGACGTTGGGAAGCGGTGCGTTTGTCGGGGGAGAACAAGCGTATGTTGTGGATCCCCGCAGGCTTCGCTCACGGATTCTGCGTTCTTTCAGAAAAAGCTCACGTCCTCTACAAGGCGACAGACTTCTACTTTCCAGAGCACGAACGCACCATCCTCTGGAACGATCCCTATCTCAAGATTAACTGGGAACTGGACGCGGAGCCGATCGTCTCGGCGAAAGACCAGCGGGGCTTGGCTTTGCGCGACGCCGAGAGTTTCGACTAGATCGTCATGCGAGTCACAATTTTTGGCGCCTCCGGGCTTCTGGGCAAGGAACTGATCCGCGAGTGGACGGGAGATGCCGTGACCGGGCTCGGTTCGAAAGACGCTGACCTTCGCGATGCCGACCGAGTGCGACAGGTCGTGCAGGAAACGCGTCCGGAGTGGGTGGTGTTGGCCGCGGCTTACACCGATGTAGACGGATGCGAGAGTAATCGAGAATTGGCTTTTGCGGTGAACCGTGATGGCGCGGCGAACGTGGCCGCAGCGGCGGCAACGGTGGGTGCGCGGCTTGTATTTCTGAGCTCCGATTACGTCTTCGATGGAAAGAAGAACACGCCTTACGGAAATGGAGATGCGCGTAATCCGCAGAGTGTGTACGGACGAAGCAAGGCCGAGGCCGAGGTCAGACTACTTGAGTTGATGCCAGACTGCTGCATCGCCAGAACATCGTGGTTGTTTGGCACTGCCGGAAAATGTTTTCCCGATACTATCTTGAAGCTCGCCGCCAGTCGCCCGGCGCTCGACGTGGTCAATGATCAGCGCGGCTGTCCAACCTATGCGGTAGATCTGGCACGTGCCATCATTCAATTGTGTAGAAAGGATGCGAGCGGAATTGTGCACGTGACCAACGCCGGCGATTGCACTTGGTTTGAATTTGCGGAAGAAATCGTGCGATACTCCGGGCTAGCCACAACGGTGCGGCCGGTGAGCAGTCAGCAGATGGCGCGGCCGGCGCCACGTCCCGCGTATTCGGTCTTGTCGCCGACTCGCCTGCAGAGTCTTGGAATTGAAATGCCTTCTTGGCGCGATGCCTTGCGGCGCTATCTGGAACAGCGCCAGCCCTGACTAGCTTGGACTGCTGAGATTGCTTCGCTTCTGCCGGGCCTGCTACGATTGCCGGGACCCGCCGGGGATCTCGTGAAGCTAATCCACAATTACATTGATGGCCGCTTCGTGGCTGGAGAGCGCGAGTTTGCAGATGTGAATCCGGCAGACGGGACTGTGATTGCGCAGGTCACTGAGGCGAATGAGGGGCAGGTAGATGAGGCCGTGCACGCGGCTCGGCGTGCATTGCGTGGAGAATGGGGCCGGCTGGGGGCACGCGAACGCGCAGCGCGACTGTACGGTGTGGCGGATGCGATTGAGAAACGATTTGATTGCTTCGTCCAGGCTGAAGTTGCCGACACGGGCAAGCCAATATCCCTGGCTTCGAAACTCGATGTTCCTCGTGCGGTTGCGAATTTCCGCGTCTTTGCCGACCTGATAAAAGTGGCTGGACTGGAAGCATTCCAGACCGAAACTGCTAGCGGCGCAAATGCTCTGAACTACGCGGTGCGCAAACCTCTGGGCGTAGTCGGCGTGATTGCCCCGTGGAATCTGCCGCTGCTCTTGCTCACGTGGAAAGTGGCTCCGGCGCTGGCGTGCGGAAACACGGTCGTGGTCAAGCCTTCGGAAGAAACTCCTGCGACTGCTGCCCTGCTGGCGGAAGCGATGCAGGACGCGGGAATTCCGAGCGGCGTCTATAACGTGGTACACGGTTTCGGTCCGGATTCGGCGGGAGAGTTTCTTGCACGACATCCCGACGTGAATGCAATCACGTTCACCGGCGAATCAGGCACCGGCGCGGCCATCATGAAAGCAGTCGCGCCTACGGTCAAGCCGGTTTCTTTTGAGCTGGGTGGGAAGAATGCTGCGATCATATTTTCGGATTGCAATTTCGAAGAAGCGGTAGACGGCCTGTCTGATGCGATTTTTTTAAATACCGGGCAGGTGTGTTTATGCGCGGAGCGCTTGTACGTGGAACGAAAAGTTTTCGGCGCATTTGTCGAAGCGCTGAAAAAGAAGGCGGAGGGCCTGAATCCTGGCTGGCCGAATGATGAAGAGACGAATCTTGGCCCGCTCATTTCGGCTCAGCATCGAAAGAAAGTGCTCACCTACTACGACCAGGCTCGCGAAGATGGGGCAACGGTTGTAACTGGCGGCGGCGTTCCCGAGTTTGGCGACGATCGCGACCACGGCTTTTACGTGCAGCCCACCATCTATACTGGACTTCCAGAGTCGGCGCGGTGCGTGAAGGAAGAAATTTTTGGCCCAGTATGCCACGTTACGCCGTTCGATTCGGAAGAGGAAGCCGTGGCCATGGCCAACGAAACGAAGTACGGACTCGCAGCCTCGATCTGGACCAGCGACCTGAAACGCGGCCATCGGGTTGCGCAACAAATGAATGTGGGCGTCACGTGGGTGAACTGCTGGTTCCTGCGCGATCTGCGAACGCCCTTCGGCGGCGCAGGACTTTCCGGCATTGGCCGCGAAGGCGGGATGCATTCATTGAACTTCTATTCGGAGCTGAACAATATTTGCATTCGCCTGTGAAATGACCGGGAGCAGTGATCAGGAGAAGATGAGCCGGACTGAGAGCAAAGTCGTGGAGGGGAAAGCGATGCCCCGGGGCCGGTACCCGCACATCAAAAGAGCCGGTGATTTTCTGTTTGTGTCGGGCACCAGCGCGCGGCGCGCCGACAACACGATTGCTGGGGCAGAAGTTGATTCAATGGGCACGACGCGGCTTGATATCCGCGCGCAAACGCGCGAAGTAATGGGCAACCTTCGCGACATCCTGCAGAGCGCCGGAGCGCAGTTGCAAGATGTAGTCGAACTTTCCACGTATCTCGTGAACATGAATGATTTCGCCGGCTACAACGAGGTGTATAGCGAATTTTTCGGACACGATGGGCCCGCGAGAACCACAGTTGCCGTGCATCAGTTGCCGCATCCGCATTTGCTGATTGAAATCAGAGCCACGGCTTACAAATCTAGATAGGAGGAGCGATGGCGTCCATCAAAGATCTGAAGGCCTTCAACTTTCAAGCCTGGATCGAAGAAAACAAAGAAAAGCTCAAGCCTCCGGTGGGAAACGCACAGGTGTGGGAGGATGGCGAGATGATGGTGACCGTGGTGGGCGGACCCAACCAGCGGCGCGATTATCACGACGATCCCACGGAGGAATTTTTCTACCAGTTGAAGGGCGACATTTCGCTCCGCATCATGGAAACGCCCGGCAAGCCGCCCCTCGAAATCCCGATCAACGAAGGTGAGATTTTCCTTTTGCCGAAGCACATGCGCCACTCGCCGCAGCGGCCGGCCGAAACCATCGGGGTGGTCGTCGAGGTGCCGCGTCCCGAGGGCACTCTGGACGCTTTTGAATGGTACTGCCCGAATTGCCATCAATTGATCGATCGGGCGGAGGTGAAGTTGAAGAGCATAGTGAAGGACCTACCGCCGTTGTTTGAACAGTTTTATGGGAGCGAGAGCCGGCGTAAGTGCAAGCATTGCGGCACGATTCATCCGGGCAAATGAAGCATGCAAGCCATCGACATTCATAACCATTTTTTCCCCAGCGCATGGCCTGATTTGGCGACGCGTTACGGCACTGTGAACTGGCCGCGGATCAAGCACACCGAACCGGGGAAGGCCGACATTATGGTCGGGGATCGCTTCTTCCGCCATATCCATTCGGCGTGTTGGGACCCGGAGGTTCGGCTGCAGGAGATGGACCGGGACGGCATCGACCTGCAGGTTATCTCAGCAACCCCGGTGCTGTTCGCATATGAGCGTCCGGCGGAGCATGCTCTGGATTGTGCGCGGCTGTTCAACGACGCGGCGCTAGAGATGTGCAGCCGCGGGAAAGGCAGACTGAAATCATTTTGCCAGGTACCGTTGCAGGATACCGACGCTGCCTGCAAAGAGCTGACGCGATGTATGGGAGCCGGGCATCTGGGAGTGCAAATCGGAAATCATGTTGGAGGCAAGAATCTCGATGATCCTGGCGTGGTGACGTTTCTGCACCATTGCGCAGATGAAGGGGCGGCCGTGCTTGTCCATCCGTGGGAGATGTTGGGCCGGGAACGGATGCCGAAATACATGATGCCGTGGACCGTCGGCATGCCAGCGGAAACACAACTGTCGGTGGTAGCGCTGATTTTGAGCGGAGCGTTCGACCGTCTGCCGGGCACGCTGCGAATTTGCTTTGCACACGGCGGCGGAAGTTTTGCGTTCCTGCTCGGGCGATTGGAGAATGCCTGGCATCGTCATCCGGTGGCTCGTGGTGAATGTAAGCTTCCGCCCAGCCAGTATCTCAACCGCTTCTACGTCGACTCCGCAGTGTTCGATCAACGGACGCTGCAATTTCTGGTCGGGACAATGGGAGAGGACCAGGTGATGCTTGGTTCGGACTATCCTTTCCCGCTGGGCGAAGATCGCGTCGGCTCACTCGTCCGCCAAAGCAATTTGCCACGGGATGCCAAGACCAAACTTCTGAGCGGAAATGCAGCGCGCTTTCTCGGACTCAAAGCAGAGGCACGCGACGCCGGGCATGATGGCCCTCGCACTGCTGCCGTCTCACCGTCGCTGGCGCCTGAGTCCGGGCGGCTGACCTACAGCTCCTATCTGAAGGTTCCAGAGTTGCTGGCCTTGCAGCAGCCGCAATCTTCTCCGCCGCACCATGATGAATTGCTTTTTATTCTGGTGCATCAGACCTATGAACTGTGGTTCAAGGAGCTGCTGCATGACCTTGACGCTGTAGTGGCAAATCTTCGAAGGGCGGGCGCAGCTCCGAATTCGCACGATGAGGTTTATGAAGCGGCCCGTCTGCTGCGGCGCTGCACCGAGATCACGCGGGTTCTGGTGGAGCAATTCACAATTCTGGAGACGATGTTGCCCACCCATTTTCTGGCGTTTCGCGGCATGCTCGAGCCCGCCAGCGGATTCCAGTCTGAGCAGTTTCGCGAGATTGAATTTCTATGCGGTTTGAAAGACGAGAAGATGCTTCGCTATCACCGACCCACGCCGGAGGCGTACGCCAGTCTGAAGCGCCGGCTGGAGGAGCCTTCGCTACGCGATGTGTTCTTTGGAGCTTTACAGGCAATGGGCAAGCTGACGCAGCCCAGCTCGGACTCCAGCGAGAAGGAGCAATTCGAAGCTCGCGCCCGCGCCGTCCACGAACTCTACAAGGACGAGCACCATCATCGCGACTGGATTGATGTTTGTGAGCGGCTCACGGAGTTTGACGAACTGGTGGTGAGCTGGCGGTTGCGGCACATTCAGCTGGTCGAGCGTATTATCGGCATCCGCATAGGAACCGGGGGAAGCGCCGGAGCGTCCTACCTGAAGCTCACGCTCGAGAAGAAATTCTTCCCCGAGTTGTGGGAGGCGAGGACTCTGCTGACGGAATGAGCAGTTTCTATTCCTTAACAGCCAACTTTACTTCTCTTCCGAACTTGGCTAATGAAATCCACGGCTGAGAAAGTCGCATTGGTCGGCGCCGGACTCAACGGCCCGCTGCTGGCTGCTCTTCTGATGCAGCGGGGGTTTGCCGTGGAGATCTTCGAGAGGCGGCCGGACATGCGACGGGTGCGCATGAGTGCCGGACGGTCTATCAATCTAGCGCTTTCGACCCGCGGGATTTATGCACTGCAGCAGGCTGGCCTCTGGGCGCAGATGCGGAGCATCATCGTCCCGATGAGAGGACGGATGATGCATTCGGTTGCGGGGGAACTTACCTTCCAGCCGTATGGAAAGGACGAATCAGAAGTCATCAACTCGATTTCGCGGGCTGATTTGAACATTGCTCTGATCAACGCGGCGCAGGAACAAGGTGCGACCATTCACTTTCAGCGGCGTTGCTCAGGATACGATCTGAAGACGGGTGTTATACGACTGCGAGATGAAGACTCAGGGAAAGAGAGCAGCTATGAGGCTGGCATTGTGATCGGCTGCGATGGCTCCGCATCGGCCATGCGAGGGGAGATGTTCCACCTGAGCCGTTTCAATTTTTCGCAACAGTATCTCGATTACGGCTACAAAGAATTAACGATTCCACCCGGTTCCAGAGGCCAACATCTGCTCGGCGAGCACGCCCTGCATATCTGGCCGAGGGGCAACCACATGCTGATTGCGTTGCCGAACGTTGACGGCACGTTTGCCTGCATTCTGTTCCTGCCGTTTGAAGGCGCAGACAGCTTTGCCGGCTTAACCGCTCAGGCAGACGTGATCCGGTTTTTCGAGTCTCGTTTTCCGGATGTGGTTCCACTCATGCCGCAGCTGGCGGAGAACTATTTCGCAAATCCTACCGGAGCGATGGTCACGGTCAAGTGCTCGCCGTGGCATGTGGAGGGAAGAGCATTGCTTCTGGGAGATGCGGCGCATGCCATCGTTCCCTTCTTCGGCCAGGGACTGAATTGCGGATTCGAGGATTGTACTTACCTGATGGAGCTGCTCGACCGGCATGGCGCGGACTGGGTGCGAGTGTTCAGCGAGTTCGAGAAGGGACGCAAGGTTAACACCGACGCCATTGCGGATATGGCGATTGAGAATTTTACGGAAATGAGAGATCGGGTTGCGGACTCACGATTTTTGTTGCAGAAGAGAGTGGAGTTGGCGCTCGAAGCAAAATATCCGCAGCTTTTCGTGCCGAAATACGCCATGGTGACTTTTCATCGTATTCCGTACTCAGTCGCGCAAATCCGAGGGGCGGTTCAGGATCGGATACTGGCTGAGCTCTGTGACCGCGTCGATCGTGTGGAATATCTCGACTGGGACAAAGCGGACCGGTTGATTCATGGCGAGCTCACGCCGCTGGAGCTGAAGCAGTGACTAACTCTGATTTCGAGCTGGAGTTTCAAGCAAGCGAGGAGTTTGCGAACGCGATGGACGAGCGCGATCCCCTGAAGGAATTTCGTCAACGCTTCTTGTTCCCCGGGTTCGCGGGGACGATGGCGGGTGCTGACTGCGTTTATTTGTGCGGGCACTCGCTCGGTTTGCAGCCTAAGTCAGCGGCTCAATACATACAGCAGGAACTGGAGGAGTGGGCAGATCTTGGTGTGGAAGGACATTTTCGGGCTGCCAATCCGTGGATGCCCTACCATAGGATGCTTACGGACCAAACTGCGGAGCTGGTGGGAGCGAAACCGATTGAAGTCGTGGTGATGAATTCCCTCACGGTGAACCTGCACCTGATGATGGTTTCGTTTTATCGTCCGACCGCGACGAAGCACAAAATCGTGGTGGAGAGAGGAGCTTTTCCTTCTGACCAGTACGCCGTGACGTCGCAGATCCGTTTTCATGGTTTTGATCCAGCCGCGTCGCTCATCGAGTTGACGCCTCGGCCCGCCGAGTCCTGCATCCGCGAAGAAGACATTGATTCATTAATCGAGCGCGAAGGAGAGAGCATTGCGCTGATTCTGGTAGGGGGCGTGAATTACGCCACTGGCCAGGCTTTTGATTTGGCTAGGATCACAGGATACGGCCACAGGCAAGGGTGTGCGGTTGGTTTCGATCTGGCCCATGCTGCCGGCAACCTGGTTTTGAAGCTACACGAGTGGGGCCCGGACTTTGCGGTTTGGTGCAACTATAAATATCTGAATGGGGGTCCAGGATGCATAGCCGGGTGCTTCGTTCATGAGCGGCATGCGCGCGCCTGGGATTTACCCCGCTTTGCGGGCTGGTGGGGGCATGACGAGAGCTCGCGTTTCGAGAGGGGGGCAAACTTCCAGCCGATACCCGGCGCCGAGGGCTGGCAGTTGAGCAATCCTTCGATTATGAGTTTGGCAGTTCTGCGGGCTTCGCTGGATATCTTCCACCAGGCGGGCATGGACCGCTTGCGAGCCAAGAGCGTATCTTTGACCAACTATCTCGAATTCCTGCTGAAGCAGCATGCATCGCAGAAATTCTCAATCATTACGCCGCACGAAAGCGCGCGGCGCGGGGCACAACTCTCCATCCAGATCCCTCGTAACGGAAAGGCGCTTTGTGAGCGGCTTGCGCGGGAGGGCGTCATTGGCGACTGGCGAGAGCCTGACACATTTCGCGTCGCGCCCGTACCTTTGTACAATTCCTATCAAGATGTCTTCCGGTTTGCTCAGCATTTCGCCGTCGCCGTGGACTAGGGCCGGGATAGCGAGTGGGTCTGGCGTCGCGATTACTTCCGTAACATTTGTGGCAACCCAGCATAACAATACACTCTTAGAGTAGGCCAACTCTCTGTGAAACAACCGGGCAAATGGACGGCGATCGTGTGCGCGGTCGTGGGCGTGCACATCTTGGTGTCTCTGCTGGTACCACGCAGCATTGGGTTAACCGCCTTTGGCGATCTGACGCAGTGTGTGCTCCTTCTTTGCGGGACGCTGCTCATTCTCTCGAACGTGACAACCAGGCACAGAAAAGCGCAACTCTTCTGGGTCCTGATGGGGGTTGGTTGTGGAATGTGGTTCTGCGCGCAGGTTCTGTGGACCTACTTTGAGGTCTTTCTGCGGCAGGAAGCTCCCAACCCTTTTGTGGGCGACGTGATCTTGTTTCTTCACATCGTTCCAATGATGGCGGCTCTGGCGGTGCAGCCGCACATTGAGCGAGATGACCATTCCCTGCGTCTTGCATCCTTGGATTTCTTCTTACTGCTGACCTGGTGGCTCTATCTGTATTTGTTCATTGTGATCCCGTGGCAGTACGTTTCACCGAACGAAGCCCTATATGGCAGCAGCTTTGATCTGCTCTATGCCTGTGAACAACTGGTTTTGATTCTTGGCTTGGGATTGATTTGGAAGCGTAGTCACGGACCCTGGCGGGTTCTTTATGGCCAGTTCCTGAAGGGGGCGCTACTGTACAGTGCGGGCTCGACCCTCGCAGGTATAGCCATTGATCATCACAGGTACTACACGGGCAGTCTCTACGATGTCCCGCTGGTGGCGGCCATGGCATGGTTTGCCGGAGTTGGATCCATGGCGCGGGGCACTTTGCCGGAGCAGCCCACCAACCAAGCTTCCGGCCGGGACCACAGCATGTGGACAGCCCGGTTGGCGATGATCGCGGTTTTCTCGACGCCTCTGATGGTCGCCTGGGCGGAGTTTGGAGGAGCCCCGCCCCGCGTGCGCTCTTACCAGCTATTCCTGACTGCGGGAGCGATGGTCTTCATGGGCACGCTGGTTTTCTTGAAACAGCACTGGATGGATCACGAATTACTTCATTTGCTGCTGTTGTCGCGCCGGAATCTGGACGAGATGCGCCACCTGAAAGACGAACTGGAAACCAAGGAACAGTCTCTGCGGTGGCACAGCCTGGAGCTGCAGCGCAAGAATCTTGAACTTCAGGAAATTTCCTACACCGACGCGTTAACCGGGGTATGGAACCGGCGTTATCTAGAGGAGATTCTGACGTCGGAGGCAGGGCAGGTTCTGCGAAATTACGAGCGGGCTCGCGGTGGTGACATTCGCAAACTGGATCATCGCGATCTGGTGTTCATCATGGTAGACATGGACTTTTTCAAGGAAGTTAACGATGCGCATGGCCATCCTGCGGGCGACCGCTTGCTGCAGAGAGTGGCGGAGCGACTGTCAAGAGTGGTGCGCAAGTCCGATGTATTGGTTCGCTGGGGAGGAGAAGAATTCCTGATCATGTCCCGCTCCACCGACCCTTCTGGCACCCCCGCTTTCTGTGAGAGGGTTTTGGAGGTCATAGCATCGGAGGCTTTTGATCTGGGGCACGGGGTCAGCGTGCGGAAGACTTGTTCCGTGGGATGGGCTCCCTTTCCGTGGAGTCGTGGTAACTACGAGGCGATTTGCGCGGAAGAGACCATCGAACTCGCGGACACTGCGCTCTATCGTGCCAAAGCGGGCGGGCGCAACCAGGGCGTGGGGATTCTGCCTGGCGATAGCGGGGTTGCAGCGGCTCGCCAGATTACGTTGCGAGCTTTACAAAACGACTCGGGCGGGCTTACGCGCACTGTGATCGTTAAAAATATGGGCATGCGCAGCGGAGCTGACGCTGTTGCCGGAGACATGACTCCCACCGAACCTCGCGATCTCTGACCGGGTTCGTCGATACCAGCGTTTTCATCCCGCTTGACCTTCATCGCTGGGTTCAATACATTGAGAGACCGCTTTCCGGGATGCGACCTGCTGCGCGAAGTGAAATTACGCCTGACGGAAACGAATTGACTGTGCGAGGAACATTTGACAATGAATGCGAAAACTCATTCCCGCAAGACGGGTCTGCGCCAGAAGTCGCAATTGATGTCGGCGTCAGAAATTGAGCGGACGCTTGTCCGTTTAGCGTACGAAATTGTGGAAAAAAACGGCGGCGTTGATGGTCTGGGATTGGTCGGAATTCGCCGCCGCGGAGTGCCCATCGCGGAGCGCCTGGGCAAGATCATTGCCCGCATCGAAAATGCTGAGGTCCCGGTTGGCACCCTGGACATCACTTTTTATCGCGATGATCTGTCCACTCTTGGGCCCAAGCCTGTCGTGCAAGATAAGGAGATCGGGTTTTCGATTGAGGATCGCAACATCGTTCTGGTCGACGACGTGCTTTTTACGGGGAGAACCACCCGAGCAGCGCTGGATGCTCTGTTTTCGCACGGAAGGCCGCGGCGGGTGCAGTTGTGCGTTCTGATTGATCGCGGGCATCGCGAACTTCCGGTAGAAGCCAGCTTCGTCGGCCGTAACGTTCAGACCACCATGAACGAAGTAATCGAAGTCAAATTAACCGAGATTGACGATGCGGAGAAGGTCCTGCTGATGGAGCGGTGAGATTGCGGACGACGGGCAACAACAAATTCCACAAAATAACAAGGACGGCAGTTTCCCGCCGTCCTTCAATTTTGCAACAGTTGACCTAAGCCAACCGGGTGCAGACTGCCTTGGTTTGGGTGTACAGGTTCAGGGCGTCGTGCCCCATCTCTCGTCCCCAGCCGGATTGCTTGTATCCGCCAAAAGGCAGCGCGGCATCGAAAATGTTGTAACAGTTGATCCACACCGTACCGGCGCGCAGATGTTCGGCGGTGCGGTGGGCCTTACTGACGTCCCGCGTCCAGACGGCGGCAGCCAAACCGTATTCGCTGTCGTTGGCGCGCGGCAGGATTTCTTCAGGATCATCAAACGGCATCGCCGCCACGACGGGTCCGAAGATTTCCTCCTGCACGACCTTCATGTTTTCGCGAGTATTTACCAAAACCGTGGGCTCGACGAAATAACCCTTGTCACCTTTCTTATGACCGCCAACCACGGCCGTGGCGCCTTCCGCGAACCCGGCTTCCAGATAGCCGCACACTCGGTTTAACTGTTCCGCGGAGACGAGCGGCCCCATTTGCGTTTTCGGATCGAGTCCAGAGCCCACACTGATTTTCTTTGCATGGTCGGCAACCCCTTCGACGACGCGATCGAAGATTGGCTTCTCGATGTACAGGCGAGATCCAGCACAGCAACACTGGCCATGATTGAAGAAGATGGCGCTCGCCGCTCCGGGAATAGCGGAGTCGAGGTCGGCATCCTTGAAGACGACATTCGGAGACTTGCCGCCCAGTTCCAGCGAAACCTTTTTCAAGTTGCCGGCTGCGGCGTGCACGACCAGCTTTCCGACTTCCGTGGACCCGGTGAAAGCGATTTTGTCCACGTCCGGATGAGCCGCCAGCGCGGCTCCGGCGGTTTCGCCGTATCCCGGCACGACGTTCACCACGCCTTCGGGGAAACCTGCCTCTGCGATCAGCTCACCGAGCCGTAACGCCGACAGCGGTGTTTGTTCGGCTGGCTTCAATACGATTGTACAGCCCGCGGCCAGCGCCGGACCGAGCTTCCAGGCCGCCATGAGCAGAGGGAAATTCCAGGGAATGATCTGTCCTGCAACCCCGACCGGCTCGCGCAGGGTGTAGGCAAAATATTTCGCTCCGGGCGTGTAAGGGACGGAGATCGGAATCGTATTGCCTTCGATTTTCGTCGCCCACCCTGCCATGTAGCGGAACAAGTCGACCGCCAGCGGCACATCGGCCGCTCGCGCGACAGTGAGAGGTTTGCCATTGTCGAGGCTCTCCAGATACGCAAACTCTTCGGTGTGCTCTTCCAATAGATCGGCGAGCTTCCAGATCAGGCGTCCGCGTTCGGAGGCGGTCAACCGCCGCCAGGGACCTTGGTCGAAGGCTTTGCGCGCGGCTTTCACCGCTTGTTCAATGTCCTCACGATCGCCCTCCGCCACCTGCGCCAGAACTTCACCGGTGGCAGGATTGTAGGTGGGAAAGGTCTTGCCGGAGATGGAGTCCACCCAGTTCCCGTTGATCAACATTTTGCGCGGCTTGGCGATGAACTCCGCGACTTGCGGATGAATCTGAGGTGATACTGCGATGCCCATATGGCCTCCTTAGATAGAGAACGATCGATCAGCTGAAAGCTGCATGACTGACGCCCAAGATGCCGGGGCGGAAGAACGACCGGGATATGCTATTCCCGCCTCCGCTCAAAAGCAATTCCGAAGAGGCTGTATCGGCGTGCCCTTCTCCCTCAATCCGGATCGTGCTTCCCGTTTGGTCGAATGCGATAAAAAGCGCTGGACTCGCCGGGCAGGGTTTACAATGGCGCACGCTTTCGCGGCAACACGCGAAGAAGGTTCCGCTATGCCCAAAAAAACGTTGCCAGCTGGGGTGCGAAAGAAGCTGTTGCGATCGGCCAGCAAGGTCATGAAGAATGCGCACGCTCCCTATTCGAAGTTCCGGGTCGGGGCGGCGATTCTGCTCTCGAACGGCAAAATTTTCTCGGGCTGCAATGTGGAGAATGCTTCCTACGGAATGACGAACTGTGCGGAGCGCACGGCGATCTTTACGGCCGTGGCGCAGCTTGGGCCGCGAATCGAAATCCGCGCGGTCTCAGTTATCAACGATCGGGGAGTGCCCTGTTCGCCCTGCGGGGCGTGCCGTCAGGTTATTTACGAATTCGGACCCGACGCAACCATCTTCTTCCTGGGCGTGAATGGTCCCACCGAGTCTCATATTACCGAGCTGTTGCCCGAGGGATTTCGACTCCAGTGATCCACACGCGGGCGGCTGTCCAACCTTTCCGGGCCATTGACCTGATTCGCAAGAAGCGTGATGGCGGCGAATTGTCTCGCGACGAAATCGCTTCGATGGTGAACGCTTATACCGACGGCGATATTCCTGACTATCAGGTTTCGGCTTGGCTGATGGCGGTTGTGCTTCGAGGTATGACCCGCGCCGAGACCGCGGCGTTGACGGATTCCATGCTGCACTCCGGCGAGATCCTCGATTTGTCATCGCTTCCCGCGAAGAAAGTCGACAAGCATTCGACTGGCGGTGTAGGTGACAAAACTTCGCTGGTGCTGGCGCCGCTTGCGGCGGCGGCGGGCGTGACCGTTCCCATGATTAGCGGCCGGGGGTTGGGACATACGGGAGGGACACTGGACAAGCTTGAGGCCATCCCCGGCTTCAACGTGAATCTTTCCGTCGACGACTTTCGCCGTGTGCTTGAAACCTGTGGCTGCGCCATGATCGGTCAGACGGCGGAAATAGCTCCGGCAGATCGCAAGCTCTATGCCTTGCGCGATGTGACGGGGACGGTGGAAAGCCCGTATCTTATCTGCGCGTCCATCATGAGCAAGAAACTTGCGGAAGGCATCGACAGCCTGGTGCTCGACGTAAAGACCGGTTCCGGTGCGTTCATGAAAAGTGAAGAAGACGCCGTGTTTCTGGCCGAACTCATGGTTGAGACCGGAGAGCAGATGGGCAAACAAGTCGTGGCGCTCATCACAGACATGGACCAGCCCCTGGGATGCATGATTGGTAATGCGCTCGAGGTGGTGGAAGTTGTTGACGTTCTGCGAGGAGCAGGACCGGAAGATTTGCGCCAGCTCTGCCTCGAACTTGCAGGCTGGATGCTACATCTGGGCGGAGTCGCCGGCACGGTTGAGGAAGGAAAAGAACAAAGCAAGAAACTGATCGGCTCCGGCGAGGCGCTTGCAAGATTTCGTCAGATGGTCGAACTGCAGGGAGGCGATCCACGGACGATCGACGATCCCGAGAAACTTCCCGATGCACGGCACAGGATGACACTCCCCAGTCCGAAAAATGGATTTCTAGCATCTCTGCAATGCGAGCAAGTTGGAACCGCATGCGTGGTGCTCGGCGGCGGAAGGGAGCGCAAAGAAGATTCGGTCGACCCCGCTGTGGGGATTGTGCTTCACAAGAAAGTCGGGGACGCTGTTTCCGCGGGCGAGCCGCTGGCGACGATCCACTACAATGCTGAGACTCGCGCAGATCGTGCCCGGCAATTGCTCGAGGAGAGCTATCAAATTGCCGATTCCGCTGCGCCAGAGAAACGGCCATTGATCCATCGCGTGATTAGCCGAGGGTTCGGTAGCGCGAGCGACAAGAACAGAGAGAAAAACTGAATGGGACGTTTCACTGGGATTCTCGGTCTTGTGACCATGCTGGCACTGGCTTACGCCTTTTCAACCAACCGGCGCGCCATTCGCCTGAAGACGGTAGCGTGGGGCCTGGGTTTACAGTTCGCCTTCGCGGTATTCGTCCTGCGCATCAATGCCGGCCGGATTGCCTTTCAAAAGGCGGGAGACGCGGTCAGAACCCTGCTCGGTTATGCGTACGCGGGCTCGCACTTTGTTTTTGGCGACCTGGCGAATGCGGGATCGAAATTGGGCTACGTTGCTTTCGGCGTGCTGCCCACGGTCATCTTCATCGCCGCCTTTTTTGCCGTGCTCTATCACTTCGGGATCATGCAAATTATCATCCGAATCTTTGCCTGGGTGATGACGCGGGTGATGGGCGCAAGCGGAGCGGAATCTCTCAATGTTGCCGCCAGCATCTTTATGGGACAAACCGAAGCCCCGCTGACCATCCGGCCTTTTCTGGCTGATCTGACGAGGTCCGAACTGATGACAGTGATGACTAGCGGGATGGCCCATGTCTCCGGAGGAATCATGGCCGCTTATATCTTTTTCGGCATCGACCCGAGACATTTGCTCAGCGCAGTCATCATGACGGCGCCGGGCACTCTGCTGATGGCCAAGATGCTGGTGCCGGAGACGGAGCAACCGCGGACCGCGGGCCGTGTCGTCATGAGCGCCGAGGAGGAAAAAGCGGAGAAAGAAGAAAATCTGCTCGGGGCGATCGCGCGTGGGACAACCGATGGTCTTCACCTTGCCCTGAACATCGCGGCCATGCTGATTTCGTTCCTGGCGTTGATTGCGCTGACTGACGGCATACTCGGCGGTATTCATCATTGGGTGAGCTGGTTTCCGGAGAGTCTGGAAAAGATCTTCGGCGCCATTTTCGCCCCCGTAGCTTGGGTGATTGGCGTCCCGTGGCACGACTGCAAGTTCGTCGGCACGCTGCTGGGAACGCGCATGGCGTTGAACGAACTGGTTGCGTTTTCCATGCTAGGGCCGCAAAAAGCTGCTCTTGATCCCCGATCGTTCATCATTGCTACGTTCGCACTCTGTGGCTTCGCGAATCTCAGCTCCATCGGAATCCAGATCGGAGGCATCGGTGCGCTCGCGCCCAATAAGAAGGGCGAGCTGGCGCGTCTCGGAATTCGGGCGATGCTGGCTGGGACGATGGCGAATTTGATGTCCGCATCGATAGCCGGCATGCTGCTGTGAGTTGCTGGTTTAAGTTCCCTCGAGAAATTATTCGTTAGCCTGAGAGTAGGTAGAGCGCCTGAGAAATTCTCCCTGTCCGGCGCGGCCCAGAAACTTTTCTCCGTCCACCACAACCCGTCCTCGAGAGAGAACGACGTCAGGCATGCCTGTTACTTCGATGCCTTCGAACATCGAGTAGTCCACCCTCATGTGGTGAGTCGCGGCGCTGATCCTGTGTTTACGCTTAGGATTGAAGATGACCAGATCGGCGTCGCTGCCAGCGGCTATTGTTCCCTTGCGCGGATACAAACCAAAGAGCTTTGCGGGAGTCGTGGAAACCAGTTCGACGAACCGGTTCACGCTGAAACGGCCCTGGGCGACGCCTCCCGAGTAAATGAGGCTCATGCGATGCTCCACGCCCGGACCGCCGTTCGGTATTTTTGTGAAGTCGTCGCGCCCCAGCTCTTTCTGTTCTTTGAAACAGAATGGGCAATGATCGGTGGAGACCACTTGGAGATGATCGCGCTTGAGGCCGTTCCACAGCTTTTCCTGATGCCACTTTTCGCGCAGCGGTGGAGTAAAAACATACTTCGCGCCTTCAAAATCGGGGACATCAAAGTTCTCGATCGAGAGATACAGGTACTGCGGGCAGGTTTCGGCATATACGGGAAGTCCGCGGTCGCGAGCCTCGCGCACTTTTTCCAGAGCTTCATGACAGCTCAGATGAACGATATAGATGGGGGCACCCGCCATCTCCGCCAATGCAATGGCTCGGGACACGGCCTCAGCTTCCGCCGTGGTCGGCCGGGTCAGAGCGTGATACTTTGGCGCCTTTTTCCCTTCCGCCAGCGCCTGCTGCACGATGACGTCGATCGCGCTTCCGTTCTCCGCGTGCATGCAAATCATTGCGCCGTTCTTCGCCGTCATTTGCAGGGCGCGAAATATGCTGGCATCATCCAGCATGAAAACGCCGGGGTAAGCCATGAAAAGCTTGAAACTGGTCACGCCCTCGCCCACCAGCGAATTCATCTCCTGCAGTTGACCGTCGCCGATGTCAGTCACAATGCAGTGAAAAGCATAGTCGCAGACCGCCTTCTTTGAGGCTTTCTCCATCCAGGTGTCGAAGGCCTTCCGCAGTGGCTGGCCTTTGTACTGGATGGCAAAGTCGATCAGCGTGGTGGTTCCACCGAAAGCCGCGGCCCGGGTTCCGGTTTCAAAGTCGTCGGCGCTGGTGGTGCCGCCGAAGGGCATATCCAGATGGGTATGAACATCGATGCCGCCGGGAAGCACATACTTCCCCGTGGCCTCAAGAACTCTCTCAGCATTTTGGCGGGGGAGATCCTTGCCGATGGCCGTAATTTTGCCATCTGTGATTCCGATGTCGGCCACGTAAGTATCCGTCGCGGTGACCACCGATCCGTTGCAGATAATCGCGTCGAAACCCATCAAGGCCTCCGCCAGCAGCTGAGATGAAAGGGAATTCTATGCTACACTGCCGCACTCAGTTTCACGTATTTGAAGAGTCTCCCTGGGTGATGAAAGGGGTTTTCGACATGCAGTTTGGGATCACGCTAAAGCCCGACATTTCGATTGAGCGCATCCTTGGCTTGGCGCGGCAAGCCGAAGCTGGAGGCTTCGAGTTCGGATGGCTTTTCGATTCCCATGTTTTGTGGAAAGAACCGTATCCCTTGCTCACCCTGATGGCCGCAAACACGCGGCGAATGCGGCTTGGCACATGCGTGACGAATCCCGCCGTGCGCGATCTCACGGTCACGGCGAGCTTGTTTGCCACTCTCAATCTGATTTCCGGCGGGAGAATGGAACTGGGCATTGGACGTGGAGACAGTTCGAGGCGTGTGTTGGGGAAAAAGCCCGTCAGCTGGGGGCAACTGGAGGTCGCTGTAAAGACTTTTCGCGATCTCACGGCGGGCCGCGAGATTGAATACGAAGGCCAACCGACGCGTCTCACGTGGGCGACGGTTTCGCCGCGTGTCTGGATCGCAGGATACGGGCCCAAGGTGCTGCACATGGCGGGCCGGGTCGCCGACGGCATCATTCTTCAGTTCGCCGACCCTGATCTTATTTCCTGGTGTCTAGGTTTTGTGAGAGACGGAGCCAGCGCTGCTGGCCGCGACTTCGGTAGGATCGAAGTCATGTCAGCGGCTCCGGTTTGGGTTTCCGATGATTTGGCTGTGGCGCGCGAACGCGTGCGCTGGTTTCCCGCGCTGGTTTCTAATCATGTGATGGATCTCATCCGGCAATACAAGCCCGAGGATCTGCCTCCCGCGCTCACTTCGTATGTTCAGGATCGTGGTGCGTATGACTATCGAACCCACTGCGAGGTCGAGAGCGACAACGCGAATTTCGTTTCTGACGAAGTGGTCGATCGCTTTTGTCTGATCGGGCCGGTTAAGGCTCATCACGAAAAACTGCGCAAGCTAGCCAGCGTAGGGGTTACCCAGTTCAACCTGTACTTGATGTGCGGGGACGAGGAAGAATCACTCGACATTTATCAGCGTGAAGTTCTGCCGGCGTTTCGGAGAGTCACAAGGACGGAACACTGAGATTAGGATTCGGCCATCGCTGAAAGCACGGCGAGCCGCTGCCACCTCATCATGGCAAAGTAGGCCGCGAAGGAAACTGCGAAGCCCACGAACCACGAATAGTCGTAAAGAACGCGAACCGCGGGAACCGCCAGTCCGATCAAAGCGGTGGCTGCTCCCAGCACCAGCGCCATCACCGCGCGCCAGTTGAATCCGCTCGAGTATTCGTAGATCCCGCCGCGAAGATAGAGGTCATCGACTTGCAGCACACAGCGCCGGATAACGAAATAATCGCAGATCATGATGCCAGCGACCGGCCCGAGAAAAGCGGCGTAACCGCCGAGCCAACCGAGGATAAATGTCTTGTAATCGGCGAGCAGCTTCCACGGCATCAGCAGGATCCCCATGAAGCAGGTGATCACGCCGCCGGTACGGAAACTGATTCTTCGTGGCCACAAGTTGGAGAAGTCATTGGCCGGTGACACCACATTGGCTCCTATGTTGACGTTCAGCGTAGCCAGCAGAATCGCGATCAGGGAGATCACCACCGCCACGGGCGAGTGGAAGCGGCTGAGCAGTTGGACGGGGTCAGAGATAGCTGTGCCGTAAATCACGACCGTGGCGGAGGTGACGGCGATGCCGATGAAAGCATAAAGAGTCATGGTCGTCGGCAGAGCCAGCGCCTGGCCAACCACTTGTTCGCGCTGGTTCCGGGCAAATCGCGTGAAGTCGGGAATATTCAGCGAGAGCGTCGCCCAGAATCCGACCGTGCCATTCAGAGCTGGAATCAAAAACTTCAGGAAGCTGGCAAAGTTGGTGAAGCGCGAAGGCGCGGCCAGCATGGGGCCAAAGCCACCTGCGCCGTGATAGGCCCATGCCAAAAGCAGCAGGCCGACCGCCAGCAACACGGGTGCGCTGATACCCTGCAGAACGCGGATGTATTCAATTCCCATGAGAATGACAGCGAGGTTGATCAACCAGAACAGAAGGAAGCAGATGGCAGTAGCGTAAGGAACATTCTTCCATCCCGGTGCGAGCGTGGCGAGCAAGGTGCTAATCGCTTCGCCGCCAATCCAGGTTTGAATGCCGAACCATCCGCAGGCCACGAGCGCTCGCAGCACCGCAGCCACGTTCGCGCCCAGCACTCCGAACGAAGCCCGAGCCAAAACCGGAAAGGGAACGCCATACCTGGCTCCGGGATGAGAGTTCAACAGCATCGGGGCCAGCACGATCACGTTGCCCAGAAAAATCGTCATGACCGCTTGTTTCCAGTCCATCCCACCCTGAATCAGGCTGGCCGCCAGCATGTAGGTCAGGATGTTGACCGACATTGAAACCCACAATGCCGCGAAGTTATACGTGCCCCAATGCCGGCGGTCGGGCGAGGCGGGCGCGAGGTCCGGATTGTAGAGTGAACTGGATTCGATTTGAGGCGTGAGATGAAAAGATTCCGGTGTGCTCATGATCGGGGTTTAGAGTTCTGGGTTCAGAAATTGCACAGAAACCAATGATCTGTGATCACTGTTCAGTCCGCCGCGGCAACCTCTCCCGTTTGCGCGGTGAGTGGGCCGTAACTCTCCGGCCGGCGATCGCGGAAGAACTGCCACACCTTGCGGACTTCCGCGATCATCTCGAAATCGAGGTCCGCGACAACTACTTCATCTTTATCGCGGCTGCCTTGGGCGATGATTTTTCCCCGGGGGTTGCAGAAATAGCTCTTGCCATAAAATTCTCCGATGCTCCATGGTTTTTCGACCCCGACCCGATTTACGGCGCCGACGAAATAACCGTTGGCCACAGCGTGCGCCGGCTGCTCGAGTTCCCACAGATATTCTGAGAGACCAGCAACCGTGGCCGAAGGGTTAAAAACGATCTCGGCGCCGTTCAATCCGAGGATGCGCGCACCCTCGGGAAAGTGGCGATCGTAGCAAATGTAGACGCCGACCCGCGCATATTTTGTTTCGAAGACCGGGTATCCAAGATCGCCCGGAGTGAAGTAAAACTTCTCCCAAAAGCCGGGATGGCAGTGCGGGATGTGATGTTTGCGATACTTGCCCAGATAGCGGCCGTCGGCGTCGATCACCGCGGCAGTGTTGAAGTAGACGCCGGGCATCTGCTCCTCGTAAACCGGAACCACGATCACCATGCGGTGTTTCGCGGCCAGCTTTTGCATCATGCGGACGCTCGGGCCATCAGGCACGCGCTCGGTGAGCTCGTACCAGCGGGGATTCTGCTCCGCACAAAAATAAGGGCCATAAAAAAGCTCCTGCAGGCACAGGATCTGAGTTTTTTTCTTCGCCGCCTGGTCGATGAGCTTCAGGTGTTTGTCGATCATCGCTTTTTTGATCTGGGCGAGCGGGCGCTCGGGGCTAATCGCGTTACCGGCCTGGATCAAAGCGCAGCGCACAATTCGAGGCATGACTGGCGACCCTCCGAGGAACGCAACTATACCAGAAAACTGCACTTCCACAATCCACGCAGGAGGACACCTGCCGTACAATGCAAGACGGTGTCAGACGCACGAGAAAAAGGCTACGGTGGTCCCGGCCATCTGCACGACGATGCTGTGGACAGCTTTGTCCCCACCTCAGTTGCCCCCATCGCCACACTCGCTGGGCGACCGCTGCTCTCGAATCGCGGCGTTCCGCTGAATCTCGATTGGGTGAAGGAAGTTCGGGTGAACACCAGCGCGGTCGAGCGCAGGGCGCAAACTCACGTTGCCCGGCGCACGGTTAAAAGGGAATGGCAGGCCGCCTGGCTACTGCGCGCGATTTCCTGCATGGATCTCACCACTCTTTCGGGCGATGATACGGAGGAGCGCGTGCGGCGACTTTGCGCCAAGGCGCGCCAGCCGATTCAAAAGGAACTTGTAGAGCGTCTGGGGATTGCAGCGCTCGATATCAAGGTGGCAGCGGTTTGCGTTTATCACCGGTTCGTGGAAACTGCGGTGCGAGCACTCGGGAATAGCGGGGTCCGGGTGGCTGCGGTTTCCGCGGGATTCCCCGCAGGCTTGTCTCCGCTACAGGAGCGCATTTCCGAGATCCGCCGGTCGGTCGAAGCTGGGGCTAACGACATTGACATTGTGATTACGCGAGCCCACGTCTTCGGCGGAAGATGGCAGGAACTCTATGACGAGATCGCGGCATTCAAACATGCTTGCGGCCACTGCCATATGAAAGCGATTCTTGGAACCGGCGATTTGCTGACGCTGCGCAATGTGGCGCACGCCAGTTTCGTCGCAATGATGGCGGGCGCGGACTTCATCAAGACTTCGACTGGTAAAGAGTCCACTAATGCCACGCTACCTGTTGGATTTGTGATGACCCGAGCCATTCGCGAATACGCTCAGGAAACCGGTATGGCGGTGGGGTTCAAACCCGCAGGGGGGATTCGCACGGCTAAACAATCCACCGAATGGTTGGCACTTATGAAGGAAGAACTCGGGCTTCCATGGATGAAGGCTGACCTCTTCCGTTTCGGGGCGAGCGGACTTCTGAACGACATTGAACGGCAGTTGGAACACTGCGCCACCGGCCGGTACTCGGCGGACTACCGCCACCCGATTGCGTAATGATGCAGCGCGACGAAGTAAGAGCAGCGAAGACGCAGCAGAGCGGGAAGGAGGCCAAACGACTCGAATGAGTATAGCGGACAAATTTCTCACCATGGAATACGGGCCCGCTCCAGAGGACGCCAAAGATGTGCTGCTCTGGCTCGACCAGCATCATCGGCGCTTCGGTCACTTCATCGGCGGGGAGTGGCGCCAGCCGGCCGAAGGCAGGTTCTTCGATTCGATCGATCCTTCCACCGGAGAAACAATTGCAAGCGTCGCTCAGGGATCGAGTGCGGATGTCGACGCCGCGGTTCAGGCGGCGCGAACCGCGCTTCCAAAATGGCGGTCTCTCACGCCGCATGCCCGTGCCCGCCATTTGTATGCCATGGCCCGCGCAGTCCAGAGACATTCGCGCCGGCTTGCGGTTCTCGAAACAATCGACAATGGGAAACCGATCCGTGAGAGCCGCGACATCGATATTCCGCTCGTGGCCCGCCACTTCTATCATCACGCGGGATGGGCGCAACTTCTTGAAACTGAGTTCCCAGGCTACACGGCATGCGGCGTGGTCGGACAAATAATTCCCTGGAATTTCCCGCTGCTTATGCTGGCGTGGAAAATCGCGCCGGCAATAGCCACAGGAAATACCGCGGTGCTGAAGCCCGCCGAGTTCACCCCGCTCACCGCGCTGGCCTTTGCCGAAATTTGCCAGGAGATCGCACTGCCTGCCGGAGTCGTCAACATTGTCACCGGCGATGGTTCTACGGGTGAGGCGCTGGTGAAGCACTCCGACGTCGACAAGATTGCGTTTACTGGCTCTACCGAAGTCGGCAGGGCGATCCGCGGTGCGACTGCCCAGAGTCATAAGCGACTTTCATTGGAGCTCGGAGGCAAATCTCCCTTCATCGTTTTCGAGGATGCCGATCTCGACAGCGCGGTGGAAGGCCTGGTGGATGGTATCTGGCTGAACCAGGGACAGGTCTGTTGCGCGGGCTCGCGCCTGCTCATGCAGGAGAGCATTGCCGAAGGGCTGATGGAGAAAATTCGTCACCGCATGAGCGCGCTACGCGTCGGTCCGCCGCTGGACAAAGCCATCGATATTGGCGCCATTATTGCACCGGTGCAGCTCGACCGCATCCGCCATCTCGTGGATCAGGGAGTTGCTGAGGGCGCTACCTGCTGGCAACCGCAGATCGAAATGCCGTCGCGCGGACTTTATTTTCTTCCGACGCTGCTGAGTAATGTGCATCCGGCTTCGGTTGTGGCGCAGCAGGAAATCTTCGGCCCCGTACTCGCTGCCATGACCTTTCGAACCCCTGCCGAAGCTGTCGAACTTGCCAACAATACGGTATACGGCCTGGCGGCCTCTGTCTGGAGCGAGAGCATCAACGTCGCTCTGCAAGTTGCGGCGCAGATCAAGGCAGGCGTGGTCTGGGTGAACTGCACGAACTTGTTCGACGCCTCGTGCGGCTTCGGCGGATATCGCGAGAGCGGCTACGGCCGCGAAGGCGGGCGGGAGGGTCTGCTGGAGTATCTCGAACCAATTTGGTTTAAGGGTGCTCCTGTGCTTCCACACATGCAGAGCGCAGTCGTCCAAGCAAACGATCAACCGCAATCGGCTGATGCAGCGACCGCTAACGCAGCGACCATTGATACGACGAGTATTGATGCGACGATCGACCGCACCGTGAAGCTCTACATCGGGGGCAAGCAGGCGAGACCGGATTCCGGCTACAGCTTCGCGATTCACGGCACACGAGGCGAGTTGCTTGGCGAAGCGCCACTGGGCAATCGAAAAGACATTCGCAATGCCGTCGAAGCCGCGCGCAAGGCGGCGAGCTGGTCGAAGACCACAGCTCATAACCGTGCACAGGTTCTCTACTACATGGCAGAGAATCTTTCGCTGCGCCGGGACGAAATCGCCCGCCGACTGTCGGCGATGGTTGGGGAAGCGCAGGCCGGCAAAGAAGTAGCAGCCAGCATCGAGCGCATATTCTCCTATGCCGCGTGGGCTGACAAATTCGACGGCGCAGTGCATAACCCGCCGTCGCGAACGATCGCAATCGCGATGAACGAGCCAGTCGGAACCGTCGGTATCGTCTGTCCCAACGATGCTCCGCTTCTGGGTTTACTTTCTCTGGTCTTGCCAGCTCTGGCCTGCGGCAATACCGTTGTGGCGGTTCCCTCGGAGACTTATCCGCTCATCGTCGCGGATCTCTATCAGGTTTTTGACACCAGTGATCTGCCGGATGGCGCGATCAACATCGTGACCGGCCGCACATCTGAACTTCTCAGGACCCTCGCCGAGCACGACGACGTCGATTCAATATGGTGCTTTGCGAATGAGTCCAACGCGGCAGCTGCCAAGGCCTTTTCCGTGGGAAATCTCAAACAGGTATTCACTAACGAAGGCAGGACAATCGACTGGTTTGACTCAAAACAAGCGGGAGGCCGATGGTTTCTGCAACACGCCATCCAGGTGAAGAATATCTGGGTTCCCTACGGCGAGTAGTGTTAGGACAATCCGCCCAAGCCCATTGTAGGAATTACCCATCAAGCGCGGTCCCGCGTCGGGAACCGATTCGGGCGTCGGACGAGCTTTTCCCTTGACCTTCCGTTTCAGTGACGGCTAGCGTCTAAGGGTGAACTGCGAACGTGGAGTTGAGACAGTCACGCCATGGTCGATAGCCCGGTAAACCCGGAGACCAGAGATGAAGCGGACAAAAACGTAGCCCGGAAATAAGCGAGTTAGGAGAAGCCGCAGCGTGCGGCGCGCTTGCGGATCGACCGAGGAGCTGATGAAAATACTGGTCACCGGGGGCGCGGGCTTTATCGCCTCGCATGTTGCCGAGGGATATTTGCGGGCGGGGCACGAGGTCGTGATCGCTGATGACCTGTCGACCGGCAAAAGGGAAAACCTCCCAGCGGCGGCGAAATTTCTTGCCTGCGACATCACCGACAGCACGCGAACGGAGGAAGTCCTGGCCCGCGAGCGCCCGGAGATCGTCAATCACCATGCCGCGCAAATGGACGTCCGGCGCTCGGTACGCGAGCCTTTGTTCGACGCACGGGTCAACATTCTGGGGGCGCTCGGACTGCTGGAGCTGGCGGTGAAGTACAAAGTCCGCAAATTCCTCTACGCCTCGACCGGCGGGGCCAGTTACGGCCAGGTAAGCACTCTGCCTGTGGATGAGGGGCATACTACGGCGCCCATCTGCCACTACGGCGTAAGCAAGCTGACCCTTGAGCGCTACCTGTTTCTCTATCGAAACCTCTACGGACTTGATTACACGGTGATGCGTTACCCGAACGTCTACGGTCCCCGGCAAAACCCTGCGGGCGAGGCGGGCGTGGTGGCCATTTTCGCGCTGCAGATGCTACGCCGCGAGCGGCCCACGATCTTCGGCGATGGCTCGAAGAGCCGCGACTATATTTTTGTCGACGATATCGTCAAAGCCAACCTCTCGTTGCTCGAAAAGGGGGGCGGCGAAATCCTCAACCTGGGCCGTGGAGAGCCGGTTTCTGACTACAGAATCTTCCAGTTGGTGAGCGCAGCGACGGCTTACCTGGGTGAGCCGAAGTATGCTCCCGTGCGTCCGGGAGAAGTGGCACACATCGCGCTCGATGCGCGCCGGGCGCACAGGGTGGCGGGCTGGGCTCCAGAGGTCGGGCTAGAGGACGGAATTGCCCGCACCGTTCACTTCATTCAACAATCCCATGCGTGTCTTACAAAAACGTAAAACGTCAAGCTCTGGCTGATTGGAGATGGGCCTTTGAGCCAACTCGATGTGCGACAACCACGTTTTCCAAACTGGAGTTTGACCTCTGTGGCTATTCCGCCACCGCTTCTTTCTCGATGACAACTTTGAGATGCGCGGTCACATCCTTGTGCAGCTTCACCGGAACTGTGTACTCGCCCAGCGTCTTCAGCGGTTCGTGGAGCTGAATCTGGCGCCGGTCCAGGTTGATCCCTTTCTTAGCGATGGCGTCGGCTATGTCGCCGGAAGTCACCGAACCGAACAACTGGTCGTGCTCACCGGACCGCCGCTGGAACGAAGCCGACAATCCCTCAAACTGCTTGGCCAGCTCTTCCGCCTGCGTTTTCTCCTTGGCCGAGCGCCGCACCGACGCCGCCTTCATCTGCTCGACAACGGCCTTGTTGCCCTCGGTAGCCTCGATCGCCAGCTTGCGCGGCAAAAGAAAGTTACGCCCGTATCCTTCGGCAACCTTCACCACATCGCCGCGCGATCCCAGCTTGCTCACGTCTTCTTTAAGAATGACTTCCATGGTATGACTCCGTATAAGAATTCTTTCGCCACCGATTCGCACAGATGTTCACGGATAAACCAAAAATCGTATCAGCTGGTCTTGGTCCGTGAGAATCCGTGAAATCCGTGGCCAATATCTTTACGATGCTCTCCCCGCAAAGGGCAGCAGCGCGATGTTGCGCGCCTGCTTGATGGCCGAAGCCAGCCGGTGCTGGTGTGGGGAGCAGACGCCGGTCAAACGCCGCGGCACAATCTTGCCGCTTTCCGCCACGAACTGGCCGAGCAGCCGGTAGTCCTTGTAGTTGATGTCGGCGATTTTTTCCGTGCAGAACTTGCAAACTTTCTTGCGCCGGAAGAACTTCCGCCCGCCTTCGCGTGGTGGACCACCCGGCCCGGAACGCCCGCCTCCACCGCCGCCACCGAAACGCGGACGGTCTCCTCCCGAACGCGGCCCGTCGCCGGAGGGCCGTGATGGCCGCTCGCCGGCCGGTGCTGCTGCTTTCGTCTCTTCAGTCATAACGCTCCTTCTCAAAATCAGTTGTCAGTGGCCAGTTGTCAGTCGCCAGTTAAACGCGCCGAGTAGGTTCGCCGCATGGAAGCGGGAACAGACTTACTGGCAACTGCTCTTAGGCCGTTGCCGGAGTTTCCTCTGCCGGAGGCGCGGGCGCTGGAGCTTCTTCCACCACGACCGCGGGCTGGGCGCTCACCTTCTTGCGCGCGTCGCGCAGCTTTTTGATCTTCTCCAGGCGCTTCTGCTCTTCGTCGATGCGAACCGTGAGGAATTTGATCACCGGCTCGGTAACCCGCAGCCGCCGCTCCAGTTCGTGGATCACCGTGCCCGCGCCTTCGATGGTCATGAGAATGTAAACGCCTTCGCGGAACTTGCGCACCGTGTAGGCAAGGCGGCGCTTGCCCATGCGGTCCACGCTCTTGATCGAACCGGCGGCCGAGGTCACCGTGGACTCCAGGTTCGAAATCAGCTTGTCCAGATCTTCGTCCGCCATATCCGGCCGGACAATAAACATCAACTCATAAGTACGATTCATTTCCGTCTCCAAATCTTTGCCACGGATCTTCGCGGATTACCACGGACTAACCGAAAAAGTTCTCAAAGATTTTGATCCGTGAGAATCCGTGAAATCCGTGACTAATCCATTTCTTCCTTCCGGTTGTAGCGGTTCATCGCCGCCGCCGGACCTTCTTTCAAGATCACTGTCACCGCTTCCGCGGCTGTATCGAGCACCGGATCTACAGTTTCGAGATCCCGCTTGCGCATCGGCGCCAGCAAGTACTCTTTGCCGTCTGCTACTTTGTGCTCCGGCGCTACTCCGATCCTTATGCGCAGGAAATCATTCGTGCCCAGCGCTTCGATGATCGACTCAATGCCGTTATGGCCCGCCGAGCTGCGCCGCGTATGAATCCGCAGCGTGCCCAGCGGAAAATCCAGCTCGTCCTGAATCACGATCAAGTCCGACTCAGGATTCGCCTCGTACTCCGCCATCAACTCCCGCACCGACATGCCACTCAGGTTCATGTAGGTTTCAGGCTTGACCAGCAAAATCGTTTTGCCGCCAATCACTACCCGCGCCGTGAGCGCCCGGCACTGCCGGTTTCGAACCTCCACGCCCAGATCGCCCGCGATACGATCCACCGCCAGAAAACCCAGGTTGTGCGGCGTGAGTCGATACTCATCACCAGGATTGCCCAACCCGACGATCAGTTTCACGCCACCATCCCGTACCAGGTGCAGAAAGCCACTAACTAAGACCATGTGGGAACAGCCGCCTCGGCTGTTCCGTTGAGAGCAGCGAGGCGCCCGACCACCAAGCTATTTCTTCTCCTTCTTCTCGGCCTTTTTCTCGCCCTTTTCCGGAGGAGCCTCGGCGCCTTCTTCCTCGGTCTCAGCCTTGCCCTTCTTGATGACTTCAGGCTCCGCCGGAGCCGCCCCAGCTTCCGCCGCCACGGCTTCAGGTGCGACCACAACTTCTTCCTTCACCGAGGTCACGTGCGCTACGGGTTGGTTCGCGTCGGTAAGAAACTTGAGCTTTTCGTTGTGCGGCAAATCCGAAACTCGCAACACTTTGCCGAACGTGAGATGGCTGACGTCTACGTCGATGTGGCTGGGAATGTCGCCCGGCAGGCATTCGATCTCTACCTCGCGCAGCATCTGCTCGAGGATTCCGCCTTCCGTCTTCACTCCCGCCGGCACCCCCTGCAGCATGACAGGCACGCTTACTCGCAGCGCCTTGTCCATGGCGATCCGCTTCAGATCGATGTGCAGCAGATGGCCTTTGATGGGCTCGTATTGCCAATCCACGATCATCGCCTTCGTGCGCTCCCCACCGTTGAGCGCGAGATCGAAAATCGTATTGTGGCCGCTGTCGGAGTGCAGAATCCGCAGCACATGCCGAGGGTCCACGCTGACCGGCAGCGCGTCCTTACCTGCGCCGTAAACCACGCCCGGAATCTTGCCTTCGCGACGCACCCGCCTGGCGTGGTTCTTGGTGCCGGCCTCGCGCGGTTGCGCTTCCAGAATGTTCTGTTCCAATGTAGTCGCCATAATTTCGCTTCCTGTCTTCTGCTTTGTCATCCCGAGCAAGCGTTCTTTGCGCTGCGAGGGATTTGCGCGAGCCGCGCGATGCGCCGCGTTCTTTGCGACGCATTAATCGCACGTTTGGCTCGCTTCCTTTTCGAACTGTACCGCTACCATCTAGATGAATAACTTGCTCACCGAAGTTTCTTCGTGATTGGCCTGGATCGCCCGCCCAATCAACCCCGCAATCGATAGCACCCGAATCTTCGGTTCCTGCTTGGCCGCATCCGTCAGCGGAATCGTGTTAGTGACCACCACTTCCCGGATCACCGACCTCGCAATATTTTCCACCGCCGGGTTCGACAGCACCGCGTGCGAAGCGCAGGCGTAAACCTCCGTCGCTCCATTCTCCATCAATGCCGCCGCCGTCTTCACCAGCGTCCCGGCCGTGTCGATCAAGTCATCGATGATCAAACAGGTCCGCCCTTTTACGTCGCCGATCACGTGCATCACTTCGGCTACGTTCATATCCACCCGCCGTTTGTCGACGATGGCCAGCGCCGCATCCACCTTCTTGGCGAAAAACCGCGCCCGCTCCACACCGCCTGCATCCGGCGAAACCACCGTCAGATTCGGCAGGTTCAGCTTTCTGAAGTGATCCACCAGCACCGGCGAAGCAAACAGATGATCCACCGGAATATTGAAAAATCCCTGCAACTGCGGGGTATGCAAATCGACGATCAATGCCCGGTGCGCTCCCGCGGTGGTCAGCAAATCCGCCACCAGCTTCGAAGAAATCGGACTCCGCGGTTTGTCCTTGCGGTCCTGCCGGGCATAACCGAAGTAGGGCATCACCGCCGTAATCCGCCGCGCCGACGCGCGTTTCAGCGCATCGATCATCAACAGCAACTCCATCAGGTGCTCGTCTACGCTGGTGCTCCGGCCGCCATCTTTGTGGGCGGCGCGGCACGTGGGCTGCATCACGAATACGTCCGCGCCCCGCACGTTCTCCTGGATCTGCACATAGGCTTCGCCGTCCGCGAACCGGATCACCTGCGCCTGCCCACGCTGCATCCCGAGAAACTGACAAACTTCGTCAGCGAGCGCTTCGTTCGCCGTCCCGCTAAAAATCTTGAACTTCTCGTCCACCCGCGCTCGCGGCTTGCGTTCCGGCTTCTCTTCCGGCGTGGGTGGAATATTTTTTTCCGTCTTCTCTGCCTTCTCGGTCGGCGTAACCAAAGTAGCCATAAGAAGTTCTCAGTTCTCAGCTTCAGTTCTCAGTCTTTGCGACTCAGTTCTTTTCTGAGAACTGACAACTGGGAACTGGTTTTCTGGCTGGGCCGCTAGGATTCGAACCTAGACAAAGTGCTCCAAAGGCACTTGACCTACCATTAGTCGACGGCCCATTAAAACCACTGTTGATTATGGATTGCTGATCGCTGATTCAAGCCCGTTGATTGAAATCCGGGTCAACCAGCACTCTAATTGTCAATCAACCATCAAAAATCAACAATCAAAAAACTCGCCAGGCCGCCACTTTATCTCAAGACCCTCTTCCAGTATTCCCGCCGCGTCAGCGTAACTGTCGCCTGCGCCGCCCAGCCCTGTCGCCGCAATTTGCTCACTGCCCTACGCGCCGCCTCCCTTGAGGAAAACAGGCCATACAGCGCGGACCCAGAGCCCGACAGCGACGCATACTTCGCGCCCGCGCTCTCCAGCGCACTCTTACCTTCACTCAGCTCGGGATATTCAGGAAAGACGACTTCTTCAAAGTCGTTCTTGATCCCGGCCCGGACAAGCTCGAGAAGCGGATTCTCGGCCCGGCCCCTCCCGCTTCGAGGAGCACCGGAGTAACTCGCGCTCAGCCACGCAGACAACCCTCGACCGAGCTCACTCATTCTATCGGATGGCATCGACACCGTCAATTGCCGATCCCACTCCGCGAACGCCTGCGCCGTCGAAACCCCCAGCCCGGGCGTTACTATCACGCACGCTATGGCTGGCAAATCCTCTAGTCCATACACCAACTCCCCACGCCCCACTCCCAGTATCGTCCCCCCCACCAGAAACAGCGGCAAATCGGATCCAACTTCCGCCGCTATCCGCAGCCGCTCCTCCGCCGGCAAACTTTTCTTCAGCACCCTCTCCAACCCCAGCAGCGCAGCCACCGCATTCGACGAAGCTCCGCCCAGCCCGCCCTGCACCGGCAACCGCTTCTCAATCTCGACCACCACCCGCCCCTTCGCGCGCCAATACTGCATCGCCTTATTAACGACGCGATAACAGGTGTTCGATTCATCCCTCGGAACTCGCGGGTCAACACACCGAATCTCAATCCCCGTCCCTCGATCCACCTGAATCCGAATCGAGTCATGCGGCGCGATTGTCTGATAGACCGTCAGCAGCTCATGAAATCCATCAGCCCTGCGTGCGCCAATGCGCAGCCCAAGATTAATCTTCGCGAAGGATCGAACGGTGACGCTCACGGGAGGATGATTGTAAATCCTGATTGCCGGATTGCGCCGCTTAACCTTCAAATAGCCGCTCACCGGTCAAGCTTTTCGCATCGAAGAATCGGCGAAGCCCCACAGTGCTTTTCCCGCCCCGCCCGATACACCACCTTGGTAATCTCGACTCCTTTTCACCATTAGCGCACCTTAATAATTGTGATCTCGATCACATGAGCCGGTGACGGTCCTCCCGGTTGGGACACGCACGACCGCGAACAACGAGTGCTGCCCCGCTTAGGCGGGACCCTGTGCAGCACGTTCCCGCAAGTTGGGCGCAAGCCGTTGGCGCGGAGTAAGGAAGGGAATCAATCCAAATTTAAGCCCGCGTTCCACGACGAGCGAAGGTTTAAGGCTGCGTGTAACGGGCGATGGGCTTTCAGGGGCTTAGTTATGTGCAGTTCGAGTACTCGTTTTTCCATCTTAACTCTTGTTCTGGGCGCCGCGATCTTCGCCGGCGGGCAGGACTATAGCAACTATAAAGTCATCCCCGTCACCGACGGTGGAACCATTTCCGGTTCAATTAAGTGGTCCGGACCAGTGCCCCGCGCACTCGACTTTCCCATCACCAAAGACCCCCAGATCTGCGAACAGGATGGCAAAAAAACCGTCAGCCTCGAGCGCCTCATCGTCGGACCCGAGGGCGGTGTCGCCAACACCATCGTCTATCTCAAAAACATCTCCGCCGGAAAAGCGCTGGAACTTCCCGAGCAGCGGCGTCACCTGGACCAGCACCATTGCCGCTACGTTCCGCATATTCTTCTCGTGCCCGAGCACGCCGACCTTCAGATGCAGAGCTCCGATGCCACCCTGCACACGATTCATATGGACGGAGCTGCCAGCTACAACCTGCCATTCCCGTTCCCCAACAAGATCAACTCGCGCACCATGTCAACCCCCGGCCTGGTTAACTTGCGCTGCAATGGTGGCCACGTCTGGATGAACGCGGAAATGATGGTTGTCCCTCATCCTTACTACGCGGTCACCGACGAGAGCGGACGCTTCGAATTCACCAGCGTCCCGCCCGGCACCTATACGATCGTCGCCTGGCACGAAGGCTGGGGACTGGCCGGCAAGGAGCAGGCCTACGATGTCCTCACCGAGCGCACCGTGCAGCGCCCCATCTTCACCGAACCAACGACCTGGGAGAAATCGGTCACGGTAAACGCGAATCAGCCCAGCTCCGTCAACTTCGTGATAGGCAACAAGTGAGCCCGTGCGGGACGGACACTCCTGTCCGTCAACTGCATACGGCACCTACAAAGCTGGAGCTCTACAGATAGGGAAGGGCACGACGTTCAGTCGTGCGAAAATGCGAGTTGAGCAGCCATCACGATGTGGTCTTCCATCTACCCTCGCCGCTTATACAACACCGCAAACTCAAACCCTGCATTCGCCGGAAAAAGCTCCGCCACTTTCCTCAACCGCTCAGCCAGCGCCGAAGGCGCCAGAAGCGGATAATCCCGCTCCCGCAGATCGTAATAATCCACATCCAGATACAGCGAGAGCAGATAAATCGAAATCGTATCGGAAAACGTGCCTTCGAAGTATTCGTTCTTGAAACGCTCGGCGTCCGGTCCGCCAGCCAAAGCCAGCTTGCGAGCCTCAAAAGCGTCCAGCGAAGTTTCGCCGCGAGTCCCCGCCTCCACTTGCTTCCACGCCAGTTCGCTGAATTCCTCTGAAACTCCGGCAACTTCAACCAGCGCATGGCCCACGTTGATATAGAACTCGAAAGCCACGGAAAACTTGTCATCCATCAGCCGCGTCGAGATGAACACGCACTGCGAATCACCCAGATTCAAGTTACGGTGGCAAACCGCGTTATCGCTCAGCGCCACATCATAGCGATCCGCAATCAGAATCTCGTCGCCCTGACTCACCGTCAGCGGCACAAAATAGTAAGCCTTGCGCTTCAGGGACGCCGCAATCTTGGTCGGCACCGCCGCGATCATCCGCTCCAGGTCGAACGAGCTGATCGAGACCTCTCCCGCCACCGCATAGCACACCCCATTCGCCGCCTGCGAAACCGGCGTCATCCGCACCACATCAGCGGGGCTCCGCGTTATTGCTGGTGCTGCCTGCGACATAATTGCTCTTTTATACACTACCCGATCTTGACCCACCCGTAATCGCTGTGAGCGGACCTTCTCCCGCAAGCTCGCTCCATCAGCACCCCGGGCAGGCGAGTGTTCCTCGAGTACTAATTTCAGCCGCTTTTTGTTCGCCCTGTGGTCTTTCTGCCACCATTGCGGTATCTGCCCTAACTTCATTGATCCCAGCAGACTGCAGGCTGCGAGTATAGCTTTAAGGTGGTTTTCCGACTTTTCCGAAATTTCCACAGTGTCCCGATAAATTGCTTGAATGTTCCAACCGGAACATTCAAGCGATTGTTTCGGTCCGAAACGTCTTTACGCCCCGGCCGCGCCCTGGCTCTGGAACTTCACCTCCACCAGCTTGCGGTCCTCGTCGGACACCTGGAACATGGCCCGCGGTTTCAGGCTCATGAAGCTGGCCAGAAAGACTTCGGGGATCTGGCCGATGCGTGTGTTGTAGGTGTTGACATCGTCGTTGAAGAACTCGCGCCGATCGGCGATGCGCTCTTCCAGTTCGCTGATGCGGGTCTGGAGCTTGAGAAAGTTTTCGTTGGCCTTGAGTTGCGGATAATTTTCCGCCACCGCGAACAGGCCGCGCAGCGCGCCAGTCATCATCAAGTCAGCCGTCGCCTTCTGTCCAATGCTGGCCGCGTTCATCGAAGCCGCCCGCGCCTGCGTCACCGCCAGCAGCGTCTGCTGCTCATGCTGCATGTATCCCTTCACCGTCTCCACCAAGTTGGGGATCTCGTCATGCCGCTGCTTGAGCAGCACGTCAATGTTGGCCCACGCCCGGTCGTTGTCGTTGCGCAGACGTACGAGCTCATTGTAGAGAATGACTGCATAGATCAACACTCCCACCACGAACAGCAGGAACGCCGCCTCTGTGATCACGTTGCTTCCCATCGTTGCCTGGACCTCGCGCCTGAATAACACAAGTGAAACAGCACAGTGGGCAGGCACGCAAGTGACTGACGGGGCAGCGCCCAAGGTCACAGAAACTGGCTGGAAAAAGGGCAGGCAAAAAGGGCTGAATCTCCTCGGAGACTCAACCCTTCAGAATTCACGCTGACTGCCGCTGCTAAGGCTTATGCGGAGTCAGATCGCACGCGCGCTTCACTTCGTCGAGGTTTAGACCTGCGGGCGAAAACTCCGCGATCGCGTAACCGGTTCTGGTCTTGACCTCCACGTTGAAGACCTGGGCCCCGATCATACCGCGAACTGTGCCCTTATCCATGGAGAGGAAGTGTCCCCGCACCCAATTCCAGCCCTTGTGATCGTGGCTGCCATCGATCCGCACCATGACTTCCATTTTAGGCTGCCCCCAGAAGCCGGGATAATCCGGACGTCCCAGCCGGGCGCCGGGATTGAAGTCAGCGTACTGGTACTTGCCATTGGTGCACACCAGCTCGACGCGCGGCTTGTAGTCCGGATCTTCCCGGAGATAGTTGTTGGATAGCAGCTCAAACCGGACTTTTTTCGCGGCGGTCATCTTATCTTCCGACTGAAACTCCATCCACTTTCCGCCGGCGCTGACGCCATCCCTTTCATCCTGATACGGACTCATGGCGCCCTGCTGGGCCAAGGCCCACGCGGCTGCTAAAACTAGGCTCGCGAACGTTGCCCCCAACACCAAAGCACGACGATTTCTACCGTGAAACAAGCGCAATCCTTTCAAGGTTTCCTCCTGCGCAAGACCATACTCACCTATTGAACCCGAATCACCCGCAAAAGTTGCATCACCTTTCGCAACACCTCCGGGAATTCAACGACGCTGACCCGCATCGATACTGCCGAAGCGAATTACCACTGGTGGTTACCGGGTGTTAATTCGCAGATCGATGTAGACCTGGGAGCGATCTTCGAACTGGCTTACTGACTTGGTGTCGCTCTTGCCACGGTCATGCTGCGCGTAGACCTCATAGTCGGCCGCAGGCGACAGGCCGGGAAATCGATAAGTACCATCCTGTCCCACGATGTAGGTCTTTACCGCATGGGTGCGGGTGTTGGTGAGGTAGACTACCGCGTTGACCACCGGATTGTCCTGCTGGTCAAGCACTTTCCCGAGGAGCAACCGCCCCTGCGTCCTGTCTTTCTTTTCGGGGGCCGCGTGAGCCGCGACACAGAACATGATAAGCAGCGTGCCCGCCACGAGGAAGGCATTCCTGATAGGCACTCTCCGTCTGGTCATTCGAGCTCTTTCCTCTTCTTCTGGCTAGCGCGTCAGGTGCAAGCTCATATCCACTCGTTCGTCATACTCTACGTGGACCTTGACCTCTTGCGCCAGATGCAAAACCTGACCATCTGTGGTTTTCACGCCCTTGAGGTCAGCCCACACTACGTAATCGCCCTCACCGGCCGGGACGCGCTGGGCGAACTCGCCAGCATGATCAGAATAAACCTCCCACTTGGGTTTCTTATCGGTTGCACGGCGGATCTTGACCCTTACGCCGTAAACGGGGTGATCGTCGGGCCCCCAGACGGTGCCAAAGATAAGCGCGTAGGGATCCGACGGCTTCAGCTTCGAGGCAGGGATTGCGAAGGCCGCCGGTGAGAGGGGAGCGGAGAAGAACATAATCAGGCAGCACAGGAGGCAGAAAAAAGATGACAAGTGGGAGAGGTGAGATCCTGGGTACAGTCTGTTACTCGTCACCGTCTTCGCTTTCCACTTCTTCTTCCTCTTCCACGTAGCCGGCTTCCACCGCTTTCAACTCCAGCGGACTGGTGGTTACCACTTCGAAGTCCGTACCACACTCGGGACAGGAGACAATCTCGCCCTCATCGACTTCCTCTTCTTCCACATCGAGATCAGTTTCGCATTCGGGACACAGAACCATGATTCCTCCGCTACCATTCCGATAGCATTCTTCTAGCATTCTTCGATACGCCTTCTTAGATACCCCTGATAATATTTAGATTCTTCCATAGCCGCAGGTCAAGGGGGAGGCGGCGAAGAAGGTGAGATTATCATCCGGCGGCGGCCGGCCGCCAGCCCTTAGAATTCTCGGTAGCGGTGCAGTTTGGCTAACGCGCCAGGCCAGTCAAGCGGGAGATCCTTCGCTTCGCCTGAAAAACGGCTACGCTCAGGATGACGCCGCAATGTAAGAAGCCAAAGTTGCACCACTACCGAATTCTCTGACCCACAGCTTTGCATGATTTTACGTTTGAAGAAGCGTTTCATTAAAAGACCATGGCTTCCGGTGACGCTGCTGATGGCAGCCCTCGCCGCCGGAGCGCGCGCCCAAAATAATTCAGGCTCCACTGCGCTTGAGCCCATGGCTGTGGATGGCCGAATCGCGGCTGCGCTGCGGCAGGTTTCGGCCGCACGCATCCGGGTAAGTATTGAGAAGCTCACCAGCTTTGGCACGCGATCGACGCTCTCGGCGCAGGACCCGGCTTCGATCGCGGCGGGGCGCGGCATCGGAGCGGCGCGGGAGTGGATCAAGTCAGAATTCGAGCGCTACGCCAAAGATTGCGGGGGATGCCTGGAAGTTGGGACTGACAGCTTTACCGAGTCTCCCGCCGACCGCATTCCGCAACCCACCGAAATCACCAATGTTTATGCGGTGCTGAAGGGGACCGATGCGGAGAATGCAAAGCGCATCATACTCGTGTCTGGGCACTACGATTCGCGCAATAGCGATACTCTTGACACCAAGGGCGAGGCTCCCGGCGCGAACGACGACGGCAGCGGAACCGCCGTCAGCCTGGAATGCGCACGGGTCTTGAGCCAGTTGAAGTTTCCGGCAACGATTATTTTTCTGACTGTGGCGGGCGAGGAACAGGGGCTGAACGGCAGCCGGCATTTTTCGAAAATGGCCAAGGAGCAGGGCTGGAACATCGAAGCCGTTTTGAACGATGACATCGTGGGGGGCGACAACAACGCGGAGCAGGATCACTCCGTGGTTCGCGTTTTTTCCGAGGGGCTGCCTGCCGCGGCCACGGAAGCAGATATTCGGCGGATTCGAGGGCTGGGCGGGGAGAGCGATTCCAGCTCACGGCAGTTGGCGCGCTACGTCGCCGAGGTGGGCCGCGCCTACGATGTGGGAGTCAAGCCGATGTTAGTTTTCCGGCTGGACCGTTATCTGCGCGGCGGCGACCACTCTTCGTTCAACCAGCAGGGGTTCGCGGCAGTGCGCTTCACCGAGTATCGCGAGGACTTTCGCCACCAACATCAGAACGTGCGCACCGAAAACGGCATCGAATACGGCGACCTGGCGAAGTTTGTAGACTTCGATTATGTGGCGCGCGTGGCGCGGCTGAATGCGGCAACCCTGGCGTCACTGGCATCGGCCCCGGCGCCTCCGGCGAATGTCCACTTGCTCACCAAGAGTGTGGAGAATGATTCTACCCTCACGTGGGATACGCCCGCGAGCGGCGCCGGAGCCGAGTACGAAGTGTTGTGGCGAGTTACAACCAGCCCGGAATGGGAGCACACGAAAAAAGTTGGCCACGCGACGCGCACTACGCTGAACCTTTCCAAGGATAATGTCATCTTTGCAGTAGAGGCGGTTGATGACAAAGGCCATCGCAGCTTGCCCGTGGTTCCAGAGCCGTAGCGGTAAGGCTGAAGCTGTTAGGATAGGCTGTCAAGCCGCTTCATAGTTCGCAAGCCATGCCCAGAAATCCTTCTTTCGAAATGGGATTGCCGCCGTTTCGCGGAGCTGTGCGACAGATCATCATCGCCAGCGCGGCCATCTATGTCGTGATCCTGCTGTTGATGTCTTTCGCGCAGGGAACCGGTCAAACCGTCCTCGCGCTCGGGGTTCTGGATCCGAAACACATCCGCGAGGGCTGGTTATGGCAGTTCGTGACTTACGCCTTCATGTATGTCGATCCCCTGGATTTCGTCTTCTCGCTGGTTGGAATCTACTTCCTGGGATCGTCGGTTGAACAGAGCCTGGGATCTGCGCGCTTTTACTACCTCTTTTTCGGCAGCATCATTCTTTCGGCGATAGCGGGATTCTTCCTCTCGCTCACCCACGTAGTCGCGCAAGGACCGGCGCTGGGCTCGGGCGCTGCCGCCAATGCGATCCTCATGGTTTTCTATCTCCTTAATCGAGACGCTCCGATCATGCTGTTTCCGATCCCGATCCAAATCCCCGTGAAATGGATCGTGCTCGGCGTCGCAGCCATCGAAACGGCATACCTGCTGCTCAGCCATTTCGCTCTCTTCTACTTCATTCTTCTACTCGGACTCGGCGCTGGATACGTGTTGTACCTGGCGCTCGTGAGGCGCGGAATTTCGCTGCGCATCAGGGAGCGGTTCTACGGCTTGCGCAATTCCTATTACCGTTGGAAGCGCCGGCGCGCGGCGAAAAAATTCGAGGTCTACATGAGCAAGCACGACCGCAAAGTGCAGTTTGATGAACACGGAAATTACATTCCGCCGGATGACGATCCGCGGAAGGGCAACGGCGGGTCGAAATCGGGCTGGGTGAATTAAGGGTCTTAGCCACGGATCGTCATGGATTTACACGGATCGATTAGAGTTAGCAAGGCAGGGAGGAAATCTTTAGCCAGGGAAAAATGCCTGGAATTCCTTGAGCACGCTACCCGACAGATCCTCTCGCCGGGCCTTACCTTTGAACCCCAAATCGTGCCCGGCGCCTTCCACGGTCATCAGCCTTGTCTTCGCTGGAATCAGCTTTAGGGATTGTTCAATCTCAGCGATCGAGCCAAAGGGATCACGCGTGCCTTCGACCAAGAGCGCCGGCGTATGCAGGTGGAAGAAGTGCTGGGTACGGAGTTGCTCCGGCTTGCGAGGCGGGTGCAGCGGATAGGAAAGCAGAAGCAGTCCGGCGGCTTCTTCCGGGGCTTTATCGGAGGCTCTTTCGGCAAGCTCGGAGCAGAGCATGCTGGCCTGGCGTCCGCCATAGGAATGCCCGCCAAGAAAGAGTTGGCCGCTTACGTGATGCTTGAGCGCTGCGAGTGCATTGCTCAGACCGGCGCGGTCGCGCTTGGCCTCTCCCGGCCCCGGCGGACCGTAAGGCCGGTCCTGACGATAGGGCAAATCGCAACGCAGCACTACGAACCCGGCCTCGGCGAAGGATTCGGCCAACGCAATCAGCAGAGGAGCCTGACAGTTCGATCCCGCGCCATGCGTTAGGATCAATCCTTTTCCGTTGGGGTGGGCGGGGCGATGCAGAAGTCCGCGCACGAACGGGTCAACCGTAACGTCGGTGAAAACTTGCGGCGCGGATTCGGCCGCGCCGAACGATGGCTGCTCCGCTGCTCTCGGTCTCGATCGAGATTTGAAAAATCCTGAAGCCTTCATACCCCAACTTCTTCCAGCTTCTCGTACACTTTCAGAATTTGAATCTCGTTCCCCAACCGCGCCCAGCAGCGCAGCACTTCGGGATCTTCCTGCGCGGCGCCGCGGGCTTGCTCGGAGTTCCAATAGCGAAGCAGCATGTACTGGGAAGCACCACTGCGGTAAAGAAGATCGCGCCCGTATCCTTTAGCGGAGACGATGGCGTTCAGTTCGCGAATCGTGGCCAGCGAAGCCGCCTCCAGGCCGGGCAGGGGCTCCCAGATCGCCACCGATAGATACTCCTGAGACATACCCCGCGATTATAGCTTCTGCCGCGTAGGACCGCGCTTGCTTTTGGCGTGCGAGGCAGCGCTCGCCTCTTCGTTTGTTACCACGTGCAAGCGCATGAAGTTAGTCGAACCAGAGGCGTGCCGGGTGCCCGCGACCACGCCCAGCACGTCTCCGGGCTTAAGCTGTCCGTGGCTCAACAGCTCATACTCAGCCACGTCCACCATGCTGTCGGTGGAAAGCGCCTGGGCGCACTTCATGGGATGCACTCCCCAGTACAGGTTGGTGCGCTGGGCAACGGTAGAGTTGTGGGTAAAAGCGTAGATGGCGGCCTGTGGGCGGTACTTGGAAATCATTCGGGCGGTGTTTCCGGTTTCGGTGAAGATGGCGATTGCGCCCATGGGCAGATCTTCGGCGGCGTGCGCAATGGATTCGCAGATGGTTTCGGCGACGGAAAGGCCGTGGGGGTCGCGGCGGCGGCGGGGCAGGGTGAACTCTCCCATATTGCTCTCGGCTTCGATCACGATGCGCGACATCATAGCCACCGCTTCCCGGGGATATTGTCCGCTGGCAGTCTCCGCGGAAAGCATGACTGCATCACTGCCATCGAAAATGGCATTGGCCACGTCGCTGGCCTCGGCGCGGGTGGGGCGCGGATTTTCGACCATCGATTCCAGCATCTGCGTGGCCGTGATGACCGGCTTGCGCCACACCGCGGCGCGGCGGATGACATGCTTTTGAATGACCGGGACTTTCTCCGGCGCCATTTCAACGCCCAGGTCGCCGCGAGCCACCATCACGCCATCGGAGGCTTCCAGGATTTCTTCAAGGTGGTCGATGGCCTGCGGTTTCTCCAGTTTTGCGATCAGCGGAGTGTCGCTGCCGTGGCGTGCGACGATTTGCCGCACCATGTTCACGTCGGCCGCAGAGCGCACAAACGAAAGCGCGACCGCGTCCACTCCGTGCTGCAGGCCGAACTCGAGATCCATGTGATCTTTGTCGGTCAGGGCCGGAATCGACAAAGCCGTACCCGGAAGGTTGATGCCTTGATGTTCGCCCAGAGTTCCGCCATTCAAAACGTCACAGACCACATCTTTGCCACTCACGCTGCGCACCCGCAATTCGATGAGACCGTCGCGCAACAGAATGCGAGCGCCGACCGTCACTTCGCGGGCAAGATCGGGGAATGTGGTGGAAATGCGAGTCGCTGTGCCGGCAGTCTCTCGCGGAGTAATGATGACAGTTGAACCGCTCTTGAGCAGGACGGGTTCGTGCCGTTCCAGGCGTCCGGTGCGGATCTTGGGGCCTTGCAGGTCCTGCAAAATACAGACGGTGCGGCTTTCTTTTTCGGCAGCGCGGCGCAGGCGTTCGATGTTGCGCGCGTGATCCTCGTGCGTGCCATGCGAAAAATTCAGGCGGGCGACATCCATGCCGAGGCGAAGCAGGTCGCGCATCGCAGCCTCGGAGTGGCAGGCCGGGCCGATGGTGCAAATGATCTTGGCGCGTCGCGTGGCGGTCGCTCCGCCGGGCACGACCGATGCAGGAGACTTCTGCGGAATGGAAGGGTTCTCTGCCGAAGGCTTCAGCTTGCTTGCTTTCATCGATTCGAGACCAAGGATTCGTTCATCATCTTAGGAAACCCATTGTAATTGTTTAAGGACTTCTTAGCCTGCCGTCCCTGAAGGCAACTGCCGGAAATTAATTGGAACTGAGGACGATAGAAGGTGAGCATACAAGGATAAAAGATCGGCAGATTCGGCTCTTTCTGCAGCGCGTTCGGGTGACCGGCTAAACCTTTGGGTGACTGATGGCGATCAACTCTTTGCCCAGCATAGCGCGAGGAAAGAGCATCGCGTTGAATTCCGCGCCCACCAGTATGACCAGGGAGATCATGTACATCCAGACCAGCAAGGCGATGGCGGCGCCGAGTGAGCCATAAATGATGCTGTAGTCGGCGTAGTGCTGCAGATAGAAACCGAACAGGAGCGTCGAAGAGAACCACATAGCGGTGGCGAGCGTGGCGCCAGGAATCACGCTATGCCAGGGCTGGGTGCGCGGGACTGCATTGTGGTAAATCAACGCAATCACCGCGATGCTGGTGAGGGTGGCGATGATCCAGCGGATGGAGGTCCACATCAGCAGGATGTACGGGCTGAATTCATGCGCGGTGTAGAACAGGATGCGGGTTTCGATTTTGCTGCCAAAAGCGATCAGCAGCGTGGAAAAAGTCATGGGCAGTCCGGCTAGAATCACCAGCGCGAATGAGATCAGCCGCTCTTTTACCAGTCCCCAGATTTTCGGCAGTTCATAGCAGCGGCGGAAGCCTTCCATCCAGGAAATCATGACGCCGGAGGCGGTCCACAAGGTCAGCAGGGAAGCCGTAATGAGCACGCCCACTGGCCGTTGCACCGAGCTTCGCAGAAAATTCATCGCAGTGTTGCTTCCCGCTGGCAGAATCCGGGAGAGAGCATAGGAGATTTCCCGCAGGTAGGGCGCGCCCTTGTGAGAAGTGGCCAGCAGAGATCCCACAACCAGGAGCGCCGGGAAGAACGTAAGAATCGAAGAATAGGCGGAAGCTTTTGCGATGGAGAAGGCGTCGTGCTGGAAAGCACGCCAGAAGGCCAGCCGCAGAAGGCGCAGAAATCGAAGCATGGTTCGCCCTAGCTTAGGGCCGGAGGGCGCAGGACGCAACGAGGGAAGCGGGCCAGGTTCCTCGATCGGCAATCGCTCTAGGTTTGCGTGCATGGATATAAGGAAGCGAGCCAAACGCGCGATTTATTCGCCCGCAAGAAACGCGGGCGATTCGCGCGAATCACCCAGATTCTTCGGCGACGAAAACCTGTCGCCTCAGAATGACATTCAAAAGGTTTCGGGGGCGAACGAATTCGCCCCCGATGGTTCCTTTGGTTTGGCTTACTCCGCCGCCAGTTCCTCGGTTTCGCCCTCGTGACGCATCATCTCAAGAGCGCGCTCGGCCTCTTCGTAAGCCGCCGAGACTTCCGCCTGTACCTTGGCCGCGGCCTCTTCCATCTCGGGCGAGAGGCGCACGTTGCGGTAGTATTCCATGCCAGTGCCGGCAGGGATGAGGCGGCCGACGATGACGTTCTCCTTGAGCCCGCGCAGGTGATCGACCGCTCCCTGGATGGAAGCTTCGGTGAGCACGCGCGTGGTCTCCTGGAACGACGCCGCCGAGATGAACGAATCGGTTGAGAGCGAAGCCTTCGTGATGCCGAGGAGCAGCGGGCGTCCGGTAGCCGGTTTGCCGCCCTCCTTGATCACGCGCTCGTTCTCTTCGCGGAAGCGGAACTTATCCAGTTGCTGCTCCAGCAGGAACGTGGTGTCGCCCACGTCCTCGACCTTCACCCAGCGCATCATCTGGCGGACAATCACTTCGATGTGCTTGTCCGAGATGTTGACGCCCTGCAAGCGGTAGACTTCCTGGATTTCGTTCACCAGGTAAGACTGCAGCTCTTTTTCGCCGAGCACGGCCAGGATGTCGTGCGGGTTGAGCGGCCCGTCCATCAGCGGTTCGCCCGCCTTCACGCGCTCGCCTTCCTGCACATTGATGTGAACGCCGCGCGGCACTGAGTATTCCTTTTCGGTGCCGTTGTCGGCCTGCACATAGAGTTTGCGCTGGCCCTTCGAGACCTCACCGAACTTCACCGTGCCATCGATTTCGCTGATGACTGCGGTTTC
>Ga0074045_10000161_pt1 | contig 60690 bp, 58 predicted proteins | sample BogForMeECP23OM2_FD_94442 | JGI IMG/M metagenome (GOLD analysis project Ga0074045, IMG submission 94442) | Bog forest soil microbial communities from Calvert Island, British Columbia, Canada - Bog Forest MetaG ECP23OM2 | ecosystem: Environmental > Terrestrial > Soil > Wetlands ... | reverse complement strand
ATTGAAGAAAGGCAGGAAATTAAAAGAAATATAATAAATAATACAGGTGATAAGTATGGATGAAATATTTACAAGAAAAATCCGGGCTGCGGCAATAGCAGGTTGGTGGACTTTGTTAATAGCCTATTGCATCCTGCTGATTCAATGGTTTGCTTATTTACTGATTATACCCCGACAGCCGTCAGGTATGCTTTGCCTCTGGGGTGAAGGAGTTACCTGGCCGGAAATCCGGACCATATGGTTGTGGGCAATGACGGCATATAAGCTCGGCGTAGGAATGATGCTGTTTGTTGTCATCTGGTTGACACTCTGGGCAAGACAACTAAAAAAGCAGAATTGAAAGTTTTTACCCGGCAAACATTTGCACATTACTCCATATTATGCGCCCTGTTTTTCATTGACATACAAAACAGGTTTGCCTATACTCACTCCCAATAAAAGCAAGCTCTTATTAAAGGAAATCGCGGTTGGAATAACCGCGCCTTTCCCGTATTATTTGTAAAATATCAGAAGGGATTAAGTTATTCATGGATTATGATAGTGTTGCAGATGTTCAATCGAGGCTGACAAAAGCCGGATTTATTCCCTCAAAGGAAATTGCTACTGTTGTTTTTCTGGCAGCCGCAACGCAAAAGCCGGTTCTGGTTGAAGGGCCGGCAGGTGTCGGCAAGACGGAGTTGGCCAAAGCTATAGCCCGCAGTCTGGATTGGGAACTTATCCGGCTCCAATGTTATGAAGGCCTGGATGAAGCCAAGGCTCTTTATGAATGGGAATATGCCAAACAGCTTCTTTATACTCAGATGGTTAAAGACAGATTAAATGATATCATTTCTTCCGCCTCAACTCTGACTCAGGCAGTTGATCAGATAGCCGCCCAGGAGGACGCCTTTTTCTCCGACCGTTTCATTCAGTCCCGGCCGCTTCTGCAGGCTATCAGCTCGGAGCAGCCTGTCGTGCTCCTTATAGATGAAGTGGACAAATCCGACCCGGAATTTGAGGCATTTCTTCTGGAACTTTTAAGCGATTTTCAGGTTTCTATTCCTGAACTGGGTACCCGCAAAGCTATTCATATTCCTTTTGTCGTGCTGACATCCAATAACTACCGCGACATGAGCGACGCGCTTAAACGCCGTTGCGTTCATCTATATATTGATTATCCCGCGCGCGATACGGAGATTTCCATCGTCCGGCTCAAAATACCGGGGATTGAGGAAAAGCTCTGTAACACTCTGGTTGATGCAATCCGTAAAATCCGCACGCTGGATTTGAAAAAAAGTCCCAGCATTTCGGAAACACTTGATTGGGCGCAATCGCTTATCGCATTACAGATCAACGAATTGACACCGGAAGTTATTTCGGAAACACTCAACATCGTCTGTAAATACCAGATCGACATGGAGAAAGTTCGTAAGAATATTGATCGGATTTTGCCGTAATGTAATCAAGGCGCTGTTTTTACGGGCAGAGCCTGCCCAGGCGCAGGCCGGGGTTGCCGGCTTCCAAAAATGTATATATGTAATACGCCTCGACGCTCAGGACATGGCTACCGCAATATCGTCTTTGATCGGAAGCGCATCCCTGTTAGGGGGCGCATAATAAATAGAACCTTATATTGCCGGAAGTCTTTGCCACTATGGTGAAAACTCCCTTTAAAATTGGTTACAAAATAGAACGGTTATTGATATTTTAATCTATGGTCAAACTAATTCAACAATTTGTATCCTGCTGTCGCGCATCAGGGCTGCGGGTATCAACCTCGGAAGTTCTCGACAGTCTAAATCAGTTACAGTTGATTGACCCGACAGATGAATTGCAATTCCGGTCCCTGCTTCGCGCTAATTTAGCTAAAAGCATGAGAGATGTGCAGCATTTTGACCGTCTTTATCACCTCTTCTTCCATGAAATGCGCATGGATGTGGGTGATATGAGACAGGCCGCCTTGCACTCTGATCAAATAAAAAAAGCGGCGGAAATTCTCAAACAGATGCCTCACGATAACCCCATTTACGACGCTGTAGTGGAATTTCTGGAAGGAAATCCTCTCGCTCTTCTTCACGAAATGCGCCGGATCAGAACAGAAGCTGAAGCCGAAGCGACAATGCTCCGGTTTAATCTGGGGCCTCTGGGCAATCGCCTTAATATGATGATTCAGATTAATAAAGCCGCGTCAGCCGCCGGGGAACTGGTAGAGGAAAATTACACAAAAACAGATTCAGTTGCCGGGCGCGATCTTGCCGTTTATTTTCAAGATCGCGTGGCCGCGGCGCGCTCCATGCTCATGTATGAGCCGCGTCCTGGAGATACCGGCATTAAAAAAAACCCGACTGAAGAACAGCGGCTTAAGGGACTTGGCGAGAAGTCATTTTCTTCTTTTACCCGAGCAGAAGTTGAAGAAATGCGCGAAGCGATTGACAAGTTGGTGCGGAAATTGAAAAATATTGTCAGCCGCCGCTATGCCGTCCGTAATAGAGGAAGCATCGATGTTAAAAAAACACTGCGGGCATCGGCAAAATACAACGGCGTTCCCGTTGAGATCAAGTATCGACATAAAGCGAAACGCAAAAGCCGGATTGTCACGCTGTGCGATGTATCTGGATCGGTCTGGGCAGCTGCGCGTTTTATGCTCAACCTGCTGTACTCTCTTCAGGACTGTTTTGACAAAGTTAGCAGTTTTGTCTTTATTGATCATTTGTCGGAAGTAACATCCATTTTTGAGGAACATCAGATTAACGAAGCAATTGGTATGGTGCTGAAGGAATCTGATGTGAATTACAATGCGTCGACGGATTATGGAGAAACCCTGCGGAATTTTAAAAAAAACCACATGGAACTTCTGACAAAAAAAACGACTCTGATCATCGTAGGCGACGGCCGCACCAATTATATGAATCCCGAAGACGCCATTTTGGGTCAGATGCGAGAGCGTTGCCGGCGGGTAATCTGGCTAAATCCGGAACAGGAAAACCTCTGGGATACGGGGGACAGCGAAATTAAATCATATATGCAGCATTGTCATGAGGTGCGTCAATGCCGGAATGTCAACCAATTATTTACTTTTATCGAGGAACTGGTTTTATAAATGAATATGATTCCATCAGGACAATCTTATAGCTGGATATCCCGTTTTGCCATTGAACATATCGCTCCACGCGCTGATCTACAGACAGCGCCGGATTTTCCCCATGACATTTGGCAGAAAATGGGCGAGGCGGGCTTTTTTCAAATAGGAATCGCGCCGGAATACGGAGGCAGCGGCGGCGGATTGACACAGCTTGCTAAAGCAGGAGAGGTTTTCGTCCGCAGTGGCTATAATTTGGGACTGGCATTATCCTGGTTGTATCAGCAGATGATCGCGGTCTATCTTATCTCCGGTTTCGGCACTGAAAAACAGCGAATAAAATATTTACCGCTTATGGCCCAGGGAAAACTAATCGTGTCCTTTGCCGTTTCCGAACCGAAGCACGGAGCGCGTCCGAAACTACTTACCTCGACGGCAACTTACGATGGCAATTACTACAAATTAAATGGAGAAAAAACTTATCTGACTAATGCGCCTATTGCCGGCCTTTTTATCGTTGTCGCGATAACCGGTCAAGAACAACAGCAAAATAACTTCAGCGCCTTTCTGGTCTCATCCTCTGACGAAGGCCTCATTGTCAACCCGCGGTTGAAATTCAATTTCCTCAAACCCTCACCGCATGGCGGCATTGGGTTGCAGAACTGTCGCGTATCTTCCTCAAATATATTGGGCGAAAAGAACACGGCCTATCCGAATATTGTAATCCCCTTTAGCGATGTGGAAAATGTCATCATGATGGGCGCCGTAACCGGTGCAATGGGCGCGGAACTTATGGACACAATAGTGGAAATAGACAAAAGTAATATTCATAAGGATAAATCCCTGCAAAACGAAATAGGAGCGTTGGACTCTTTGCTGGAAACAATGCGCGCGATTGTTCACGACGCGGCGCAAAAGCTGGATCAGCCGGAAAGAACCGCCGTGCCGCTGATGTTGACATTTAAAGAACTGGCAGCCGGTTTTCAGGTAAAAATAGCCGCCATCGTTACGAAATGGGAAATCAAAACAAAGGAACGTTTCAATGTTCTTCAGACCGACATTAACGTTCTGGGAGCGCTCCAGGAAAAAACCTTGCAGGACAAGCAGGCAAAACTGGGAGATGAACTCTTGCATGGGGCCAGATAAATATTGGGCCAACCCCAAAATCAAAGCATTATCTTTGTTCCAAAAATGGCATGATAGTTATGGCCAAGTAGATGCTTCTTCCTCCTCTGGAAAAAAGGACAGGAAATAACATCTAGGTCATTTGCCGGATTGATACTTTTTCCAAACTCTGCGCAGGCGCAAAGAATTGCTCACAACTGAAAATGAACTCAAAGCCATAGCCGCGGCAGCAAATTCGGGATTCAGCAGTATCCTAAAGAAAGGATACAGAGCGCCCGCGGCAATAGGAATACCAATAACATTGTAGAAGAACGCCCAAAAAAGATTTTGTTTGATCACGCGCATCGTGATAAGCGACAGGTTGATAGCTTCCGGCACACCCATCAAATCATCGCGAATAAGAGTTATGTCGCTGGCTTCAATAGCCACATCCGTCCCTGCGCCAATGGCAATGCCAACGTCCGCTGCCGCCAGCGCCGGAGCGTCGTTAATACCGTCACCAACCATGGCGACAACCCCACCCGCGGCTTGCAGTTTTCTTATTTCATCAGCCTTTTTATCCGGAAGAACATCTGCCAGCACCTGATCAATATCCAGTTGAGTGGCAATCGCTTTAGCCGTGCCGGCGTTATCGCCGGTAATCATAACTACTTTCAATCCCCTGCCCTTCAAGCTTTCGATCGCAAGTTTTGCTGAACTTTTCGGTTCATCGGCCAGAGCGATGAAACCAAGAACTTTTTTTTCAAAAGCGACATACACTACCGTTTTCCCTTCTAGGGATTGCCTTGCAGCCGATTCATCCAAATCATTTACAGACACACCTTCGCTTTCCATAAAAGAACGATTGCCGGTAAGACATAATTTGTTTTGAAGCAATGCTTTTGCGCCCATACCTGATAACGCTGTAAATTTATCCACGGCGGCAACTGCAATTCCATCGATTTGCGCTCTTGACAAAATTGCCTGTGCCAACGGATGTTCGGAATTTTTCTCAAGCGCCGCGGCGTAAGCAAGAATCTGTTTTTCATTATAACCGGCTACGGCCACAATATCGGTCACCGCCAATTCGCCGCGTGTCAGCGTGCCCGTTTTATCGAAAACGACAGTTGAAAGTTTATGTATTTTTTCGAGAGTCTCACCGCCCTTAATTAAAATTCCGCTTTGCGCTCCTAAGCCAGTGCCCACCATGATTGCCGTCGGAGTAGCCAGCCCAAGCGCGCAGGGACAGGCAATCACCAATACGGAAACAAAATTAATGAGAGCGCGGCTGAAATTACTTTCGGCGGGAAGAAAATACCAGATGACAAAAGTAATAAAGGCAACTAGAAATACTGCCGGAACAAAAACAGAAGCAACTTTATCCGCCAGCCGCTGAATTGGAGCTTTGGAGCCTTGCGCCTCTTCCACCAGACGGATAATTTGCGCCAAAGCGGTTTTTGCGCCCACGCCCGTCGCCCGAAAAGTAAAACTGCCTGTCTTATTAATCGTGGCGGTAAATACTTTTTGTCCGATTTCCTTGGCTACCGGCATGCTTTCACCGGTCAACATTGATTCGTCAATTGTGGATTGGCCAGACATTATTATTCCGTCGACGGGAATTCTTCCGCCTGGTTTGACAAGCAGGATATCGCCAATCTGCACTTCTTCCACGGCAACTTCCAACGCTTGATCATTCCTGATCAGATACGCCGTCTTGGGTTTTAGCCCCATCAACTTCTTTATTGCCATAGAAGTCTTTCCTTTGGCTTTGGCTTCCAGAAGCCTGCCTACAAGGATAAGAGTGACGATTATTGCCGCACCGTCATAATAAACAAGAGGCATCACGCCGGCAGTCATGAAAAAATGAGGGAAGAAACTTGCCGCCGCTGAATAGGCGTAAGCCGAAAAAGCGCCTACAGCGACCAGGGTGTTCATATCGGATGTTTTTTGCCGCGCGGCGATATAGGCACCGATAAAAAATCGGCTGCCCACCCAAAAAACCGCGGGAGTCGTCAAGACAAACATTGCCCAAAGCATGACCTGACGCGGAATGAAATGCAAAAAACCAAACCAGTGCTGCATTGAACCGAAGAAAATAACCACACTCAAAATCGCGCCGCAGGTTACTTTTAACTTCAGATCTTTAAGTTCCCTGACCCGGGAAGCTTCGATGGGATCGGCAAGATTATCTTTAAGTTCACCTAAATATTCATAACCGTGTTCGGTGATAACTTTCTCAAGCGCCTCAAGGCCGCCCCATTTTGCCGAGTGAATAATTGTGGCATGTCCATTAGCCAGATTGACATTCGCCTCCACCACCCCGGCAACCGAGTTTAGCGCTTCTTCTACACGCCTCACGCAGGCGGCGCAGGTCATGCCACCCACGGCAATAGTTATTTTTTCCCGTGCAGTCATTTTATTCAACAACTTCGTATCCAGCCTTCCTTATCGCCGCGGCAACAACCGCAGGATCAACCGTTTTCATTTCCGCGTAGGTCGCCGTGCCGCTCTTTAAATCCACATTAACATCTTTTATTCCGTCCACAGCGCCAAGCGCCTTAGTTACAGCCATCACACAATGCTGACAGTTCATTCCTTTTATTTTTATTCTTTTCATTGAAATAACCTCCTTTTCTTTAACTAATTTAAGAACTTTTCTTATAATAGCAAGGCCAATAATAATTTTTTGATAATCTTCCGCCGATTCCCGGCATTATATCCTGCTTGATTTAAAATTTATTCTGTATTATTGCATAAACAGATAAAAGGTGAAAAATGATAATTCACTGCTGGGGCTCCAGAGGCTCCATTCCTGTTTCGGGCAAACAATATTTGCGCTATGGCGGCAACACCACTTGCATTGAAATCAGGACAAACGATAATAAAATATTGATCGTTGATGCGGGTTCCGGTATTCGTGAGGCGGGCAATAATCTAATTGCGGCCGGTTATCGCGATGTCACTCTTTTATTGACGCATGCCCACTGGGATCACATCATGGGTTTTCCCTTTTTCAAACCCATTTATTCGCGTGAAACCAATCTGAACATCTGGGGCTGCCCTTTTGCCAGGGATTCAATCAAAGAAATGCTCTCACGCATTATGACGGCGCCACATTTCCCTGTAAATTTTGACTCAATTCGCGCAAATATATCATATCAGGATACATGCGTTGAACACTATACTCTCGGTTCGATGGTAATCACTCCCATACCTCTTAGCCATCCTAATCAGGGCACGGGTTACAAGTTCGAGGAAGACGGTAAATGTTTTGTTTTTCTTACCGATAACGAACTTAGTTACAAGCACGAAGGAGGACTTGATTTTCAGAAATATCTTGAATTTTCCAGCGGCGCTGATTTGCTTATCCACGATGCCGAATATAAAGAAGACGAATATATAAAAACCCGCGGCTGGGGACATTCTTGTTACACGGATACCCTGAATCTGGCCATGCATGCCGGAGTAAAGAATTTAGGATTATTTCATCACAATCAGGAAAGATTTGATGACGAAGTTGATGCGATTGTAAAGAGTTGTCACAAGATAATCAAAAAAAGCGGCAAAAAGCTGGAATGCTGTGCCGTGAGTCAGTCAATGGAATTTAATCTTTAATTTTCGCACTTCAGCTCCGGAGATCAGCAAGCATGTTTTTCCCCCTGCACATTTCATTTATGGCAACAGCTACATCTGCTCTTATTGCCGGTGTCAGCGCCGCCATTTTTTTCCGCAAGAATAAATACTGGCTGAAAATTCATAAATCATTTAATTCATTTGGCCTTTTGGGAATAATGGCAGGAATTATTATGGCTTTCATCTATGTTTCCGGCACAGACGGTAAACACATTGATGGACCTCACCAGATTAACGGTTTAGCGGCATTTATACTCGTTTTAATCACACTTATGCTGGGATTTTATCAATTTAAAGCTAAAAACAAATTAGCCGTGAGAAGAGCGCACCGCTTGCTCGGACGTTTCTCCCTGCTGCTGTTGCTGACGGCCATAACTTTGGGGTTGATACTGGCCGGCATAATTTAAACAAATCTGCAATTGCGCCACTTTAATCCCGCGACTTGAAATCCCCCGGGTTTGGCCAAAGCGGAGGATGACTGCGCCGTAACCTGCGGGAGGTCGCATTATTATTAGGGAGCCTACGGCTCCTTTAAGGAGGGGGCTGCACTTTAAAACATGTTTCTTCCAACAACCAGCGCTGAATTAAAAAAATTAAAATGGGATAAACTCGATGTAATTCTTGTCACCGGCGACGCTTACATCGACAGCCCTTTTATTGGAGTTTCCGTAATCGGCCGGGTTCTAATAAACGCCGGATTTCGCGTGGGAATCATCGCTCAGCCAGACTGTCAGAGCAAAACCGATATTTGCCGGTTGGGGGAACCAAAACTATTCTGGGGCATCACCGGCGGATGTATGGATTCAATGGTTGCCAATTATACAGCGACAAAGAAAAAAAGAAATGACGATGATCTGACGGCCGGAGGCAGGAATAACCGCCGTCCTGACCGCGCTGTCGTAGTTTACGCCAATTTAATCCGCCAGTATTTTAAGGATACCAAACCGCTGGTGCTGGGCGGTGTTGAAGCCAGTATGCGCCGCATCGCCCATTATGATTTCTGGTCGGATTCCATCCGCCGTTCGATTCTGTTTGATGCCCGCGCTGACGCGCTCATTTATGGCATGGCTGAGAAGGCGACGGTGGAACTCGCACTGAAATTGCAAAATGGCCAAAGCATAAAGGACATCGGAGGAATTTGTTATATCTCCACGGCCCCGCCGCCTGATTACATTGAATTGCCCGCTTATGAGGATGTTGCCGCGGATAAAAAATCTTTTGTCCGGATGTTTAATATATTCTACCAAAACAATGATCCATTAACCGCTCAAGGTCTATTTCAGCGATACGGCCAACGTTATCTGATTCAAAACAAACCGCAACCTAACATGACAGTTGAAGAACTGGATAATATATACGCACTTGATTTCGCCCGCGACGTTCATCCTTACTACAGTGAGCAGGGAAAAGTTAAAGCGATGGAAACGATTAAATTCTCGATATCCTCTCATCGCGGCTGCTTCGGTGAATGTAATTTCTGTTCTATCGGACTGCATGAAGGAAGAACAATCATCAGCCGTTCCGAAAAATCAATAATTGCCGAAGCACAAAAACTCATCGCGCTTCCTGATTTTAGAGGCTATATTCTGGACGTGGGCGGATCAACAGCAAACATGTATGGCATCGAATGTTTGATAAAACAGATCCGTGGCGCTTGTAAAAACAGAAGATGTCTTTATCCGCAAGTATGCGAGGGTTTAAAACCGGACCACAGCCGGCAGATTAATTTGTTAAAAAGCCTGCGAAATATAAAAGGCGTCAAAAAAGTATTTGTCGCTTCCGGCATAAGATACGATTTACTTCTGAGCGACAAAAAACACTGCACACGTTACATGCAGGAACTTGTAAAACACCACACTTCCGGCCAATTGAAAGTGGCTCCCGAACATAGCGCCCCGAACACGTTGAAACTCATGGGCAAACCACACGCCCGATCATTACTGAAATTCAAACAGATTTTCGAAGAAATAAATAAATCATCAGGGCAGAAACAATTTCTCACCTATTACTTTATCGCCGCCCATCCGGGATGCACTGAAGAAGACATGCGCGAACTTAAATCTTTTGCCGGAAAAGAATTAAAAACCAACCCGCGGCAAGTGCAGATTTTTACGCCGCTTCCTTCAACTTATTCCAGCCTGATGTATTTTACGGAAATTGATCCCGCAACAGGCAGAAAAATTTTCGTCGAGAAAAAGACTGAAAAAAAACAAAGACAAAAAGATATCGTTGTAGGGAAAATAACGAGGCAGAAAAAAGTGTCATTGTGAGGAATCCTTTGGAGACCATGACAACACAATACACTAACAACCAGATGGCTCCTTCACTTCACTTATCGCGACGAAGAACACCCCCTGTCTTTGCCCAACTCTGTACCAGGCACATACCGGCTGATCCGGTAATACGGTATTTCTATCTTATTTTGCCAGGATGATCATTAATAAATTAACTTATTCTTAAAACTTTGGCGCCGCGGATATTGCCTTCTTTCAATTCGGCAAGAGCCCGGTTGGCTTCTTCTAATGGATATTCTTCCACTTCCGGTATTATTGGTATTTGAGCGGCCAAATCCAAAAATTCTCTGATATCACGGCGTGTTACATTAGCCACACTTTTTATTTCTTTTTCCAGCCAAAAATGACGGCCGTAATCCAGCCGAAGGAGATAATCTTTATCCGTCTCTTCTTTACGTATTGCGTTGATAATCAATCTTCCCGCCGGTTCCAGATTTTTCAGGGCTTCCACAACCGGTTTCCATACTGGCGTTGTATCAATAATGGCATGGAGCTTTCCGGGCGAATCTTCGTTTGTATCTCCGGCCCAGACAGCGCCCAGATCACGGGCAAAACTTTGTTCATCTTTATTACGGGCAAAAACGAATATTTCCGTGTGAGGATAGCGGTAACGAGCCATTTTCAAAACCAGATGAGCCGAAGCGCCAAATCCGGTCAGTCCCAAACGTTGTCCATCCATTAAATTGGCCAGGCGCAGGGAGCGGTATCCTATAGCTCCGGCGCATAAGAGCGGCGCTGCCTGAGTATCGGAAAAAAAATCCGGAATGGCAAAAGCGAAGTTCTCAGATATTGCCAGATACTGGGCATAACCACCGGGGATGTCCCTGCCGGTCGCCTTAAAATCCACGCAGAGATTTTCATTTTCGGCAAGACAAGCCGGACATCGGCCACAGGCTGAATTAATCCAACCGATTCCAACTCTGTCGCCAATTGCGAATCTTGGCGCGAATTTGCCGTGTTCAACAACAATGCCGACCGCCTGATGACCCAAAATAACCGGTAGTCTCGGCGGAGGAGTTCTTCCTTCAATCTCGTCTAATTCCGTATGGCAAACGCCGCATACGGATATCCTGACCAGAATTTCCCCGTCACCGATCACAGGTTGGGGCAACTCAACCATTTTCAGCGGTTGTTTGTTTTCTTTTAAATTGGTTATCTTCTCTAGAATTGCCGCTTTCATTTTAAAGAAGCAGGAATTTCCAGTTGCACATCTACCGGCTTGATATATTTTTCAACTATTTCCTGCGTCTCCGTCATTTTGAGTTTGTCAAATAAAAAAGAAAATTGTTTTTCTAATTCAACGCCGATTTTATTGAGAGTATCGGCTGGTATTTGCCACATTTCCAGTTTGAAATGGCCGAATCCTTTCTTACGGGTTTTATAAATAAACTGCTCTTCGGTATCTTTTTCCTTCCATTCAGATTTAAATTCAGTTTTCATATATTCATACATTTTTTCTTTTAAATCTCCGGGGAAATTGGAACTATCGTAAATTATATTCTGGAAACCGGTGGCCAGATGAATTTCGGCTGTGCCTACAGCCGGAAATCTGTCAAAGGCTTCATTGGGAAGAGTGGACGCTCCATGCTGGACAGCTCCGGCAAGACCGTATTGAGAACGCGCCAGAGCGGATAATTTTTCCAGAACAGCAAAATCAATTTTAACTTTGGCCACACTGCCATCGGCCAAAGGAACGCCTCCGTGCGTTGTTCCCGTCTGAATGCTGATTTTACTTATTCCATTAAGCGATTCACCCTGCTTTTTAAGTTCTTCCAGATATCCTTCCATAAAAGCCTGAAGTTCTTCCACCGTACTGTTTTTCCCGCCGACTTCGCCGATCTCGCCGCCTACAGATATGGTAATTCCTTCCGGCTCTAAATCACGTATCATTGTTGTAAGCTCTGCCGCGAGGCTGTAGTTTGTCTTTTGCTGTTCCTTGACGCTTGCTTTAGTCAAATCCACCAAAGTGGAAGTGTCAATATCAATATTAAAAAATCCCGCTTCAATCGCTTCCCATATTAAATTTTTTACCGTCTGAATTTCCTTTGCGGCATCGGCGGAAAATTTTTTGGCATTTATTTGAAAATGATCTCCCTGCAGAAAAATCGGTCCACGATAGCCGGTTTTAATAGCGGCGGCAGTTACAGCGCAGACATATTCAACCGGTCGCTGCATGGTATAGTCAATTTCCGAACGGGCTATCTCGAAAATAACCGGGCCGACCTTCCCTTTTAATGCCGCGCGAAAAACAGCCTGAGCCACATCATAAGTTATTCCCCTGATATTAATCGCCGGAACCGTGAAACCCTTCAACTCTTCGCGCCCCATCGCCTCATAAAGCGGTTGAATTGAAGCGGACATAATTCCCAAAGCAGTGCCGGCACGTCTGATCAGCCAGCGGGCGGCAAATTGCGTCGTCTTGTCGGGACTGAATACCGCCGTGTAAATCAAATCATCAATAAGCACACTTTTAAGTTTAGCTTCATCTAAAATGCGAACATCATTGCCATCCGGTTCAAGAACCTTCGCACATTCATTTTGTAGTTCTTTCTTATCTTTGTAAATCATAACTACTCCTTACAATTTTGTATTTTGTATTATGATAACATTTGTTTTGCCATTTGCACTTCGGTAGTGCTGCCAATATAAATCGGCGAGAGTTGATTTATACTTTCTACTTTTATAGATAAAATATCTTGATAGCCGTTGGTCGCAAGGCCTCCGGCCTGTTCCATAATAAACGCCATGGGCTGCAATTCAAAAAGCAGGCGCAACTTCCCCTGGGGAGCTTTTTTTAAAGCGGGATAGGTAAACACGCCGCCTTTTTTTATCAGAATTTGATTGATATCTGGAACAAAACCGCCGCTGTAACGTAATTTATAGCCATCATTTTCCAGTTGATCAATAAACTTAAGATGCGCCGGATTCCAGTCACGGCGTAAACCGCCCGGCGAAAAAATTGAACCCTTCTGGTTTAGTTTAATATCTTCCTGAGATAAAACATATTCGCCTTCACGATTGAGAACAAACTCATGTGCGCCCTTTCCCGCCGAATAAATCATCGTAATCAACGGGCCATAAGTAATATAGAGCGCCGCTACCATAGAATTTCTGCCTGAATCCAGAACGGAATCTTTATGGATACCAATAATCGTTCCGATAGACAAATTCGTATCAACCAGCGACGAACCATCGAGCGGATCGGCCGTCACGATATATTTTTCCTTACCGGACCCAATTTTAATGATATCTTCCAGCTCTTCGGACGCGTATTCGCGCACAAAACCTGAAAATTGCAATTGATTTTTCAGTATTTCATCGGCAGCGCGATCCAACGCCATTTGCTCCTCACCATAAATATTTTTCAACCCGGCAAGCTTTCTGTTGGATTCATGAATTTTCGCGGAAATATATTTACCGACAACGGCAATTTGCCAGATAAGACGCCTCAATTCCACTTCCACGCCCGCCGTCCACATATGCCTTCTTAAATCAAAAATATTTTTTGTGTAATCGCTAATTCCTTCTCCCATATTCACCCCCGCATGAGATTAACAAAATGCCCGCCATAACCTGCACGGTTTGGCAATTTTCTTATTACAATATTGTCTTCTTTATTAACTAACATTCTTTGGGTTTACTTGCAAATATTTAAGACAATATAATTGAAAACATATTCCAAGTATATTTTATAAATATTTGATATATTTAATCAATAATTATTGACGACCAAATCAAACCAGCCAGTGCCTTTTTATAAAAAGCAGTTATCAACGCCGCCGCGCAAGCAACAAAACTTCCTTTACTTTGCGTTCAGAAATTAACAAACCTTAAAGGCAATGATTAATAGAAGAAAGAGGATATTTTCTCATATAAATCTTCCAAATAAATAAGAGCGATTTTTTACTGATGGGGGCCGGGATTGCCGCCGCCAGACATTTTCACAATCTATAGCGTCATCAAAAAGATGAGAAAAACAAAGGTGTAAATGATAACAACTACCTGTGGTCACCAAGATCTACGATGATAGTTCTATCCCATTTCCAGTAGTATTTTATTTAACTCTTTAAGTTCATCGCGCAGTTCGGCGGCATGTTCGAATTCCATATTTTTTGCCGCCTGTTTCATTTCTTTTGTAAGTTTGGCAATCAAAACCGGCAAATCTTCTTCCTTCGTTGGTATGATTTTCCCTTTTATTTCCGTAGGCACTGTCACATAATCGGCTTCATAGATAGAGCCCAGAACATTGCTGATTGATTTTTTAATGGATTCCGGTGTGATATTATTCTCTTCATTATATTTCTGTTGAATAACGCGGCGGCGTTTGGTTTCATCAAGGCAGGCCTGAATTGATTTTGTAATTTTATCAGCGTACATAATAACTTTTCCGGCAACATTACGCGCAGCGCGGCCGCTCGTTTGAATAAGCGACCGCTCTGACCGTAGAAAGCCTTCCTTGTCAGCGTCCAGTATCGCCACCAGCGATACTTCGGGGATGTCCAGCCCCTCCCGCAACAGGTTCACTCCGACAAGTACATCGAACCCTCCCAGACGCAAATCCCGGATAATTTCCACTCTCTCCAGCGTATGGATATCGGAATGCAGATAGCGCACTCTGATACCCATACCGGCGTAGTAATCGGTTAGATTTTCCGCCATTCTCTTGGTCAGAGTCGTCACCAATACCCTTTCATTCTTTTCAATTCTTAGTCTGATTTCTTCGAGCAAATCATCAACCTGATGTTTCGCCGGTTTTATTTCAATCTCGGGATCCATCAATCCTGTCGGACGGATTATTTGTTCCACAAGAACACCCTGAGCCTTTTGAGTTTCATACTGCGCCGGTGTCGCTGAAATATATATTCTCTGATGGGTCATGGCCTCATATTCATCGAAACGTAACGGACGGTTATCCAGCGCGGAAGGCATACGGAACCCGTATTTAATCAGAGTTTCCTTGCGTGATCTGTCTCCCCGATACATACCGTTCAATTGCGGCAGAGTGGCATGACTCTCATCAATGATTATCAGGGCATCCGTGGCCAGATATTCCATAAGCGTAGGCGGCGGCTCACCGGGCTTGCGTCCGGTTAAATGGCGGGAATAATTTTCTATCCCCTGACAATAGCCCATTTCTTCCATCATCTCCAGATCAAAATTCGTGCGCTGTTCGAGACGCTGCATTTCCACAAGCTTATTTTCTTCTTTGAGTTTGGTGAGTGTCAAAGCAAGTTCCGCCCGGATATCGGCTATCGCTCTTTTTAAATTGTCACGTGTTGTAACATAGTGCCTGCCGGGGTAAACGGCTATTTTGGAAAGCGATTCAAGTTTCTTGCCGCGTAGCGGGTCAATAATATTAATCGCCTCAATCGTATCACCGAAAAATTCCACGCGCAGTGCCTGTTCGTCTTCATAGGGTGGAAATATTTCCACAATGTCGCCTCGCACGCGGAATGTGCCGCGGTGGAAATCAATATCATTGCGTTCATACTGAATTTCCACCAGTCTTTTTAAAATATCTTCCCGGGGAATTTCCTTGTCCACTTCCAGTTGAACCATCATCTCTAAATAGGCTTGAGGCGAGCCCAAACCATAAATACAGGAAACACTTGCAATGATAATTACATCTCGCCGCGTCAAAAGAGAATGCGTGGCCGAGTGGCGCAGTTTGTCAATTTCTTCATTGATGGCTGAATCTTTTTCAATGTAGGTGTCCGTAACCGGCAGATAAGCTTCCGGCTGATAGTAATCGTAATAGCTTACAAAATATTCAACGGCATTTTCGGGAAAGAGCCCCTTGAACTCTTCATATAATTGCGCCGCAAGAGTTTTATTATGCGCGATAATGAGCGCCGGACGCTGGGCACGTTCGATGACGTTGGCAATAGTGAATGTTTTGCCGGAGCCGGTAACACCAAGAAGCACTTGATGTTCTTTGCCTTCCTGCAATCCTTGAGTCAACTGGTCAATCGCCTGCGGCTGATCGCCCGCCGGAATAAAATCGGTTATTATCGAAAGCTTTTCCATAGTGCCTTTTAATATACATGGCTGTTCAAAAATGTCCAGATGCAAGGCACGTGAGGCCTGGGTCGTGAGGCGTACATCTGGCGTACGTTGAACGACACAAGGGGAAACGCAACGCCGCAGGTGGGCGTTTTTCAACAGTCTTTTTGTATCATAAAAACAGGACTGGTTCTCGCAATATTGCGTCTCTTGCCCTATACGCGCATTCGGCGATTTCCGGATGCGTATCTTTGAGCGAAGCAATTTGGCGCAGATTATCCGCCGTACGCAAAACCAGCGACGCCATATCACCTTCCGCGATTCCCGTGGCCTTGATGACAGAATCCCAACTGTGCCCCTGCGCCCAATAATAAACGGCAACACCCGCCGATGTGTGAAGTTTCGCGGTGGCAAATCCCGCCGCTTCCAGACGATGGATAAGAGGCCGCGCGGCAAGCACAACCTTTTTGAATGACAGCAGTAATTTCGGCGGCAAGTCCTTTACGGTCAATTTTAAATCATCGTCACGGTCATAAGTGAAAAAAGCGACAACGGCGGCAAGAATTTTTTCGTTTTCTTCGGGAAAAGCGTTCTCCCGCAAACACTGCGCCACCAGAAGCGGATAATCCAGACGAAGTTTTGAAGCCCAATGGCCATCATCGGTGAGCGCTCCAGATTCATCCACAAATTCTTCTTTCTGCAGGAATTTCAAGTGGCGCGAAAAATCCGCCCAGAGTGATTTTGCCGCAGAAAGAGCAGCGCCATGATGCCTGATATTCTGCTGATAAGCCGCGAGCGACCGTTCGAATATTTTACGGATGTCTTCCGGAGTCTGCGATAAAAGCAAATTTAGAACCATGGCAAAATCATTTTTCAATTGACTTAAAATATCTTCCGGTTTTTGAAACAGCAAACGCCTTATATGATTCAAATCCATAAATTTCCCGGCAATAGTCAGCATAAAACCGATGTTATCCTGACCGCGGCGTCCCGCGCGGCCGGTCATCTGGCTGAATTCCGTAGCAGACAGCGGAGAAAAATCATTTCCGTTGAATAGATCGGAGTTCAAAAGCACTATAGTTCTTGCCGGAAAATTCACCCCCGCGGCAATAGTGGATGTGGCAAAGATCACGCGCAAATGCCCCCTGTTCATCATTTCTTCCACCATCATTTTCCACGCCGGCAACTGCCCGCCATGATGAGAAGCCAGTCCCCAGAAACGCAACACTTTTAGTTGCCGGTGATTGTTAAGCGTTGGGAAACGATCCAGCAAATCATACAGCGAATCATCAAATTCCGCGGAGTTTCGCAGCATAGGCAGCGCACCTCGCGCTGTAAGCGCCGCGTCACACTCGGCGCGTGACTTCAAGAAAAAGATAGCAGGCAGAAGATTGAATTTTTCTAAGATTCTTATAATGCCGATGTAATCCGGCATTCTTCCCGCGCGCAATCTTCTCTCGCTTGTTCTTCTTATAAAATCTGCAACCGGCGCGGAAACTTTTTTCCCGTCTAAAAAAGGATGCAGACATCCTGAAGGATGAAGAAAAAGTGGATACAGGGGCACGGGGCGTTTTTCTTCCCTGATGACAACGCATGATTTTTTACGTATGGATTCCAGCCATTGCGCAATTTCCTCGCCATTGCCTATTGTCGCCGATAAAAGCAGCAGATTAATCCGCGCTGGAAGGTAAATCATTATTTCCTCCCAGACAACACCGCGATCGGCATCGCCCAGGAAATGTGCTTCATCCAGAATCACCAGATCGCATTTTAGGTCTTTACCCTGATGCATGGCGTCATAGAGCTGATTGCGCAGTATTTCCGTAGTGCCCACAATAATCGGCGCTTCGGTATTTTCTTTGGTGTCGCCGGTGATGATGCCCACATTTTCACGATCGAAGTGCAGTCCGAACTCCACCCATTTGGAATTGGAAAGGGCTTTCAGCGGCGAGGCATACCAGGCGCACCCGCCCCGCGAAAGCACGGATAAAATCGCTTCCCGCGCGATCCATGTTTTGCCCGAACCTGTCGGCGCGATAACAAGACAATCCGTCTTATTAATCGCTTCCAGCGCTTTGACCTGAAAATCATCGGGAACAAAAGGGGTTGACGGCGGTTTCCCTATCCTGGCCAGAACATTTTTAAGCGCCGGCACGATTTCCGGCTTGCAATAAGGCACATCCTCTTTTCTTTTAGCTTGTCTTTGGGCGTTAGAACGCTTGAAATGAAAGGGCTTCTTTTTTCTCTCAATTGTTTTCTGCATTTTTTTATTATGCTTCTGAGGAAAGAAAGCTGTATCGCGCGAAAGATGGTAGTAAAAACATCAGTCCTGTACTTCAATAATCAGATACTTCTTCTTGCCTTTTCTCACACGCAATTCGTTACCGCCGCCAAAATCAGCAGAAGTAATTTTTTCATCAATGGATTTTACCTGCCTCTGGGCAATGTAAATTCCGCCCTGCTCAATTAACCGTTTTGTTTCGGAGATCGATTGAGTCAATCCCGCTTTAGCGCAGGCGGCGCAGATCTGGACGCCTGCTTCCATTTCCTTACGGGAAATTTTATAGCGGGAAATGGCCGATGTATCACTTGCCGCCGCCGCGCGGGGAATCGTGCAAGAAGGAAACATATCGGCATCTACCGGACGGGAATGAAAAGCTTCCATGGAAGCCTGCCATGCTGCTATGGCCTCCTGCACTCCGTGTGTTATCCGTGTGGCTTCAAAAGCAAGCACCGCTTTGGCCATATTCAGTTGAGCATCGGTAAGTTTCTTGACAATGTTTATTTCTTCGAGCGGCAAAAATGTGAAGAGTTTAAGAAATCTTTCCAGATCGGCATCATCGCAATTGATCCAGTACTGATAATAGTCATAAGGTGTGGTCAGATTTTTGTCCAGCCAGATAGTTCCTTTTTCAGTTTTCCCCATCTTTTGCCCCAAAGACGTGGTAATTAGCGGGAACGTTACGGCATGGGCATCTTTGGCGGCAACCTTGCGGATCAGTTCGGTGCCAGCCAGCATATTGCCCCATTGATCATTGCCGCCCATCTGCAACGCGCAGCCGTAATTTTGAAACAAATATAAAAAATCATAAGCCTGGAGGATCATGTAATTAAATTCAATGAAGTTAAGGCCTTTTTCCATCCTGATTTTATAACTTTCCGCCGCCAGCATATGGTTTACGCTGAAATGCCTGCCGATGTCTCTGAGAAATTCGATATAGTTTATTTTTGTCAGCCAGTCAGCATTATTCAAAAGAAGCGCTTTGCCATCTGAAAAATCAAGGTACTGAGAAAGCTGTTTTCCCAGACACTGAGCGTTGTAGTCAATCTGATCTCTGGTGAGAACCTGACGCATTTCCGTTTTACCGCTGGGATCGCCGATTAAACCGGTGCCACCGCCGACAAGCGCGATCGGTCTATTGCCGTTTGCCTGCATATGCGCCAGCGACATTATCGGCACAAGAGAGCCTATATGCAAACTGGTGGCCGTGGGATCAAAACCGATATAGCAGTTTACTTGTCCTTCATCGAAAATTTTTCTGATCAATGTCTCATCAGTTACCTGCTCAATGAAACCTCTTTCTTTTAAAATTTCATAGGCGCTTTTCATCCGGTTATACCTTATTCTTTCAGTTTAATGCTGATTCTTTCAATAGAGTTTGCCTTGCCGGTGGTCGAATCGATATTCATAATGACTCCCTGCATTCTGATATCGTCTTTGGCCACGTCAAACTTATTAGGCATTTGATTTAAAAATTTCTCGATAATGATTTCTTTTTTGATCCCAATCACGGAATCAAAAGGTCCGGTCATCCCTGCGTCACTTATATACGCCGTGCCCTTAGGCAGAATTTCTTCGTCAGCTGTTTGCACATGAGTATGAGTGCCTAAAACAGCGGATACTTCGCCATCAAGATACCAGCCCAATGCTTTTTTTTCGGAAGTGGCTTCAGCATGAATATCCACGATAATAATTTTCGTTTTCTTTCTTAACTCAGCGACTTTGTTTTTGGCCGTCACAAAAGGACAATCAATCGGTTGCATGAAAATCCGGCCTGCTAAATTGAGAACGCCAACGTATTCTCCTGTGGAAAGAGGTATCAGAACGGTTCCCGCGCCCGGAGTTCCAGCCGGATAATTGGCCGGCCTCAAGAGCCTTTCAAAATCACCGATAAATTCCAGAACTTCCTTTTTGTTCCAGATGTGATTGCCTGAAGTCAGTACATCAATACGCGATTTATAAAGTTCTTCCACAACTCTTTTGTTTACGCCGAATCCGGCGGCGGCATTCTCGCAATTGGCGATGACAAAGTCGATTTTTTTTCTGGAAATAAGTGGAGGCAGAAGTTCGGCAATCGCCATTCGTCCGGGACTACCCACGATGTCGCCTATAAACAATATTTTCATTTATCGTTTTTCCTTTCGCAAAACCTTATAAAATTTATTTCGCGTAATCGGAAACACGGGTTTCCCTTATTACAGTAACTTTTATCTGCCCCGGATAGGTAAGTTCGCTTTCAATTTTCTTGATGATATCTTTACACAGCATCGTGGCGTCATTCTCTGATATCTTTTCATTTTCCACAAGAATGCGGATTTCCCTGCCCGCCTGAATGGCAAAACATTTATCAACGCCGTTAAAAGAATGAGCGATCTTTTCGAGCCCTTCCAGACGTTTAACGTATGTTTCCAGCATTTCACGACGCGCGCCGGGCCTCGCCGCCGACAGTGTGTCTGCCGCCTGAACCAAAACTCCCAACAGAGTATTATTGCGCCCGTCATCATGGTGGGTCGCAATCGCCTGAACAATGCGGGGATTTTCTCCAAAACGTTTGGCATAATCGGCTCCGATAGCCGCATGTGTTCCTTCTATTTTATGATCTACCGCCTTCCGATATCATGCAATAATCCGGCGCGTTTGGCTTCTTTAACATTCACTTTCAATTCCGAGGCCATTATCCCGGTAAGATAGGCAACATCCATAGAATGCTGCAAAACATTTTGCGAATAACTGGTGCGGTATTTAAGGGAGCCCAGTAAATTGATAATCTCCGGATGGATATCATGAACACCAACATCAAAGGACGCCTTTTCTCCTGTTTCCCTTATGATTTGTTCGACTTCAGTTTTTACCTTTTTAACAATCTCTTCTATGCGGCCGGGATGAATTCGTCCATCCTGAATCAAGCGCTCCAATGATATCCTGGCTACTTCCCTTCTGATCGGATCAAAGCTGGATAAGACAACAGCTTCCGGAGTATCATCAATAATCAAATCTATTCCTGTTGCCGCTTCAATCGCCCTAATGTTTCTGCCTTCACGACCAATGATGCGCCCCTTCATTTCTTCGCTGGGCAGGTTTACCGCCGAAACAGTTTTTTCCGCGACAACATCTCCGGCATATCTTTGAATCGCGTAAGCAACAATTTCCTGTGATTTTCTATCGGCGGTTAGTTTGGCCTCATCTTCAATCTTGCGGACAAGCACCGCAGCATCTTGTTTGGCATCGGCCTCCATAGACTGAATTAATATTCTTTTTGCTTCCTCGGGAGAAATTCCCGCTATCTTTTCTAATTTTTCCTGTTGTTCATGCAAAAGAGCGTCTAACTTGCGGCGTTTTTCTTCGATAGAGGCTTCCTTTCCCGTTATTGATTTTTCACGTCCTTCAATAGCTGCTTCCTTTTGCGCCAGCGCATCGATTCTTTTATCCAGATTTTCTTCTTTAGAACGGATGCGTTTATCTCTGGCATCAAAATCATTTCGTCTCTCCTTCGCTTCATTATCAAAATCCGCCTTCATTTTCAGAAGGTTTTCCTTTGCCTGAAGGATGGCCTCTTTTTTAATGGTTTCCGCTTCTTTTTTAGCTTCCTCGGCAATTCGCGCCATTAAATTTCTCGATGACTTTATTTCTCTGGCGGCAAGAACCTGTTTTAAAATAAAGCCTATGATAATACCTGATACGACTGCCACAACAATAACCAGTACTGATAAACTGGCATAAAACATAAATATTACCTCCTTCTTCATGCTCCTCCGGAGAATCCATTTTCCGATCTGAGGATCCTATCTCCGTTTTTACAGCAAGACATATCTCCAGCAGAGCTATATTTAAACCCCCAAGCGCAAGTATCCAGTTTTAAAGATACTTCGCCGCAGGAATCCATTCTGTTTATTGATTTTTATCTAAAGGCGGAAAAAAAATTTTCTACGGCAAGGGACACGAAAACCCCCACATATGCCGTGTTAATCACTTTTTTGAACCTTCTTATAAAGTGGGCACCGGTATTGGTTGTTTCAGGCTTTCTGCTTCCCGCCAAACGGCCGACAAGCTTAAGGAAAAGCAGACTTGCACACCGCAATCAAGGAAAGGTCCCAGGTTCAAAAATGTTGGCTCAAAAACAAATGTTAATCACGCACATCGCAGGGGCATAAAAAGTTGCTAACTTGCTTCCTCAATCAGTTGAATTAGTTTTTCGGATCTGCTCTCCAGTTGATCGCAGAGTTCCCTGTTAATTCCCTTTAATTTTAAAAATTCCTCTGAAATGTTTAAAGCTGCCAGTATGGCAACGTTTAAATTTTTAAGACCGTTGCCGGAGCGTAAAATCTCTTCCATCTTCTTATTTAAAAACTGAACAACTTCGGACACTTGCTCATCTTCTGAATCACTTAAAACAGAAATCTCCTGGCCTAATATCCTTATGTTATAACTATTCTTCAAAACACACGCCCTGGAAGCTTATTTTGACAAATCTACATCTGCAATTAAATCAAGCAGTGAATCTACCCTTGCGCGCACGCTGTTCCTTTCCTCATCTAAAGCCTTTAATTTACCATTTACCCCTTCTAATTCCGCCTCTTTACTTTTTAATGTATCCTCCAATGTCTGAATTTGTTTTTTTAAAGAAACTTTTTCAGCAACAATAACTTTAATCTTTTCTTCAAGTTTCGCAAATTTTTCCAATTCCACAGTAGACTTTATCCTTCCTTCATTAAACAAAGTGAGATTTTCCATAGTTTCTTTTTCCTTATTTTATGCCAATTTATGGCAGTAATGTCAAGGTATTATTTTAACCTTCAGCCTCCTCCAGAGACCGGAAATATTCATTTAATTCATAGAAAATACTTTCTTCATCTTTTAACTTCCCAGCCCGTTCTCTAAAGTGGTGGGAGTTCTCTAACCCCTTGGTATACCATAGAATATGTTTACGAAAACTATGGCCTGCCAACTTTTCACCAAGGAATCCTACTTCCATTCTCCAATGATTTTCAATCATTTCCAGCCTTTGGTTCAACGACGGTAAATCATCAATTGTTTGACCGCAAAGCGCCCCAGCAATGCCTCTGAATATCCAGGGATTGCCTAAAGCGCCTCTCCCGACCATCACAGCGTCGCAGGAAGTTTCTTGCAGCATTTTTACCGCGTCTTGCGGCTGCCGGATATCGCCATTGCCAATTACTGGAATTTTAACCGCTTTTTTCACAGATGCTATGATTTTCCAGTCGGCATGACCGCTATAACCCTGATCAGCCGTGCGGGCATGGACGGTAATTGCATCGGCTCCACAATCTTCTGCAATGCGGGCGATTTCCACGGCGTTAATTGAACCCCGTGTCCAGCCTGAACGAATCTTCACCGTTACAGGGATTTTCACCGATTTTTTTACCGCATCAACTATGCGGGCAACACGATCGGGATCCTTCATTAAAACAGCGCCGGCGCCGGCCTTAATCACCTTTTTTACCGGACAACCCATATTGATATCAATTAAATCAACGCCGCTCTGGGCGACAATACAGGCGGCCTGAGCCATAATCCGGGGATCGGCTCCGAAAATCTGGGTGCCCAGCGGCCTGTCATCAGCGCAGGTTTTTAAATATTCGTAAGTTTTTGCCGTTTTCCTGACAAGGCCGTTGGAACTGATCATTTCCGTGTAAGCCAGTGAACAGCCCTGAGAACGCGCAAGCAACCGAAAAGGCAGATTGGAAATTCCTGCCAGCGGCGCAAGCAAGGCTCCATTTTTTGCGGCTTCCTTAATTATATTCATCATGCAAGGAGATACTTTTCAGCGCGGGCAAGTTCTTCCACCGTGTTGATTCCCATAACTTCAACATAATCTGAAACGATGAACGATTTGACTCTCCGGCCTTCACGGCAGGCTATCTCGACTATATCGGTTAGGTAATATTCGTGCTGTTTATTATCGTTGGTAACTTTTTGCAGCGCTGAAAATAAATATTTTGTGTCCACACAGTAAATGCCTGTGTTTATCTCCCCGATTTTTTTCTCGTCTTGGGTGGCATCTTTATGCTCAACTATTTTTAAAACATTACCCTTGTCATCCTTAACGATGCGGCCGTAGGCATGAGGCGGTGGCGGAATGGTTGTCAGGACAGACACAGTGGCGTTTGAGGCAAGATGATTATCCACCAGAGATTTAATTGTCGCGGGTTTTAAAAGCGGCACATCCCCGCAAAGAATTACAGTAAGCCCATCGTAACCAGCCAGGACATCTTTCGCCTGCAAAACAGCATGTCCGGTGCCGAGTTGCGGTTTCTGCTCGACAAAAATACAACCGCTGCCGGAAAAAAGTTCCCTTACCATATCCGCCTGATGGCCGATAACCGCCACTATTTTTTCCGCCCCGGCGCTCTGGGCCGCTGCCATACAATAATGAAGCAGAGGCTTGCCATTTAATACATGCAGGACCTTTGCCAGATCCGATTTCATGCGGGTACCCTTCCCCGCCGCCAGAATCAACGCACAAAATTTCTTTTCTTTCACTTTACTGCCCTTAAATAAAAATTATTTGTTTATCTCACTTGAACTCATTTTACTTTTTATATTTTCTTCGACTTTTTTCAGAATATCACACTGCAAAAAAATACCTCTATCTTCAGTAGCTAAACCATATATTGTTTTTTTCAATATGCCATCCTCCTTTTTACGGGCTGTTCACCGGGTGCGCATTCCCGTAAGGGAGGAACAATAATAAATCATAATATTCCTTGCCGATAAAAGCCGAAAAGTTTTACATAATGCTCAGATGCAAGGCGTGCAAGTATCGTGGAGAGAGGCCTGCTTTTTTGTGGGTCGCAGCGACACGAATGGAGCGCAACGCCGCAGAGGGGTATTTTTCATCAGTCCCAATTCAACTGCCGCCCTATTCGCCGTTCCATTGCGCCGGAAAAATCACCACTATATCCTTAATCGATTTCTGATCAGCGTTTTCAACAATAAACGTAATGCCCCCGTACTGATACCTTTCTTTAACTTTTGGAATCCTGCCCATCTGATGCATCAGAAATCCGCCAACGGTTTCATAATTCCCTTCGGGCAATTTCATTTTCAATAGTTGCCGCAATGTGCCCATTTCCATCCGTCCCGACACCAGGTAACGTCCCGGAGAGACTGCCCTGTAGAGTTTTTCTCCCGCCACGTACTCGTCAATTGTTCCGACAATTTCCTCCCCAATGTCCTCTATGGTAACAACACCGGTAGCGCCCCCGTATTCATCCACGACCACGGCCATCTGTTCGTCTTTTTTCTGCATTGCCGCGAGCAGTTCGCTTACTTTTTTAGTTTCCGGCACGTAAAACACGTCCGTACGCATACAGGAAGCAACTGTTGCTTCGCCTACGCCATTGGCGACCTGCCTGTCTTTAAGCAACATTTCGAAGAGATCGAAATAGTTCAGAATTCCGACGATATTGTAAACCGTGTCCTCATAAACCGGGATGCGCATGTATTTTTTATCGGCCACAACATTCACTGCCTCGGAAATTTTCATGGAAGCCGGAAGTGAAGTCAGCGCGGAAATGGGCACCATGATTTTAACAGCCGTCAGCTCGGAAAAATCAAAAACGCGACTGACCATTTCCTTTTCCCACGCCAGAATATCGCCGCCCTTTGTTTTTTCGCCCAGAATATATTTTAACCCGTCCTTGGTTATGTGGGAAGTTTCGCTTGTTTTATCATCCAATGAAAGATGAACCGTACCTCTGGATACGGCCGCTATTACAAAAGCAACCGGATAAAAAAGGATGGAGGAAAAACGGATAAACCAGGCGACCCTCACTGCCATCGCTTCGGCGTAATTAAGAAACACGCTGCGGGCAATAATCATTAAAAAGAGAATTGGTATCATCATCATGAAGGCAAAATGTTCGCCCCGCGCCGGACCGTAAAGAGATATCAGCAGACCTGTTGCCAGGGTCGATGCTACGATAATCGCCAGATTGGTCCCGATGAGCGCTGTAGAAATGTACCATTCAGGTCTCGCCTTGAGTTTAACCGCCCGCATAGACGCCTTTGAGCCCTGATGCGCACGGTTTCTCAGTTTGTTGATATCGGAAGCGAACAACGCCACTTCGCCGCCGGAATAGAGCATTTCCAGCACAAGACAAAACAATATAACCGCGATGATTAAATATACGCTCATGGCTCTTGTGGTTCCTCATGCAGCTCTCTGGTTATTTTCACCTTCAGGATTCTTGTCTTGCCAACATCATGAATCTGGAAGATATATCCATCCGAGTGCACTTCATCTCCCTTCATCGGCATCTTTCCAAACAGGTGCAGGACAAACCCGCCTATGGTATCAAATTCATCTTCCGGCAAACCGGCATCAAGAAGTTTATTGAATTGCTCAACCGGCATGTTGCCCTCAACTACAATAGTCTGCTCGTCGATTCTTTCACAGCCTTCACAAGCCGATTCATCATCCCCGCCGGTTTCTTCAAAAAGATGTTCCAGAATATGCTCGAGGGTAACTATTCCCGAAACTCCGCCGTACTCATCAACAATAACAGCAATCTGCAGAAAGTTTTTTTGGAAATCATGCAGAAGTCCGTTAATGGTTTTTTGTTCAGGCACAAAATACGGCTTAGCCAGAAGATTCTGGATGCTTTCCTGCGTTTTGCCTCGCCAGACATTATTGAGCAGGTCGCGGGCAAAAAGAATGCCTATAATATCGTCTTTGTCTTCCCTGTAAACGGGCACACGCTCCTGTCTTGCCCCGGCAATGGATTGAAGCATATCATCAACAGGCATATCCAGCCCAAGACAAAACATATCCACACGGGGAATCATGATATCCGTAACCGGTCTGTCTCCCAGTTCAAATATTTTTTCAATTAATTCTTTTTGCGATTCATCCACTACGCCCTCAAGGCTGCCGGCATCAATGAGTGTTCTGAATTCATCCTCCATCAGAACTTCCGAACCTATAACTTTATCATGACCAAAAAGCTTTAAGATAAGCCCGGAAACTTTTTCCAGAGAGGCGACCACCGGATACTCAAGACGCGAAATCATCATCAGCGGAGCAGAAACTATCGTGGAAATCTGCATTGGATAGGTAACACCAAAGGTCTTGGGAATAGCTTCACCGGCAATTAGAAGAACAATGGTCGTAAAAACAATGGACACCCATTGTCCGTTGATTCCCAGAAGCCCGATAAAAAAGGACGCTGCCAGAATGGAGATGCTTATATTTACAGCCTCGTTGCTGGTTACTATTGTAATCAACAGCCGCCTCTGGTTTTCCAGTAATTTAACGACATAGTCGAAGAACGGATAACTATCCTGTTTCATCTTATGCAAATGTAAATCTCTCAGCGACAAAAGCGCAGCTTCCGCCGACGAAAAAAATCCGGAAAGCATAAAAAGAATAAACAGAAGAACGATATCAGAATTCCAACCCAATTATTTGCCACCTCACCCCTGTTATTGATTCAGGATATAATTTAACAGATTATAAATAAAAAAGATACAATGAGCTTATCGAAAAACGTCACAATATTGGACTATTCACCGGGCGCGCATTCCCGCAAGAGAGGCGCAACAATGAAGAATAATATTCCTTTCCGGTAAAAGCCCTTTTATTGATTATTTCATTGACTTCAATAATTATTCTTCTTATATAGTCGAACAATTGTTGAAAAATCCAAACAGGAGATTCTGGCCATGTCCAACATACTGCTTATAGGAAACGGCGCCCGCGAACACGCGCTGGCTGAAACGATTTCCCGCTCCGAACAAAAACCACGATTATTCTCTTTCATGAAATCAAACAATCCCGGCATCGCCTCTCTTTCGATAAAAACCATGCTGGGCAGTTATGCCGACCTTGATGCCATCACAGAGTTTGCCGTGGAAAATAAAATAGAGCTTGCCGTCATTGGCCCGGAAGATCCTCTCAATAACGGTGTTGTGGATGCTTTATCCGGTATAGATATACCGTCACTAGGGCCCACGAAAAGCCTTGCCAGACTGGAGACCTCCAAATCATTTACCAGAAATCTGGTCCGCAAATACAACATTCCCGGCAATCCGCGCTTTGGGGTATTTAAAGCGATTGACGGAGTTGAAGCTTTTTTGAATGAACTGGAAGGCATTGTTCTCAAGCCGGATGGTTTGACCGGCGGAAAAGGCGTGCTGGTTCAGGGCGATCACTTTGTTAACAGAGAAGAAGCTCTGAATCTGTGCAAACAAATACTGAGGGATGGTTCTTCGCTGATTGTCGAGGAAAAATTTGACGGCGAGGAATTCTCTTTGCAATGTCTGTGCGACGGTAAAACAGTAGTTGGCACGCCGCTTGTGCAAGATCATAAAAGAAGATTTGACCAGGATAAAGGGCCAAACACCGGAGGCATGGGATCATATTCGATGGCCGATCATTTAATGCCTTTCTTAAGACCGCAGGATTTGCAGGATGGACTGGAGATCACCCGCCAGGTCGCGGCGGCGCTGTTTAAAGAGACCGACATCCTTTACAAAGGAGTAATGTACGGCGGATTCATCGCCACTAAAGACGGGGTTAAACTTCTGGAATACAACGCGCGGTTTGGCGATCCGGAAGCAATGAATATTCTCCCGCTTTTAAAAACAGACTTTGTGGAAATCTGCCGCCATATCATTGCCGGAACACTGAATAAATTAAAGATTGAATTCGAACACAAAGCGACCGTTTGCAAATATGTTGTGCCGAAAGGTTACGGACTGCCAGCCAATCATCCCGACGCCGCTTCTTTGAAAGCAAAGATCGAAGTGGGCGATGTGGGAGCAGCCAGACTTTACTATTCATCCGTGGATCAAAAAGAAGATGGTTTATATTTGAGCTCTTCGCGCGCCATCGGCATCGTCGGAATTGCGGACACATTGGCCGATGCCCGTAAAATCGCCGAAGAAGGGGTTAAAGCAGTCAAAGGCCCTGTAGCCTATCGCGCCGATATCGGCACTGACGCCCTTATCCGGAAACGCGTTGATCACATGAAAGAGATAAGAAAAGATTATTCTTCCTGATCGCCACTTTATGGGGGAGCAATGCTATTTCATAAATCAGTCACTGACATTATCCAACAGCGTAAATCAATTCGGAGTTACTCAGGTACGCCAATTGAAGAAGACAAAAAAGAGGCGTTGAGAAAATTCCTTTCAGCCAACACAATCGGGCCGCTTGGGACGAAAGCGCGTTTTATCTTTATAACAGCCGCCCAGGAAGACAGTGAATCCCTGCGTGGGCTTATTACCTATGGGATGATAAAAAATCCTATGGGTTTTATCATCGGAGCAGTGGAAAACGCCCGCTACAGTCTGGAGGACTTCGGCTACCTGATGGAAAAAAATATCCTGATGGCGACCAGTCTGGGATTGGGCACCTGCTGGCTGGGAGGAACATTCAGTACAAGCGGGTTTTCGCGCAAGATCGCTCTGCAAGATAACGAAGTCCTGCCGGCTGTCACACCAGCAGGTTACGCTGTACCGAAACTCTCCCCTATGGACTCCATGATTCGCGTTTCTTCCGGGGCGGATAGGCGCAAACCATGGAATGCGTTATTTTTCCAGAATGACAAGCCACTTTTAGCTGATGAAGCCGGAAGTTATACCACACCCCTCGAAATGCTCCGTTTGGCGCCTTCCGCCAATAATTTTCAGCCCTGGCGTATTATAAAGGAGCCATACGCTCATATTTACCACTTCTACATAAAACGCACACCGGGATTAAAACAGCTACAGCGATTTACCGCAAAATCCGATCTGCAGCTTGTGGATATTGGAATCGCAATGTGTCATTTTGCGCTGGCGGCAAAGGAAAAAGGATTGAGCGGGATCTGGACTATAAAAGATCCTCGCCTCGAAGGTATGGCTGATAAACTTGATTACATAGTCACCTGGACCGGCAGCAAGTAGGTTTTTTACATGAAACTCTGAACGATTTTTAAAATATCATCATAAAGAGAAAATGTTATGGCAAAAACCGCTCTTATCACAGGCGCTTCCGAAGGCATAAGCTATGAACTGGTAAAATTATCCGCGAAAGACGGTTATCATAGTGTGCTGGTAGCGCGCAACAAGCAGAAAATGGATCAGATCGCCGAGGAAGTTGAAAAGAGCTTCGGCATTACAACGCGCGTGATCACCAAAGATCTGTCCCTGCCTGAATCTGCCAGGAAATTTTTTGATGAACTGACTGCGGCGAATGTCCCCTATACCCGGTTCTAAATTTGCTTTATATAATGCGAGTAAAGCTTATGTGCTATTTTTTTCCGAAGCCCTCAGAGAAGAACTCAAAGGAACAGGTTGAACTTAATGGCGCTGTTGCACCTGCCCGGACATGTAAGGACGGACTAAACTTGATAATCGAAAGTTGTAACGGCCGGAATATTTAATCAATACCGCGTAACGTGATGTTCCGCGAGACCGAAAAAATTTGTCAGCGGATATATCCTGTTATTTTCGTCTTTGAATCTGCCGTTATACATGCCGAATGGCTGGTGAAAGTCGGAACAGATAAGTCCGGCATTAATTTTTTCCGCTCTTTCGCCGGAAGGCGTGAACAGCAGTTCCAGACACCCATCTTCTGTTTTTACTTCCCATGGCCGAAGGACATTGTTTTTCTCGAATTTAAAACGTGTCGCTTTCAGGCAATAAATTTTCCCGTCAACCCACATGCAGTTTTCATTGAAATCATCATCATCGGTTATCATGTTCTGGCAAAGATTAAAGGCTAAAAGCTCCCCGTATTCGCTATAGCCTGCGGATGTCGCCCATTTCCAGAAACTGGAATAAGGGTAATATGTTTTTTGTTCATCAAGCAACGCGATATCCTGCTTCCGATCAATTACAATTTCTTTATCTCCCAGTTTAATTGTTCCCTCCGCGGGCGCAGCTACCTTGTGCGTATAAAAAGGCCTGAATTGCGTGACGGGCGAAACCTGAACAAGCGGTTCGATAGTTTTTAAATCTTCAAAAATCTTAATTTCACCTTTTACGGATGGCAGATTTTTCTTTCCATCAATATCAATTATTATTTTGTGAAAACCGTCTTTGAGCCGGTTCTCAAAACGCAACCGGTAACCTTTTTTTCTGAACTCACAATTATCATCATAGACCTGTCCGGCGACACGCGACGCGCCGCCCGGCGACTGCATGCTGTGTTCAAAACGTTTATTCGCCACCCTGTCATAAGCATAGAAAAAGGAGACTCCCATAAATTTGGCATCAAAAATAACCATTCCGAAATAATGGGTAGGAGTGATAATGCCGAAATGCTGCCATTCTTTGAGGCGAAATTTCTTCCAGAAAGCGGGAGTTTTATGCGAAGAAGAATAAAGCGGCGCATCGAGAATATTCGCGTTAATAAAAGGTGTGCAGAATGTACCGAAATTTAGCGTTCCGTCTTTTTCAACAATTTTTTCGGGAGTTGTTTCTACTTTTCTCACAATATTCACCTCCGGCATTAAACCACTTCTGATGATCTTTAATCTTTTGGAGCGTGGGTCAGCTTGGGGAAATTAGCGTCCAACGCGGCGTTCCATTTATCGATGACCGGCTTTATGCCCTCCATCAATTCCGCAATATCCCCTTCAATCACAATAGACTTGATTTTATCACCCTGAGCAATTTGATTGACAACCTTCTGATCAACTTCGCTCACCACTTCGCCGAAAACAGTATGTTTGCCGTCCAGCCACGGAGTCGGTACGTGAGTAATAAAAAACTGGCTGCCATTTGTTTGCGGTCCGGCATTAGCCATGGAAAGAATTCCGGGCTTGCTGTGCCGTAATTCTCTGACAAATTCATCCTGAAAATTATATCCGGGTCCGCCGCGGCCATCGCCAGCGGGACAGCCGCCCTGAATCATAAAATCGGGGATAACCCGGTGAAACTTCAAATTATTATAATATCCGCGCCGCGCCAGGTTGACAAAATTTCCCACTGTAATCGGCGTTTGCTCGGCAAAAAGCCTTATATTGATAGTTCCCTTATCGGTTTGGATAACCGCTTTTAAATCGTTTTTCATTTTAATCTCCTTTTAATCTCTTTTTTCTTCGTAAAGAGCTTGAATTTAATTATTTATGTAAAGATTACGGTTTAATAAGTCAAGATAAAAAGGGCGGATATGGGCTTTTTTTGAAAAGCCCATATCGGGGACTGTTCAAAAACATTCGGAGGCAAGGCACGCAAAAAACAGAACCACGAGACATACATGAAAATACGCTGATTGATCTGTTCCTTTTGAGTGTAAAAAACATCTGCTGAGTCAGACAATAATTTACAAAGTAATAGCCCGTCTCATCAACGCTTAACTCGTTGCGATGTCGTTGGGTATGAGGTATACAGACCGTTATGATGAAGAACGCCGATAAAATTAAAAGCCTTCCGAGCCGCCAACTGTTGGCTTGGTACAGGCGTAATCAACGATCCCTTCCCTGGCGGGAAACATGTGATCCCTACCGCATCTGGATTTCTGAGATCATGCTTCAGCAAACCCAGGTTGATACAGCGACTCCTTATTATCATCGTTTTTTGAAAGCTTTTCCCACTGTTTCTTCACTCGCGCGCGCCCCCTTGCAGGACGTGCTCAAAGCCTGGGAAAATCTGGGTTACTATTCGCGGGCCAGAAATATTCACGTTGCCGCCCGGATGATTGTTGATAAGTTTGGTGGTCAGATCCCCGATAATTTGGAAGGGATTAAAACACTACCCGGCATCGGTCCATACACAGCTGGCGCAATCTTAAGCATTGCCTATGGGCAGGCACATCCTGCTGTTGACGGCAATGTCCGCCGGATTTTATGCCGTCTTTTTGCCATTGCCAAACCCGTGGACAACACACGGGAACAAAAACAATTGCAGAAGCTCGCCGCTTCGCTGATTCCTGTCAAACATCCCGGCGATTTCAACCAGGCCATGATGGATTTGGGGGCAATGATCTGTAGGGCCAAAAATCCCGACTGTTCCCGTTGTCCTGTAGCCTGCAATTGCCAGGCGCGGCTTCACGATTTACAAAACGTTCTGCCGATAACCAGAAAGACTCCCGCGATCCCTCACAGGCTCGCGGCAGCAGCTGTCATCCATAATTCAGAGGGCAATTTGCTGGTTGTACAGAGGCCGGCATCAGGCTTGCTGGCCTCTTTGTGGAAACTGCCCGGCGGCTTTATCAAAGACATTGAAAGTATGGAAAACAGTTTGAAGCACAGCGTGAAAGAAGAACTGGGCATTTCCATTCGACCCGGAAGACATCTGGCCTCGGTCAATCATACTTACACTCACTTCCGAATAACCCTTCAGGCATACAAATGCGATTTGCTGAAAGGCGCCCCTAAGCCGGTTGAGTGTCAGGATTGGCGATGGCTATCACTCGCTGATTTAAAGATGCTGCCTTTGTCGAAGATTGACAGAATGATTCTGGCAGCAATTTTATGATGCCCACCTTTATTTTTTCCAAAACCAGTTATGAAACGACGGATATAGATAGACGGAAATATTACCCCCACCACCATTTTGTGGCTCACCATAAAAACATATAGTTGCCTGATTGACAAAATTTAATAATCATGTACATGAGGGTATTGATTAAAAAGATATGACTTTGCGGGAGGTTTAAATAGTATGGAAAGCTTGAAGGACTTACAGTTGCGTTATGAAGCCCTTAAAGGCCTTGGTTTAAAATTAAATATTGAGCGCGGTCAACCCGGGGACGATAATTTCAATCTGTCAAATGCACTTTTGGGCATTGTAACCCAAAAGGATATTATAACGAAGAGCGGCATCGATATCCGAAATTACCCAGGAGGTGTTTTGGGCCTGCCGGAGGCGCGTGAACTGTTTTCCGCCATTCTAGGTGCAAAACCCGAGGAAACAATGGTCGGCAACAATGCCAGCCTGCTTATTCTTTCCAAGATTCTGATGTGGGCTCTGCTGCGAGGCATTGTTGGAAGTCCCGCGCCGTGGTGTAAAATCGACAAACCCAAAATGATCGTCACCGTACCCGGTTACGACCGGCATTTCCTGCTTCTGTCTGAACTGGGATTCGAGATGATCCAGGTCAAAATAACCAAAGACGGACCCGATATGGATGCCGTCGAAAAAATTGCTTTGACAGACCCGGCCGTGAAGGGAATCCTTTTTGTCCCCACTTATTCCAATCCCACCGGAGATACGGTTTCTGATGAAACAGTGACACGCCTGGCAAGCATGAAAACGGCAGCGCCGGATTTCACCATTTTTGCCGATGATGCCTATGTTGTCCACCATCTGGTTGATGATCCCAAAGCTCCTAAGAATCTGCTGCGCAGTTGCGAGGAAGCAGGCAATCCGAATAGAGTCTATCTCTTTAGTTCAACGTCAAAGATAACCTTTGCAGGAGCCGGACTGGGATTTATGGCAACAAGCCTGGCAAATCTGGCTTATATTTCAAAGCTTTTCGGAGCCATGTTCATCGGTCCCAATAAGGCGGAACAATTACGTCATGTGAAATTCCTAAATGCGTTTTCCGGCGGAGTTGAAGGTTTAATGAAGGAACACGCCAAACTCCTGAAACCCAAATTTGACATCGTCCAAAAAGTGCTGGCAAAAGAACTTGATGCTACGGGACTGGCGACATGGAGCGCCCCTGAGGGTGGCTATTTCATAAGCCTGGATACGACAAAGCCGGTTGCAAGGCAGGCAGTGGCGCTATGCAGGGAAGCAGGCGTGGCTATCACACCGGCCGGCGCAACGTTTCCTTTCGGCAAGGACCCCAAGGATGCCAATATCCGGATTTCACCAACCCGGCCACCGGTTTCCGAACTGGAAAAAGCCATAGAAGTGCTGGCGGTATGTATTAAACTGGCGTCAGCAAAATACGATAACGCAGGGGAATAATACGAATTTAAAGCCCCTCAAGACGGCTGCCTTGAGGGGCTTTGCGGGAAACACCTTTTTATCTGGGCGAGTCTTTTGGACTCGCCCGTTTTTTTAATCTAATCTTATATATTGATTTGATAATAGATAGCGTTTGAACTGGACCTGAATTAATGGTGGAACAAACGCAGTCCGCAGAATGCCATGGCAATGCCGTATTTGTTGCAGGTATCAATCACCTGCTGGTCGCGAATGGAACCGCCGGCCTCTACAATAGCGGTCACTCCGCTGCGGTGCGCGCGCTCAATGTTGTCGCCAAAGGGGAAGAACGCGTCACTGCCCAAAGAAACTCCTGTCACTTTGCTCAGCCATTTTTGCTTTTGAGCCTTGGTTAATGGTTTGGGCTGCTTCGTAAATGTTTGTGCCCAAACGTCGTCGCCGATGACGTCTTCCGGAGTATCGCCTAAGTAAACGTCGGTGGCATTGTCGCGATTGGGCTTGGCAACGTCATCGCGGAAAGGCAGATTTAAAACCTTGGGCATATGGCGCAGCTGCCAGTTATCGGCCTTCTGACCGGCCAGTCGTGTGCAGTGGATGCGGCTCTGCTGTCCCGCGCCCACGCCGATGACCTGGCCATCCTGCACGTAGCACACGCTGTTGGACTGTGTGTATTTCAGGGTAATCAGGCTCAACACAAGATCGCGCTTCTGCGCGTCGGTCAGGATTTTATTTTCGGTCACCATATTTTCCAGCATGCGGCTGTCGATCTTCAGGTCGTTGCGGCCCTGCTCAAAGGTAATGCCGTACACCTGCTTGTGTTCCAGGGAAACAGGCACGTAGTCGGGATCGATGGAAACCACATTATAATTGCCGCCCTTCTTGGATTTTAAAATTTCCAGAGCTTCCGGCTCATAACCCGGAGCAATGATGCCATCCGTAACTTCAGACTTGATGATCTGCGCCGTGGGCACGTCGCAAACATCGCTAAGGGCAATCCAGTCGCCGAAACTGCTCATGCGATCGGCGCCGCGTGCTCGCGCGTAGGCGCAGGCAAGCACAGATAGCTTCATTTTGAGGTCGATATGATACATCTTGCGCAGAACTCTGTCCAGAGGATAGCCCAGGGCTGCGCCTGCGGGAGAAACGTGTTTGAAGGAGGCTGCGGCAACCATGCCGGTATTTTCTTTGAGCTCTTTAACCAGTTGCCAGCTGTTGAACGCGTCCAAAAAGTTGATGTATCCGGGCTTGCCGTTCAAAACCTCAACAGGTAGATTGCTGCCATCCGCCATAAAGATTCTGGCCGGTTTCTGGTTGGGGTTACAGCCGTATTTCAGTTGTATTTCGTTCATTGATTATCCCTCCACTGTTTTGTATTTGTTGATGATGACGTCTTTGCAGGATTGAGTTGCCAGGTCAATGGCGCGCACAAACAGACTCACCTTGTTTTCTTCGTTCAGCGCTTTCCATAGCTTGGCAGCGTATTTGTCGGGGTCTCCTTCGTCAATGGCAACATGCAACGGCTCACTGGCGAAACTGGGAATCGGCGTGCCGTTGAATTTGTAAGTGCTGATAAAGTGTCCATCACCTGCCAGGGGCTGCGGATAATCGAAGGTAAAGCGCTGCACACTCTTCTCATTGCCGTCGCAGCTCTTCAAAATGCTGAGCTTATAGCAGCCTGCGCGCATATCCACAACACCGGAAATACGGGGCGTCCAGTTGGGACTGTCATCCTCAAAGGTGCGGGTTGAAAGCGCGGCTTCAAAACCATATCCGGGGAATTCGTTGCGGGCCATAAAATCACGGATGGTATTGGTCTGGTCACCGTTGGTCACAATCGTCGTGTTGTTCAGAGTCAGAACGGGGTTGTAAATAATAAGGTGCGGATCAGTCATTTTGGAAGGGTCGGCAGCCATGGTGCGGATACCGCCGTCAATGGGATCAAACACCCGGTTGCGGCTGTTGATGCTGCGACCCATGATAAAGTAAGCAATCACGGCTTTTTTGCCGCCAGGCGTTTTCCCGATGCAGATACCGCGGCCGGGATACTCGTTGCCAGCCAGAAATTCGTATAAGTTTTCTTTCATTATCACATCTCTCCTTGATTCATGGTAAGAAATTTTGGCGGGAGTATATGTAGAGAAAACTTGTATGTCAACTGGATTTGGGTAAAATATTAATTTTCAGATTGCAAATACCGACCCAATACGTTAGATACAGGTAAATTTAGACAGCAATACTATCTACATACAAAAGGAGCCTGCATGAAAGCAAAAAGCGCCAAAAAGGCGTTAGTCAGCGTGGTAATGGGCAGCGATTCGGATTTGCCTATAATGACCGAAACAACAAAAGTGTTGGAAGAGTTCGGTATTGATTTCGAGCTGATTTTAACTTCGGCGCATCGCACGCCGCAGCGGACAACAAAGTTTGCAGCCTCCGCGGCCGGACGCGGCATTAAGGTGATTGTAGTCGGAGCGGGAGCGGCCGCCCATCTGGCCGGTGTAATCGCCTCGCAAACAACCCTGCCGGTAATCGGCATTCCTATTAACGCAACAGCGCTAAATGGTCTTGACGCACTGCTTTCTACCGTGCAGATGCCCGGTGGAATTCCGGTAGCTACAATGGCCATAGGCAAAGCCGGAGCTAAAAACGCCGCTTTATTTGCCGCCCGTATCCTTGCTCTAGAAGACAAAGAACTCAGAGCCAAGCTTTCAGCATATATAAAGAAAATGGCCAAAGATGTGGAAAAAAAGCAGAAAAATCTAACTACAACGTAAATCGCTCCGATGCAAGGTAGTCTAAAATTAATTATTTTAAATCCGGGAAACCGTTGATGCCTGAAATCCTGAAAATCGACGCGGACAATTCCGAAGAAAAAATCCTTACCAGAGCGGCAGAAATCCTGGCAGGCAGCGGCATTATCGCCTATCCGACGGAAACTTTTTACGGATTGGGAGCGGACGCGACAAACCTAAAAGCAATCGAAAAGATTTTTGCCGTTAAAGGAAGAAATTTTAAAAATCCTATTTCCCTCATTATCGGTCAAACAGATGATGTCTATTATCTTGTCAAGGATATTCCTGAATCAGCACAAAAACTGATGGCCGCGTTCTGGCCGGGAGCGCTGACGATAGTTTTTTCAGCCTCGGATAAAGTATCTTCTTTGCTGACCGCCGGAACCGGTAAAATCGGCCTGCGTATCTCCAGCCATCCCGGCGCTCTGGCAATAGTTCAAAAGCTGAAAAAGCCGCTAACCGCGACAAGCGCTAACCTGTCCGGCGCGCCTGAATGCTCGCTGGCATCCGATGTAGCTAATCAAATCGGCGATAAAATAGACGCAATTATTGATTGCGGACAAACCCAGGGCGGCAAAGCTTCCACCATTATTGACGTTACATGCGATCCACCAACTATTTTACGCGAAGGGGCAATCACCAGAAAGGCCATCGAGAAACATATTGATGCTTGACGAAAAGCCGAACCGGAGCAGGCTGTGTTAACAAAGTTAACCAAAGACTGCGGTTTGGTACTACAGACCGCGCAGGTGATCTGGACGAATCATGCTCTCATCCCTGTTTTTCAAAACGTCATCGACCGCGGCAATCATTTTTTGTTTGTCTTTTTGTAACGTTCCGGTGATGGACATATAATTGGAGGCGTGAGTGCCGACGAATTTCATGTTATCAACAGTAATATTTTCAAATATCTGTTTCATCTCTTCGAGGGTTTCAAAAGGATCCAATAATTCAAAATCACCTGCCTGCACCTGACGGTTTAAAACAGTACCCGGCACCGGTGTCACAGTGAGAGCCGCAAGATATTGCGGCTTCATTTCATTGCAGATTTTTGCCGTAGCCAGGGCATGCCGCTTCGAGGCCTCGCCTTTTCCGGCCAGACCCAACAAAACCATTGCAGACAGATTGATATCCGCATCCACCAGATTCCGGCCAGCCATAAGCATTTGGTCGTAACCAACGCCTTTTTTTATTTTTTTCAGGAGATCATCGTCACCTGTTTCTACACCGATATAGGCTTTGGTCAGACCGGCAGCCCGGAGCATCCGCAGTTCCTCAATGGATTTGGATAGTGTGCTCTGCGGTCCAACGTAGCTGCCCACATGACGCAGTGATGGAAATGTCAGATAAAGCTTTTTAATAATTGTCAGCAGCATACCCGTTTCCAGGGCAATAGCATCGCCATCGCACAAAAATACCTTTTCCAGATCACCGTAGTGATCTTTGGCCATTTTGATATCTTCTATAATTTCCGAAAGCTGCCGCACACGATACTTTTTGTCTTTGTACATGCCGCAGAAGGTACACTGATTGTGTGAACAGCCGATAGTGCACTGCAGGAGATAACTATTGGCCTCGCTAAACGGTCTGAATATATTTCCTTCGTATCTCACATTTTACCTCTTTTACCAAAAAAATAATTGATGCCCTTTCTCTTTCAAAAAATAACGAGGCGGCAAGGAGGATGCAACGAGACGTATTATAAATATGTTGAGGAAGCCGACGACCCCGGCCTGCGCTGGCTGTGCCAAGCAAAGTCAGCCGAAGAAAGAAGAAAGACATTCACTTAAAGAAGGCGTTCCACTCCGATTGTCACCACCGTTGTTTTAATTACGCCTGCCGGCTCATTGGGAAAAACAATCATGAAAGGTATTTGTCCATTGGGCATAATTTTATCGTTGGAATTATTGAGTCCCTGCGGCTGGGCGAGTTTCGTTAAAATTTCTTCTTCAGATAAATTTGTAAGTTCTTCATCGGTAAGAATATTTCCCGCGTACCCGGTACGTTCATTTAAAACCACTGAATATGCATCAACAATCTCGCCTTTTATTAATATCCGCGAAACAGGATAATCCGCACGATTAACAGCCGTGCCTTCTACAATACCAACCTGTCCTAAAATGTAATTATTTATCCTCCGATAACGCACGTCCTGAAGCTTCACCATCTGGTTAATAAAAACTCCCGAAGTCACCGGTTTTGAATTTCCCGTATATTCATTATATTTATTGATAATGTCTTCACCAACTTCAGGAAAAACAAAGAAATAAATAATACAGGGAATAACTGCAATCACTAAAACAGACCAAAGAGCAATCTTCCATGCCTTCCCGGAACCCTTCGACGAAGAAATTTTTTTCTTTTTAATTTTTTCTACTCTTTCTTTTTTACCAGTTTCCCCGCTCTCTTTTATGACATTTTTCTCTTCCTCTTGCGTTTTTTCCATCCTCAAATCTATCTCTTCATTTAAACGCTTTCCTGAGACCTTGGTTCTATCAGGAGAATAAATACCATTTTTATCCCTATAGAAGACGGAAGGAGTTTCCGTGGATGATTTCTCACTCTCGTCGACTGCTTGCACAGTCTCTTCTTCTAAAACAGAAGGTTCGGATACTGGTAAAGAATCTATCACCTGTTTCTTTGCCAATGGATTATCCTGAAAATAAACATGCCCGCAACGGCTGCAACGCAGCCATACGCCATTGCCTTGCATAAAATTGTCATCAAAACGAAATTTTGTGCGGCATTGCCTGCATTGTATGATCATTTACTCGCCTCTTTCGTCACTGCTTAATTACATAAATATCAGGGGAAAAGCGGTACTTTTCATTAAAATCAAGCCCATAACCAACCACAAAGCCATCATCAATGGTAAAGCCGACATAGTCGGCTTCAAAAGACACTTTTCTTCTTTTACGTTTGTCCAATAAAACACAAATCTTCAGCGAATCGGGATTTCTCTCCTTAAGCCACCCAACAAGATATTGCAATGTCAGGCCGGTGTCAAGTATGTCTTCCACAATCAAGATATCCCTGCCTTTTATAGAAGTTTCAATATCTTTAGTCATTACTATTTTTCCGGAACTATCAGAACCGTCGCCATAACTTGCCAGCCGGGTAAAATCTATCCTACAGGGAATACTGATCTCGCGGATTAAATCAGCCATGAAAATAAACGCGCCCTTCAGAACGCCAATGATAATTAATTCACGGTCCGCGTAATCTTTAGATATTTGACCGGCAAGCTCTCGCACACGCTTTTGAATAGTGTCGCGGGGGAAAAGGATTTCTTTGGATATTTTCTCCATTCATAAAACCTCTAAATTAAATAACAACTCGTTAAAATTGACTTATACCACTTCTAAAGAAATTTTTCGCCATGTTTGCGAAAATTCCCGGCAATATAAGGTTCTATTTATTATGCGCCCCCAAAGGGGATACGCTTCCTATCAAAGACGATATTGAGGCGGCCAGGTTTTAGTTAGGCGACGAGAAATATTAGATCAACGTTCCCAAAACCGACAACAAAACCAATAAAAATAGCGTTTTGATCGAGAATTGCTATTACACTAGCTAAAGTGGCTATGTTATGTCAATAAAAAATTAATAAAAGCGCTGATATGTGGAAACGAAGTTTTCAATATTTGACCAAATCAACCTCTCTCCCGCTTCAAGTTCCCCGGCATTTTTAAATGAGGAAGACAGACTCAATAAAATTGCGTTCAGCGGCGATATCTCCCGGTTAAAACTCGCGTAGTCAATATGACTGATTATGTATTGTGATCCATCAAAATAATACTTGCCCAGCCTGTTTGTTTCCAAACAGCGAAACGGCCAGTTGGTTTTCCAATTAAAATATTCCAGAGTGATACTCTTTAAATGTTCATTATCGAATAATTCCGGTTTAAGCTCCCTGCCGACCCTATCGGCAAGAAGCCGGAAATATGTAGTAACCAGATCGATATCTGTCAAGACAAGACCGTAAAGGTACCAATCATCAATTATTTTCAGCAGAATTTGAGATTGGGACTGCGGAATAAAATAATGGCTGGGACAAAGATGACCGGCGCATAGTTCCTGTCCGTAAAACGAACAGCCACGCAGATCGAGACCGGCGTTTTGCATCGGATGAAGCAGACAACCAACTTTCTTTTCCTCTTTGTCCAGAAAGCCAAGGTATTCGCAACAGTAAATCACCTCATATCTCTTGCTGAAATCTTCCTCGTTTAATGTTTCTTTCGCGTAACGTTCAACATCGCCTGGATTTTTTACTATCTGATGGAAACGTTTTGTGCGCGAACGTAAACGCAACTTAAGAGAAGAGCGGGAGCTGTCTACATAATTGTAAAGGCCGCAACAGGCACCACACGATTTTCCTTCATCCGGCTGGCAAAGGATGATTAAATTTGAATTCGACATAAATTACTTGCCTGGTATTTTTTTAAATGAGGGTAAAAACGATGTCAATCAAATACAATGGTTTTTGATCCATAAACGAGTATTTTATTTTCCAAATGCAGGCGCAAAGCCCTTGCCAGCACAATTCTTTCCAGATCTTTGCTTTTCGTTTGAATATCGGAAACCGCGTCACGGTGACTGATCTTGATCACATCCTGCGCGATAATAGGCCCTTCATCCAGTTGTTCCGTTACGTAATGACCTGTTGCTCCGATAATTTTTACGCCGCGGTCATAAGCCTGCTGATAAGGATTGCCTCCGGCAAACGCCGGTAAAAAAGAATGATGGATATTGATTATGCTTTTGCCGTAACTTTTAAGAAATTCCCCGCCGAGGATCTGCATATAACGCGCCAGAACAACCAGATCGATATTCATCTCCCGCAACATATTCAATTCCAGGGTTTCCTGCTGTTCCTTGTTTTTTTCCGTGACTGGAATGTGAAAAAATTTCATCCCGAATTGTTCCACCAGATCGCGGGCGTCAGTATGATTGCTGATTACCGCTTCAACATCAGCCCCCAATTCTCCCATATGCCGACGCAAAATAAGGTCGTGCAGACAATGCAGGTGACGTGAAACAAAAATGGCAATGCGAGGCACATAATCAGTAAAATGCAAATCCCACTTCATGTTAAATTGCTTTGCCAACGGCATAAAAGCGGCTGGAATTTCTTCGCGGCTAAGCGCAAAACCGTTGAGTTCCCATTCGATCCGCATAAAAAAAAGCTTGTCTATCTTGGAAGTATGTTGATCGGCATGTACAATGTTACCGTTATGACGGAAAATAAAATCCGAAATTTTGGCGACAAGGCCCATGCCATCGGCACAGGACAAAAGTAAAATGGCGTTGACATCATTCATGAAAAAAGTCTTCTCTTTCGTTAATTTTGCAGCTTTTTAGCTGATTATTTAATACGGAGCTATTTTATAGAAGGATTAGAGTTGCAGGTCAAGTATAAAAATGTTAATACCGGGCCGCACGGAATTTGCCGCCTGACAGGCGTAAGATTCCATGCGATTTTGTATAAGGTCGACATCCTTAAATAAAACATTTTTCGAAATGGACACAAATGAACTTAATTGAAGAAATACAATTAGCCAACGGCCTTAAATTAAAGATTTTTGATTTATCCCGTCCCATAGCCGCCGATACAGTTAAAGTGGAAATTTCTTTTCAGACGAAGATTTCTTTAAAGAAATCTTATTTCACCGACCCTCAAGATTACGCTATTGTTGAAAATATCATGGGCAAAAAACTTTCCTACGAACATAAACTGGAGCGATCTTTCGTACATAAGAATAATGAAGATTCCGTCCGCGATGATTTGATCAATACATTTAAAAATAATTCCCTAGATTATGTTGCCTCTGTTAATTTCCCCCAAAAGATGGCGCTGTCACTGCTCAGAAATATCAAAAACAATCCTTACAAATATCAATCCCACTCCGACTACAGATCAGAAGAATAACGTTGTGGCTTCGTTACAAACAGGAAAACAAATCATGAATCATAGCAATTTCGATGAACTCTTGCTTGGCGCCGAAAAACCAAGCCGTTATATCGGCGCGGAAGTAAACGCCATCCGCAAAGAAAAAGCGGAAGTGCACTTTCTGCTGGCCTTTCCAGATACTTACGAAGTCGGCATGTCCCATCTCGGTTTGCAGATTTTATATTCTATTTTAAACGAAATTCCGTATGTTGCGGCCGAAAGATGTTTCGCTCCCTGGCCGGACAGAGAAAAGCAACTGCGTGACGGGAAAATACCTTTAACATCTCTGGAATCACAAATACCGGCTGTGGATTTTGACATTGTCGGTTTTTCGTTGCAGTATGAACTTTCTTACACCAACTTATTAAATATGCTGGATTTAGGTCACATACCGCTTGCCCGCACGGAGAGAAAAGAAGAACATCCACTGATAATAGCCGGCGGTCCCTGCTGCTTTAATCCGGCCCCGCTTGTTGATTTTATCGACGCTTTTGTCATCGGCGAAGGAGAAGAAGTTGTAGGGGAAATTACCGCGACGGTTCATGCTGTTAAAAAGAACTCTCTTAACCGGAATAATATGATAGACCAACTGGCGAAAATTCCCGGTATTTACGTTCCCGCTGTACACGGAAAAAATCAGATCATAAAAAAAAGAAATATCCCTGACCTGAACTTATGGACACATCCTTATAGACCTGTCGTCCCGCTTATGCAAACCATTCACGATCGCATCACTCTGGAAATAGCACGCGGCTGCACCCGCGGCTGCAGATTCTGTCAGGCAGGAATTCTCTGGCGTCCTTACCGTGAAAGAAATACTTCCTTACTCATGGAAATGGCCGATAAGATGCTTAAGACAACAGGCCATGAAGAAATATCGCTTTTATCGCTCAGTTCCGGCGATTACAGCTGTCTTGAACCTTTGGTAAAAAATCTGATGAACCGGTATCATTCCAAACAGGTGGCACTGGCGCTTCCTTCGTTGCGCGTGGAATCTCTCAGCGAAACATTAATGGAAGAAATCAAACGAACACGCAAAACAAGTTTTACGCTCGCTCCGGAAGCGGGAACGGATAAAATGCGTTTAATTATCAATAAGGGCAATACCTCCGGGGATTTGCTTTCTACCGCGGATAAAATATTCGCCGCCGGCTGGAAATCAATTAAACTTTATTTCATGCTGGGTCTGCCTTATGAAGAACAGGAAGACTTGGAAGGAATTGTTAATTTAGGCTATGAAACTCTGCGGGCGGCAAAAAACAGCGGTCAGGTCACCATTAGTCTTTCCACCTTCGTCCCCAAACCACATACCCCCTTTCAGTGGCAAAAACAAATTTCCATGGAAGAAACTTTTGCCAAACAGGAATTTATTCGTCAGAGAATCAGAAACCGCAACATCAATGTAAAATGGCATGACGCGCGAATGAGTTTACTCGAAGGACTATTTTCGCGCGGCGATGAAACACTCGGAGCGCTGTTGGAGGCGGCTTTTCGCAAGGGTTGCCGTTTCGACGGCTGGAGTGATATTCTGCGCTTCGACCTGTGGCAGGAAGCAATGGCTGAAACAGGAATCAACTCGGAAGATTTCACGCGTGAACGTAGTATTAATGAAAAATTGCCGTGGGATAATATTGACTGTGGCGTGAGCCGTGAATTTCTGCTGCGCGAGAGACAAAGATCGAAAGACCAATTGGCAACGGATGATTGCCGGTTTTCCGGATGTCAGGACTGCGGAGTATGCGATTTCTCCATAACAAAAAATATTTTTGCGGAGGAAGGGAATAAAACGTTTTTGTCATCGCCGCCCGTTCCCGATGCCGCCTCCGCCAAAGGAATAAAATATCGTTTTACCTTCAGCAAGCTCGGGCGATCCCGATTTTTATCTCATCTGGAACTCTCAGGAGCGCTGATACGCGCCTTGCGCCGCAGCAGCATCGCGCTTGCTTATTCTATCGGCTACCATCCGCATCCCAAAATATCCTTTGCCACCGCTACCGCAGTAGGTATGGCAAGCAGACAGGAATACATCGATATTGCCGCGGGGAATTATTTATCAGACTTGGACTTCTTAAAAAGCGAAATAAATTCAGCCCTGCCTTCAGGCATTGAAATTTTAGAGATAAGAAAGCTTTCTGACGGAGAAAAAGCTATTGCTCAAATGACACAGGGATTTGAATATGAATTATATCTGCCTGCCGCTATTGATTCTGCCCGCCTGTTGGTCATGAAAGAAAATATTAAGAACTTTTTGGCGGCTTCCGTCTTCAATATTCAAAAATTATCCAAGGGAAAAACAATCATAAAAGACATTCGCTCCTGTATACAGAATCTTGTTCTGGACAGTGACTGCAAAACAATCAAATTCACCGTGTTGCATATTCAGGAAGGATCGGCCAGACCCACCGATATTATCTCGTATATTTTGAAATCAAACGCGGACGAATCCCGGCAAATAAAAGTCGTTAAAACAAAAACCATCCTTGCACCAATCTAAATTAAAGCACATTCCCTTTTATGGGAACGCATCAAAATATAAATTTACTTTGCCGGGAATTTGCGCCGGCATAGCGAAAACTTCCGATAGATTTGTCAAACTATGAGCTACATGATTATGTAAGCTAAGGAAATAATGATGATAATTATAGCCTGTTATAATATTCTTAATTCCGGCCAGTCCGAAGCCGATCAAGCCCGAACTTTTTGCCAAGTAGCGTGTCTATAAGCACTCGGGGAAACCTGGCGATAAATGGAAGGAGTCTCGAACCTTTTCCAAGACGAATGAATACCGGAGTTTTTTTCTTCACGAGTTGATCAACAAGCTTTTTCGCAAAATCTTCCACTGGTGTTGCGTTTTCCTGAGAAGCGTTCGCCCGCGAAACGATAAAGCTTTGTATTGGGCCGTAAAAAGATTTTTTAAAACGCTCAATATTTTGCCCCGCATTGTCAGACAGGTTCGATTTTATGCCGCCCGGCTGCACAGTGACAACTGTGATACCGAAGGGCGTAAGTTCCATGCGGAGAGATTCGGAAAAAGCGGTAAACGCCGCTTTCGTGGAACAGTAGGCACCCGCAAAAGGCGTGGGCAATACTCCCGAAACACTGCTTATATTTACTATTTTCCCCGACTGCCGCATAATCATATGCGGCGCGACCGCACGGATAAGAGCTGCCTGCCCGATTACGTTGGTCTCAAATTGACGCCGCAATTCACTGACTTCAAGTTCGATAAGAGGGCCGATCAATAAAAGCCCCGCATTATTGATCAGTACGTCAATATGGCCGGCTTTTGCCATTATTGAATCCACACAGGCCGTAATTGATTTTTCATCCGTCACATCAAGAGCGGCAGTTTCAACGTTCAGGGCTTTCAGATCATTGACAGCCGCCGGTTTCCGGGCGGTGGCAAATACCCGCCAGTTACGCGCGGCAAATTCTATCGCGAGCGCGCGGCCAATACCGGTTGAGCATCCGCTTATAAGTACGACAGGAGCATTGGCATTCATGTCAAACCTCCACATTTTTGAAGTATAATTTTTATTTATCGAAATTATCTTGCGTCTTTAGCTAAAACTTGCAGCACAATGCAAGGTCACTCTCCCATCGAAAAGACAAATTTGAGATACATATAATACTAAATTTTTATAATTACAATCTTCATTAATTATTTTTCTGATATTAATTCAACAATTTAGCCATTCATTAAGCCACTGGTAAAATATTTCCCATCAAGACTTAAATTTTATTGACAAAAAGAAACTTTTTATCTATAAGGACCAGTCTTAACTCTAATTCAAGTAAGGATACGTTTATGTACGCAATTATAAAAACAGGAGCAAAACAACACAGAGTAGCCGAAGGTGATGTTTTATCCGTAGAAAAACTTGACGGTAACAAAGGCGACGAAGTGGTTTTTAATGAAGTTCTTATGCTCTCCAACGATAAAGAAGTGAAAATTGGAAAACCTTTTGTGGACGGAGCCAAAGTTGTCGGTCAAATTATCGCTCAAAAGAAAGGCCCGAAGCTTATCGTTTACCATATGAAACGGCGCAAGGGTTTTCATAAAAAAACAGGGCATCGTCAAAGTTTAACCAGCATGAAAATAACAAAAATTTCAATGTAAGAGGAAGTCATGGCACATAAAAAAGGTCAGGGAAGCTCCCGCAATGGCAGAGACAGCAATTCTCAAAGGCGTGGAATCAAAGTATACGGCGGAGAAACAATTAACGCAGGCTCTATCATTGTACGACAGGTAGGAACAAAAATTCACCCGGGCAATAACGTGGGACTGGGCAAAGATTACACTATTTTTTCACTGATTAACGGCGTGGTAAAGTATGAAAGACTTGATAAAACCAGAAAAAAAGTAAGTGTTTACGCATCATAAAAAATTATCATCAGATGTTTTTGATTTTAAAGGCGCTTGCAATAAGCGCCTTTTTATTTCGGATACCAATTTTAAATCAAAGCGCTCTCTATTATTGGCACAGCCTGCCATGGGGCAGGCCGGGGTTGTCGGTTTCTTAGTGTATTAATAATACATATCGTCGCTTCCTCCTCGCCACCTCGATATCATCTTTGACCGGCAGCGCATTCCCTTTAGGAGAGCGCATAATAAAAGAACTTTACATTGCCGGGAATTTTCGCCAGTATATGGCGAAAATTCCCTCTTTAAAGCTGGTATAATCTTTCTGTTCAAGGAATAATTTAACATGAAATTTGTTGATGAAGCGAAAATCTATATCAAGGCCGGTCATGGTGGTCACGGTTGTGTAAGTTTCCGGCGGGAAAAATTTGTGCCGCGCGGCGGACCCGACGGAGGAGACGGCGGCAAAGGCGGCGATGTCATCTTTCAAGCGACCCAAAGCCATCACACCCTATTGGATTTAAAATACAAACAACATCAATTTGCTAAAAACGGCGGTCATGGTTCGGGCAATCATCGCACCGGTAAAAGTGCTGAAGATCTTAAGGTTTCAGTACCGGTGGGAACAATCATCAAAAATTTTGAAACCGGAGAAGTACTTGCAGATTTATCGAAACCGGAACAAACTTTTATCGCCGCGCGCGGCGGCATCGGAGGCAAAGGCAATGCTCATTTTACCACATCAACCCATCAGACACCCCGTTTTGCACAGGACGGCATGGAAGGCGAAGAATTTACTCTTAAGCTTGAACTGAAATTGCTGGCTGATGTAGGCATTCTTGGCTTTCCCAACGCCGGTAAATCAACCTTTATTTCCCGCGTATCCGCTGCAAAACCCAAAATTGCCGATTATCCTTTCACCACACTTACACCTCATCTGGGGGTTGTTAAATATTCAGGCAATAAAAGTTTTGTTATTGCCGATATACCCGGCCTTATCTTCGGCGCGCATGACGGTCTGGGTATGGGCATCAGATTTTTAAAACATATAGAGAGAACTTCTCTGTTGCTCCACATTATTGATATTTCAATGGAACCAAATATTAACGCATGGTCTAACTTTACCGTAATCAATAAGGAACTGGAGCATTACAATCCTGAGTTGCTGGAGCGGCCGCAAATCGTGGCTATAAATAAGATCGACCTGCCTTATGTAAGAGAAAACGCCAAAAAAGCAGTTGCGCTATTCAAGAAAAAAGGCATAATATTACATCTTTTTTCAGCATTTACCGGCGAAGGGATGAAGGAAGTACTAAATAAAATAATCGAAAATTTAAATTAATTGGAAGCAAGTAACGTCATGAAAAATATTCGTGAGGATGTCCTGGCACACGCGAAAAGAATTCTTATAAAAGTCGGTTCAGCGGTATTGGCCGGAAATGACGGTCTGGATATCAAAATTATTGATTCTCTTGTACGGGATATGTCTTATTTAGTTCAAAATGGATATTCAGTAGTACTGGTAACTTCCGGTGCGATTGTTTCGGGAAAACATCGCATGAATATAACCGAAAAACTCAAAAGCATTCCAGAAAAACAAGCCGCGGCCGCCATCGGACAGGGAAGATTAATGCGTGTCTATTCCAAATCTTTCGAAAAAAACGGCCTTTACGTTGCTCAAATCCTTCTAACGCTTTCCGATGTTAGTGACCGCCAGCGATATTTAAATATCCGCAACACCCTTTCAACTCTGATGGAATGGGGAGCCATTCCCATTATAAACGAAAATGATACCGTTGCCGTTGATGAAATCAAGTTTGGAGAGAATGATAATCTTGCCGCGATGATCGCCAATATAATTGACGCTGATCTCTTTATCAATCTAACGAGCATTGACGGGCTTTATGATTGCAATCCAATGGTCTCTAAAAAAGCCAAGCTTATATCTGTTGTCGGCGAATTTTCAGAGGAGATTGAAGCAGCGGCCACAGATGAAACATCCTCCGCAGGAACGGGAGGGATGAAAAGTAAAGTTCAGGCCGCCAAGAAAGTAGCCGCCATCGGTATTCCATGCATTATTGCCCCCGGGAAAAAGAAGAAAGTTTTGATAGATATTATGGCGGGTAAAGAAATCGGCACATTATTTTTGCCTATGGCTGATCGTCTAAACAGCAAAAAATACTGGATCGCTTTCACCTTACGACCCCGCGGCAAATTAATTATTGACGATGGCGCAAAAAAAGCATTGCTGGAAAAAGGAAAAAGCCTGCTTCCTTCAGGCATTATTGATGTCGAAGGAAATTTCGATCTGGGAGACCCTGTGAACTGTGTTGGCCGTGACGGCACAATTCTAGCTAAAGGACTGGTTAATTTCAGTTCAACTGAAATTAGCAAAATCAAAGGGTTAAAAACAAATCAAATCAGTCATATTCTGGGGCACAAAGACTATGATGAAGTTATCCACCGCGACAACCTGGCTGTCACAAAGTATAATTACAAAAGCAGAAAACAATAAAAACAAGCCTAAGTCTAATGCCATTTCTAAACCGAAGATGATATTGAGGCGGCAAGGAAGAGGCGACGCAGACGTATTCAATTATACGTTGAGGTGCCGATGACCCCGGCCTGTGCCGGGGCAGGCTGCGCCAACAAAGGTAGACAATGACCGGAAGCGCATCCCGGAGGGGAGCGCATAATAAATCAATAATTTACCTTACCGGTAATTACCGCCTATAAGGTGGTAATTACATGCGAATTGGTTTAGTTATTTTTCATCGATGGCCATATTGGCCAGCTTATCGGCATGACTGTTGTGGAGACGCGGGACGTGTTTAACCCCAATAGAATCAAAAGTAGCCAGCAAATTGCGGACATCTTTCATTAAGACCTTCAAGTTTTCGTTTTTTACCCGGTAGGAACCGTTGATTTGTTTGGCTAAGAGCTCTGAATCCAGATAAACTTCCAGATTCTTGTAACCATGAGCCAAAGCTCCCTTTAATCCCAAAATAAGCGCTCTATATTCAGCAATGTTATTGGTGCAGTGTCCCAGATACTCCTTGCCTTCCCAGACAATATTTTCATTGGCATTCATTATGACAGCGCCGGCGCCACCAACTCCGGGATTGCCGCGACAAGCACCATCGCTGAATAATTTATAATTTTTCCCCGCCATAGAATCTAAACCGGTTTCTCCATATCCTGAAAATACATTATCCGGTTGCAATTGGGACAACTAAGCAAATCATCTGATCTCTGCAATTCATTATAAAGCTGCGGTGGAATATTCATATGGCAACCATTGCAAACAGATTTCCAGACAGAAGTTACACCGACTCCCTTATTTCTTTTTTTAATTCTTTCATATCTGACCAATAACTCATCGGGAACATCCCTTTGCAAATCAATTCGCTTTTGCTCCCAGTTAGCAACATCGGTATCTACAGCATTCAAATCATCTTCCATCGCTTTCTTTTCCTGTTCGTATTTACTCCTGCTTTGTTTCAAAACTTCCTCATCTTTTTTTACTAAAACAGAGAGTTTATCCAATTCGTCCAATAGCGAAATTATTTGGGTTTCAATTTCGCCGCGTGATGATTCGGCAATCTCAATTTCCTTGAGCATGGCTTGATATTCCTTGTTGTTTTTAACCTCCAGCATCCTTTCTTTTGTTTTTACAATGCCTTCGTTAACTTTTTTAATTTTATTTTCATTTTCAGTATGACGAGACTTAAGCTCATCATATTTTACTTTATTCTTTTCTATTCCTTCTTTAAACAAGTTGAATTCTTTATCCAGTTTTTCTATATTTTCCGGCAGTATTTTTTTCTTTGAGGATAACTTAACCAGTTGTGAATCACAATCCTGAAGCTTAATTAATAACAATAATTTCTCTTTCAATAATTTTCTCCTTCTTTATATTAGTATAAAAAAAATGCACCTTTCAGGGGTGCATTTTTGTAAGTAAATTGCTTTATAAGCTTATCATCTTCGCCGTGGAATGATGACATTTTTAGTCTCACCACGGCATTCACAGAGCCTGTTGTCAAATTTTTTCCTGTCATACGAAAAATATTTTTCCCTTCAACCATAGTTCTTCTTCTAATTATATTTGGTGGGCCCACCTGGAGTCGAACCAGGGACCTACCGGTTATGAGCCGGTGGCTCTACCAGTTGAGCTATAGGCCCGCCATTTTGTTTTTTAGCGCATATATAAGAACTTGTTTTGATATACGCAAACATATTGATTGTCAATATTATTTTATGGTTTCGCGTAACGTTTCTTGGATTTGTTTTTGACTTTCTTTAACTGTGCATCCTCAATTACTTCTGGAACTTCAGTAACTTTAGTAATTTTTTCAACTGAATCCACTGACAGGTTCTCATCCGTAGTTAGAAAATTCGAACGGTCGCTGATACCGAAGCGCATTCGCAAAACCTTTTCCTCCCGCGACGTTAGTGTTGTCAATATTTTTCGTGTTTGCTCCGCCAAATCTATATTGATAGTTGCTTCCGAAGGAGACATAACTCTTTTATCTTCAATGAAATCGCCTAAATGACTGTCCTCTTCCTCGCCGATGGGAGTTTCCAGAGAAATAGGTTCTTTGGCGATCTTTAATACCTTTCTGACTTTTTCCAGCGGATATTCCATTTTATTGGCGATTTCTTCGGGAGTGGGCTCACGACCGAGTTCCTGCACAAGATAGCGGGAAGTGCGAATCAATTTATTGATTGTCTCAATCATATGAACAGGAATTCTAATTGTACGCGCCTGATCGGCAATAGCCCTTGTAATCGCCTGTCTGATCCACCACGTGGCATAAGTTGAAAATTTATATCCGCGCTGATACTCAAATTTATCCACTGCCTTCATCAAGCCGATATTGCCTTCCTGAATTAAATCAAGAAACTGCAAACCGCGGTTAGTGTATTTTTTGGCAATACTCACAACAAGCCGCAAATTTGCCTCTACCAGCGTTCTTTGAGCTATCTCCGCTTTTCTTTCGCCTTCTTCAATGGATTTAATAATTGCTTTCAAAGTTGCCGTCGGTATTCCCACTTCGTGCACAATTTGTTTTATCTTTTTTTGCGCTTCGTGTATTGCCGTTTTACTTTTTTTAAGTAGTTCAATAGAAACACGATTTTCTTTCGCCACACTCTTTTCATCTTTTGTGGATTTTTTCATCTTCGCCCATGATTTTTCCATCTGCGCGAGAGTCAATCCTGTTTCTTTTTTATATTGAGCAATTATATTCTCAGATGTTTCTATCTCCTCTGCATAACGCCGCAGACGTGAAATAAAACGATGAATTTGTTTTTTGCTGAAACGAATCTTACGGCAAAGCGTAACGATGTACTTTGTATTTTTCTCCAGTTCAGCGCTTAAGAGATCACGCTTCTTACTCGGTAAAGTACCGGATTTGAGCTTAGTTCGTAAAACCGTATTTCTGTCGTTAAAAAGCTTAATTCTGGCAATCAGCTTGAGGATTCTTTCTTTATGTTCATCCTCTTCCATAAAGCCTTCTTCATCCTCAATATTATCGACGACATATTTACTTTTAATTTCGCCCGTCAGCAATTTTTCACCGATACTTAATACTTCGTTAATCGAAACGGAAAAACGAAATATAGCCGACATTGTTTCACGCGCACCTTCCTCGATTTTTTTAGCTATTTCCACTTCGCCTTCACGACTCAAAAGAGAGACCGATCCCATCTCGCGCAAATACATTTTTACCGGATCTCCGGTTTTCTCCGCGCTGGGCACAAGCGCAAGCGTATCCTTGAGAATAACATCACCTATATCTTTCATTGATTTTTTTACGGTCAGTTTTTCACCTTGTTCAGTATCAATGATATCAATATTTTTTTCTCCAAAAAGCATAATAATATCATCAATTTGTTCCGAAGATGTTACGTCCGGCAGTAAGGCATCATTAACGTCATCGTAAGTCAAAAAACCTTTTTCTTCACCCAGTAAAATTAGCTTATTAACTTCATCAGATTGTACTTCTTTTGCCATTTGGCATCTCCTCCAAATATTTTATTTATCCAGCTTGTTTAGTTTAATTCTTTTTCTTTCATCAGTATGTTTTCTTTCTCATAAAGAAGCTTATTGAGTAGATCCTCATTGCCGTTTTCCTGAGCTTTGCTCAGTTTTAATTTAATTTGACGGTGCTGTTCTTTATAGCATTTTCTTTTAATCTGCCGCACATTATCAGTAAATATTTTTTCCAGCATTGTATCATCGGCAGGCAAGGCCTTCATCATTGATTGAAATATCCTTTCGCGTAAAGATGCATTCTCATTTGCCGATAAAATTACACCAATATCAATAAAACCTAATAATTTATAAGCATCAATAATTTTTTTGGCCAGGTTTTGAAGCTCAGGCTGTAAAAAATAATCTAATATGTTTTCGTTTTCCACCTGTATGATTTTCTGAGGATACTCCAGCATAAGTTGGATTAAATGCAATTCAACCACATCATTATTGATATTAACAGGTTGTTTTGTCTTTCCGCCTTTTTGTTCCCCTTGTGGTGCGTTTTTATAAGTTTCTTTTATCAGCAACTCTTCGTTAATGCCTGTTTTCTCGGCTATGCGTTTAATAAAAAGATCCTTTTCCTTTTTATCGCTGATTTTATCAATAAATTCCATGGCGGTTTTTATCATATCCCGCTTATCTTCAAAAGTTTTGCCGCGACCCAATACATTTTCAATATAATAATCGCTCAGTGGTTGTGAACGGGAAATCAATTCTTCCATTTTTTCTTTACCAAACTTCCTTACATAATCATCGGGATCATCTCCTCCCGGCAGAATTAACGCCCTCGCCCTCATCTGTGTGCTTAAAAATAATTCAAGACTTCTGTCAAGCGCTTTTATCCCCGCTTCATCCGGATCAAAAAGAGCGACAACGTCTACTGTATAACGCCTTAGGAGTTCAATATGCTCTCTGGTCAACGCCGTGCCTAAAGTAGCAACGACATTGCAGATACCCGCATTCCACAGAGAAATCAAATCAAAATAGCCTTCAACAATGAGAGCAAAGCCTCTTTTGCGAATTTCTTCTTTTGCTTTGTTCAAACCATATAAATTCTTCCCCTTGATATAGACCGGTGATTCCGGTGAATTGAGATATTTCGGCTCGCCTTTTTCCAGGATTCTACCGCCAAAAGCCACTATTTCACCAAAAACATTTTCAATGGGAAAAATAAGACGACCGCGAAAACGGTCATAAAAACTCCCTTCTTTGCCGGCAATTACCAGACCCGCCTGCTCGGCTAATTTCATGGAAAAACCATTGTTTTCAATATAATCTGTCAAAGAACGCCAAGTGTCGGGCACATATCCCAAACGGAATTGCTTAATAATTTCTTCAGCGATACCTCTGTTTTGCAAGTATTTACGGGCGGCAGTGCCAGCCGGAGAAGCGAGATTACGGGAGAATTGTTGCGCCGCTTTTAAATTTAAATTAATTATACCATCCTTTAGTGAATCCTTTTGCCTGCCTTCTTTACCCGAAGACATAGGGGGTAGGACAACTCCTGTTTTTTCCGCCAGATATTCAATGGCTTCCGGAAAAGTTTTATCGGCAATTTTCATCAGGAATGTAATGACATTGCCACCCTCTCCGCAGCCAAAACAGTAGAATATTTGTTTATCGCGGTTGACTGAAAATGATGGTGTTTTTTCCTGATGAAACGGGCATAAGCCCGTGAAATTCCTCCCTGCTTTTTTTAATGTAAGATATTCGGAAACAAGATCAACAATATCCACTCTGTTTTTAATTTCTTCAATCTTGCTTTTATCAACGTACACTAGCTATCCCGCCAAAATACTAATAATCCCTTTATTTTATTAACCAAAGCAACTGCTCACTTAGATAAAAACGCCTTAACTTTTTCGCCTACCATTTTGCCGTCGGCTGTTCCCGTAAGCTTGGGCATCAAAATTTTCATGACTTTCCCCATCTCTTTGACGGAAACAGCGCCTGCTTCTTCAATCGCTTTTTGAATCAAAGAATCGACTTCATCTTCCGACATCTGGGCCGGCATAAATTCCTGTATAACTTTTAATTCCGCTTCTTCTTTCTCTACCAGATCAGTCCTCCCTCCTTTAGCAAACTGTTCAATAGAATCTTTTCTTTGTTTGATCATTGAAGAAAGAACCTGCAAAACCTCACTTTCGTTTAACGGCCGCATTAAATTAATTTCCTTGTTATGCAGGGCTGTTTTTAACATACGAATTGCCGAGAGCCTGATTTTGTCCTTGGATTTAGCAGCTGTAACCAATTCTTCATTTAATTTAATATTTATATCCATAATAGTTCACCTTCTTATAATTTATCCTAATTCATCCTGAAGTTTTCTGCCTCCGAGAACATGAACGTGCAAATGAAACACCACCTGTCCCCCTTCAACATTGCAGTTAATCGCCGTGCGAAAACCCCTGGCGTCAATGCCTTTGATCCGGGCCACTTTTTGTGCAGCAGTAATTAAATGATTTATAATACCGATATTCTTTGTATCAACATCCATCAGGGTAGGAATATGATTTTTCGGAATGATGACAACATGCGTTGGCGCCATTGGATTAATATCATCAAAAGCCAAAACATTATCATCTTCATAAACTTTGGCGCAGGGGATTTCACCCCGGACAATTTTACAAAAAATACAATCTGACATAAATTCCGCCTCCACTGCTTTCAAAAATTAAGAAACCTTTTTACTTGCTTTGATGGCATCTTCCAGAGAAACAGCCCCGTTGTAAAGGGCACGGCCAATAATTACTCCATAGATTTCACAATCTTTTACTGAAAGAAGGTTTTCAATATCGGCAATAGTAGCCACGCCGCCGGAGGCAATAACCGGAATGCTTACGGCCTTAGCCAATTCTTTAGTTGCTTCAATATTGACACCTGTTCCCATGCCATCCCGCTTTATATCAGTATAAACTATAGCTTTTACATTAAATTTTTCATATCGCCTGGCTAAATCAACGGCGTTTAGCTGGGTTTTTTGTGTCCAGCCCCGGATGGCGACCTTTCCCTCTAATGCATCAATCCCCAAAATTATTTTCTCCGGAAAGGTTTGGCAGGCATCCCGGACAATTTCTTCATTTTGCAGGGCCGCCGTACCCAGGATAACGTTGGAAACACCATTATTTAAGTAAAACTCAATGGTTTCCATATCCCTTATTCCGCCGCCAACCTGAATCGGAACATTAACTTTTCGACCGATCTCCAGAATAATATTTGCGTTACGAGGTAAACCGGCAACAGAACCATCGAGATCAACGACATGGATCAATTCAGCGCCTTTTTGCATCCAGGTCAGCGCCACATCTACCGGATTATCCGCATATGTTGTAACGCGGTCAAAATCACCCTGAGCCAGCCGCACACATCTTCCATCTTTAACATCAATTGCCGGAATAATGACCAAGCGAATACCCCCGTGGAAAAAAGTTTGGCTTCATTTAACTAAAATGTTTAATGAATAAGAATAAACTTATATCTTAAAATTAAATCTTATTATTCATTTGCCCGCTAAAGTTCTTTTGGCAGATGTGATCGCGCGGGCTTTCACGTTAAAAAAAAATACGTTTAATCTTCAAATTTGGGGAATTTCTCAAAAATCTTATTCATGCCCTGCTCTGTCAATTGGCGCGCGGTAAGCCATTTACCGCCGCCTTTAAAGAACGAAGGGGCTTGGAAAACATCTTCCATTAACGATTTTTGAGTTTTGTCAAAAAATCCCCGCCAAATTATACTGCCGTCAGTAGTTTTAATTAAATGAATTTCAAAAACCACAGAGGCCGGATGTTCCGATGAGTATTTATAACCGACTCTTTCGGTATAACGGTAAACATAACCCACAGCTAAAAAATCAGCTCCCAACTCATTGCCAACTTTTTGTAAACGTTTCAATAAAGGTTCCTTCAACGATTCGGAAGAGATTCTTTTGTAGACACCCTCCACTTTGTCGGGAGGAATTAATTCCACTTCTTTTATTTCACGCAGTTTATTAATAAAAACTTCTTCAACTATTTTTTCAGATCCCTTTAATATCTTCCCGCTGGAAGCACCTATGCCGCAAAGCGGGCAAAATACAGTTTTCCCCGATTCTTCTTCAGAGGTTAAAGCTTGAAAAGAAATCACTGCTATATGCTTTGGGAGTTTAATATTTTCCGAATTTTTTTCCGCAGCTTGACTTGTAATTGACAAAGCCAGAGAAGAAACTAAAACAAATCCCGCAACATATCTGAATTTTTTCCAAAAATAATTAAACAAAAATTTGACCTCGCTTTCTTAAAGACTTCCTTTTGTAGAAAGAACTCCTTTAATATTTTCATTCAAAGTTACAGCGTTCCTGAGGGCACGCGCAAAAGCTTTGAATATCGTCTCAACAATGTGGTGACCATTATCGCCATACAAAAAATTGATGTGCAATGTTATACCGCTGTGATCGGTAAACGCTTTAAAAAATTCTTTAACCAGGGTTTGATCAAATCCGCTGATTTTTCTGCGTCCGTATTTGACGTTGTAAATCAGATAGGGACGACCGGAAATATCCATGTCCACTCGGCATAAACATTCATCCATAGGCACAGAAGCCGAACCGTAACGATTAATGCCTGTTTTTTTACCCAATGCTTTTCCTACGGCTTGTCCCAGACATATCCCTAAATCCTCTATTAAATGATGGTCATCAATTTGCGTGTCGCCTTTGCTCTTAATAATAAGCTTAAAAAAACCATGCCGCGCAAAAAGTTCCAGCATATGGTTAAAAAAAGGAATTGTCGTGTCTATCTTGCTTCCGGCAGTCTTATCCAGATCAATTTCAAGGTGTATATCTGTTTCTGTTGTTTTGCGGATAATTTTCGCTCTTCTGGACATCAATGTTTTACCTGTCAAATAACTTTGTTTAAAGGATATTCAATTATACCCTGTGCCCCCGCTTCTAAAAGCACAGGAATTAAATCCCGCATAATTTTTGCGTCGACAATGGATTCTATAGCAAACCATTTATTCGAAGACAAACTGGAAATCGTGGGAGCTTTGAGTGAAGGAAGCAAGGACATCACTTTGTCCAGATTTTCTTTAGCAACATTAAGTTTCAGGCCTACCTTACCCATAGCCTGCAAAGAACCGGTAAGCATTGTGCTTATTTGTTCAATTTTTTTACGTTTCCAGGCATTCTTCCAGGAAGCGCGATTGGCAATTAACTGTGTGTTGGTTTTCATTAGCTCGTGAATGATCCTTAATTTATTGGCCTTAATCGTCGAACCGGTTTCCGTTACCTCCACAACAGCATCCACCAGGCCTTCCACTACTTTAGCTTCTGTCGCCCCCCAGGAAAATTCAACATGAATATTGATATCTCTTTCGGCAAAATATTTCTTCGTGAAATTCACCAACTCGGTCGATATTTTTTTCCCTTCCATATCGTCTATTGATTTGTAAGGTGAATCTTCGCGGACAACCAGCACCCAGCGCGCTTTCTGAGTTGAAACCTTGGAATAAATCAAATCCTGCACGACTACGATATCCGATGAATTTTCCAGAATCCAATCGATTCCCGTCAGCCCCAAATCCAGTGTGCCGTCTTCAACATAACGAGACATTTCCTGCGCCCGAACCAGTTTGCACATTATTTCCGGATCATCAATATCGGGAAAGTAGCTTCGAGCGTCACTGGTAATGCGCCAGCCGGCTTTTTTAAATAAATCTATGGTGTTGTTTTCCAGGCTTCCCTTGGGAATTCCTAATTTCAAAACTTTCATTTATATACTTCCTTTGGATTAAAAATCTTTTCTCCAACGATAACAAAATCTTCGCCGCTTAACTTCCGGTAGAAGCATGACTTGTAACCTGTATGGCAGGCTGCTTCTCCTAATTGTTTGACCTGCAATAGAATTGTATCATTATCGCAATCAATAAAAATATCTTTGATTAGTTGAAAGTGTCCTGATTCTTCGCCTTTTAACCAGAGTTTTTGTCGCGATCTGCTCCAGTAAGTAGCCTTGCCTGTTTGCAGTGTTGCTTTCCATGATTCACTATTCATGTAAGCCATCATAAGAACTTCTTTAGTTTCAGCATCTTGAACAATCGTGGGTACTAAGCCATCCCCTTTGGCAAAATCCGGTTCTATCATCTTATCCTCATATCTTTATAATCTTATATATTTAAATTATGAATTGCTTTAAATCAAGGAATATTTTCATTTTTATAAGTATCTAATTGCGGCTTGTCGAAGTGTTTATTTTATGATAGATAAATTAGCATTATTAGTTAATTTATTTATGACCGGAGGTTTAATTATGTCTTTGCTCATTGGGGGAGTAATTTCTGCCATCT